>WPCG01028736.1_pt1 | contig 10294 bp, 7 predicted proteins | sample 5403311 | NCBI WGS metagenome assembly WPCG01 (sample SAMN12869467, study PRJNA574797) | sludge metagenome | isolation source: wastewater treatment of Control | place: China:Beijing | collected 2019-05-17 | reverse complement strand
CGTGTATCTCCCACTTTTTCAATGACGAACGGTTGCGCAAATGGTCTGCCATCTTCCTGCATAATGTTGGCAGAAACCCAAGGGACCCCCGCTGTTATTGAGTTCTTCAGCCTATCCAAACCAAAATCGAAGTCATGGTTGCCGATAGCTAAGGCGTTGAAGCCTAACTTTAAAACAGCTGCTTGTTCCGCTTCGCCTTTAAACACGTTCGAAACAGGGGTTCCAGAAAATAAGTCCCCTGCATCCACGAGTAGTAAATCGGGGTGGATCTTTCGAAGTTCGGCTACCATTGTGGCAATTTTCGCCAGGGACTCCCCATGGAGATCGTTGGTGTGTAGAATGACGATTTCCTCGCCTGCGCCAAGGGCGGAACAAGAAAAGATGGTGGCAAGGGCGATGAGGAAGGCTAGAGCCTTATATGTCTTGGTTTTATACATGGCTATTCTCCAGGGTGAGTTCTTCCCCAAGGCGTAATGTAACCGGTTGCGAAAAGTGGTAGAATGAACAGGCGTCACCTTGCAACAGGCGATATGATGTACCCTTCGCCGAGACCTCAACTTGAAGCTGGGTTCCTCGAAACTTAACTTTAAAACGGTAACTGTGCCACTTTTGGGGCACAAACGGCTTGAACCGTAGCACACCCTCATATGTTCGCATTCCAGCAAATCCGTTTACAACTCCCATCCAGGAACTAGCCATACACGCTGTGTGTAGTCCCTGCCAAGCATTACGATTGTAATCGTCGAGGTCGAGTCGCACGGTTTGGAGGAAGTAGTTGTAAGCAAACTCGTGGTAGCCCACTTCGGCGGCAATAATGCTGTAGATGGCCGGAGATAGCGACGAATCATGTGTAGTTTTTGGCTCATAGTAATCGAAATTGGCCTTCTTCTCCGCTAAGTTAAATTGATCGCCTAAAAGAAAGAGCAGCAAGATCACATCTGCCTGTTTGATTACTTGATATCGCCAGATGACCAAGGGATGCCAATTTCCCACTAGGGGTATCTCCTCGGGAGAGAGGGAGTCAATGTCAATAGGATCCTTGTCGACGAAGGAATCGTCCTGAGGATGAATGCCTAGATTGTTGTCAAAGGGTAAGTACATATGGTCGGCACATTCTTGCCACAAGGCGAATTCTGACTCATCGATTCCCAGTTCTTGAACCAAACGGGCATAGTCATTAGGGTAGTCCTTGCTCAGCCGATCCCGGGCCTCTAGAGCTAGCCTAAGGTTGAATTGAGCCATGTAGTTCGTGTAGCAGTTGTTGTTTACCCCAGGCTTGTATTCGTCAGGTCCACAGACTTCATTGATGCAGTAGGCACCTCCCCTTGATGCTAAAAAGACACCCCGATGGGCCCAGCACCTTGCGGTCTCGAAGAGAATTTCTGCACCCATTTCCACCAGAAAACCGATGTCGTCCGTGGCTTCCAGGTATTTGTGGATGGAATAAGCTACCGCTGCATTAATGTGGTATTGGACGGTGGACCCGAGGAAGTTTCCTGAAGCTTCGTGACCGTTAATGGTACGCCAGGAGTAGAGGGCACCTTGATCCCGCATACGCTTGGCATTAAGTCTCGCTGCATCTAGAATGCTGTAGCGGTATTCTAGGAGTCTACGGACCAGGCTAGGCTGACTGTAAAGGAAAAAAGGGTTGATGTAGGTTTCTGTATCCCAAAAGTAGTGTCCTTCGTAATACTCTCCACTTAATCCCTTCGCGGCAATATTGGTTTTTCCATCCCGTCCCGTAGACTGCAAAAGTTGTAGCGCATTGAACCGCAGGCCCTGTTGTAATGCTACATCGCCTGTGATTTCTACATCTGTGTCATCCCAATAAGATTTGAGGAAAGCCACATGATTTTGCTTGCCCCATTCATAACCGTTTTCGGCACTTCTCAGCACAAGCCTCTCCACGAAGTTTCCAAGCTGTTCCTCGGCAGTTTCCCTGGAAGAACTGAGGGCGACGAACTTTTCTAGACGGATCATCTGTCCTTCTTTTGCCTCAAAACGTGCCAGGAAATCCAGACAGGTTGCGGATGTAAAGCCCATGATGGACGTCAGGGGTGTAGCACGGTGGGTTACGGCGCAGGCTACAGACATTTCGCTGTTGGCTGTACGGGACACTAGCATTCCGCTTTCGTTGGTCAGTGTTGTAGATATAACTTTCAAAGCAGGTTTTGTCAGGTGATGGTGGTTGGTAACCGCTCCGTTGACGTGGGAGCGTAGGATGATCAGCCCTGAGAAATTCAGTGGGGTAACGGAGCAACGCAAGAAGGCCAGATGACGATTGGCTTGGGAGATAAAACGTTCGAATTTGATCTCCAAACAGTGGCCTTTGGGGCTGGTCCAGGTTAGTTGGCGGCGTAGGACACCGTCTTTCAAGTCCAGTGTCCGGGAGTAGTGTTCGATGGTGCCGCTAAACATGGAGAATTCTTCAGTGTCCAGGAGGATTTTCAGGCCCTTCCAGTCCATAATGTTGACCATTGTCTGATACTCGGTAGGTTGTTTGGCCATATATTCGCCGTAGACAATGGGCTCGGTTTCGTAAAAACCATTGATATAGCTTCCTGGGGTGGATGGGATGGACGTGGGCACCCCTTCTTCGAAGGTTCCTCTCAAGCCAATGTAACCATTGCCCAGGGAGAAGATGGCTTCGTTACGATGGTTGTAGACGGGGTTGAATTCCGTTTCCACCACTTTCCACGGGTCAAAGGGATAAATAGACGGCCTGTTCTGGTGAAATTTTCGCATAGTCAAATCTCCTTCAGACAGTTCTTGGCTTCATATTTGGCGATTTTTACTCAATATCCTCCTCAGTTAATAATACCTGTCCTTTCAGGGTATCCTTTGTTAGAGAGAGCATTGAGGGGTGACTTACATTGAGGATATTGATGTTGTCTTGGGAGTATCCCCCCAAGGTAATTGGGGGTTTGGCCAGAGCTGTGGCCGATTTGTCCCAGGCTTTGGTGGAAGAAGGACATGAGGTGTCTGTGGTAACTGGCGATTGGCCGGAGAGTCAGCCAACAGAGTACGTTCATGGTGTGCGGGTATATAGGGTCAACCAGTTCTTCCCCAAGCCTATGGGGTTCTTAGACGAAGTGCACTTCATGAATTATCACTTGGCCCAGAAAGGCATAGAACTCTTGAACAAGGTGGATTTTGATGTGATTCACGCGCATGACTGGCTAGTTGCCCCCAGTGCCAAGGTACTGAAGCACGCTTTTCAAAAGCCACTAGTTTGCACCATTCATGCCACCGAATGGGGACGCAACAATGGACTGCATAACGATATGCAGCGGCATATCAGCGACTTAGAGTGGTGGCTTACCTATGAGTCGTACAGGGTGATTTGTTGCAGTGAGTATATGCGGGCAGAGCTACGCAACATCTTCCACGTACCGGAGGATAAACTAAGCGTGATTCCTAATGGGGTCAGAGCAGATGATTTCGTTAACGTCCACGACGATCTTAATGAGTGGCGCAACAACTGGGCGAGACCCGAAGAGGAAATCGTCTTTTATGTGGGTCGCCATGTATACGAGAAGGGTATTGATTTACTCCTGTCAGCTGCTCCTAAGGTGCTACGTTATCGTCCCCAGACCAAGTTTATTATAGCGGGGAAAGGCCCCATGATGGATCAGTTGCGACAACAGGCATGGGACTTAGGGCTAGGCGAAAAAACATATTTCCCTGGATTTATTGATGATCGAACCCGCAATAGTCTGTACAGATTGGCAGATACGGCTGTCTTTCCTAGTCGGTATGAACCCTTTGGCATCGTGGCTCTAGAAGCTATGGCAGGGCAGGCGCCTGTAGTGGTGAGTGATGTGGGTGGATTTGGTGAGACGGTACAACATGGGCGGAATGGACTCACATTTTATGCCGGTAACATCAACTCTCTGGCTGACACAATCCTGCACGTCCTAGGTGACAAAGCTTTGGCCCAGAACCTAAATGCTCAAGCCGCGCTTGATCTGAGGGAAAAGTTCGATTGGAACAAAATCGCCAGGCAAACGGTGGAGAGTTTGGAGCAAGTTGCACCTAGACCCCATGAACACAAAGACTTTTATGACCGCTACGAGCTAACGAGCGATCTCTCGGAGAAGGGAGGACGTATACGTGAAAGCAGTAATCATGGCCGGCGGTGAAGGAACTAGATTGCGACCCCTTACCTGTACTCTTCCCAAACCCATGGTGCCCATTTTGAATAGGCCCATGATGGAACACATCTTGAACCTTCTGAAACGGCATGGCTTCAATAAGGTCGCCAATACACTCTGGTACCTTCCTGACGATGTAACCGCATACTTTCAGGACGGCTCTGCCTTTGGCATCAGTATGGAGTACTACATAGAACGGGAGCCCCTGGGTACCGCGGGTAGTGTGAAAAATGCTGGGGATTTTCTCACGGATACCTTTGTGGTCATGAGTGGGGATGCCTTGACAGACATTGACCTTAGTGAGGCAGTTGCCTTTCATAAGAAAAAGGGCTCCTTGGCGACCCTTGTGTTGACAAGCGTGCCTAATCCTCTCAGCTACGGCGTTGTTTTGACTGCAGAGGACGGCAAGATCACCCAGTTTTTAGAGAAACCCACTTGGAGCCAGGTGTTTAGTGACACCGTTAACACGGGCATTTACATTCTGGAGCCTGAAGTGTTGGACTTAGTGAAGCCTCGCCAGAAGGTGGACTTTAGTCAAAATGTCTTTCCAGAGCTCTTGCTGCGTAAAGCACCGCTTTATGGATATGTGGCTGATGGTTATTGGTCAGATGTAGGTAATCTCGAAGTATACCGACAAGCCCACAAGGACTGTCTCGATGGAAAAGTGCATTTGGAGATGCCCAGGCCCATCCATGGGAACATCTACGTGGAAGAGGACGTGCAGATTGACGGCAGCGCCAAGATTGAGGGTCCTGTATACATCGGACGTGGTGCTTGTATCGGGGCACATGCTTATATAGGCCCGTATAGTGTCATCGGTACCTATAGCCAAATTGATGAACACTCTAATCTGAAGCGAAGCCTTTTATGGTCTGGAGTCAACTTAGGGCGGCGCACCCAACTAAGGGGATGCGTATTGGCAAAAGGGGTAGTGGTGGAAAAAGAGAGTGAAATCTACGAAGGTGCAGTTGTCGGCCCAAAGGTGCGGGTCGGCGCCATGTCGACTATAGCCCCCGACACAAAGGTTTGGCCCGAAAAAACTATCCCGAGTGGCACAAAGCTGAGGAGTTCTCTAGTGTGGGGTAGCCAAGAGCAACGCCCGATTTTCTCCAAACACGGTATAAGCGGAGATATTCGAGGAAATCTAAGTCCAGAGACATTGGTTCAACTAGGGCTTAGTTATGGGTCTTTTCTCGGGAAGCAAAAGAGAGTGTTGGTGACGAGTGGGTTTTCAAGGGTTGCCGATCTAGCTAAGCGTGCTTTAGTAGTTGGGCTCCGAGGTGGGGGCTTGGATACGCGCGACGGCGGCGATATTACAGGTCGGGTCACACGGTTGGCCGTTCAGGAAATGGGTCTGGATGGGGCACTCCATGTGGGAGTGGACCCGAGTGACCCCAACTTTGTGTTTGTCGAATGCTGGGATGGGCGCGGCCGTTTGCTCAGCAAGGCGGACCAGCGAAAGATTGAGGGTATCTTCGTGAGAGAGGACTACCCCCGCTTTGGCGATCAAGATCTCGGGGATTTTATCCAGGTTGCCGGATTAAAAAAGCGCTATGTACAGCGGTTGGCTCGGTATTATCCCAGCGGTTCGCCCCAGTTTCAAGTGGGGCTGCTTGTGGAACCGCCATCGGACCCATTTGGCGAGATGGTCCATGATTTCCTCGTTCGTAGCGGTTACGTAGTAGTGACAGATCGAGTGGAGGGACTTCCGACTGTGGTTGTACAAAACCAGGATTGGTTTTTCCAGGATGAGCAGGGGTCTCGCCTCTCCACCAACGACTGGTGGAAGGGGTTCGTACATTCCCTTAAAGGCCGTAGCAAAAAAGCGGTAGCCATGCCCATTCATCTATCGGAATCGGTTGCTCAAACAGCTCGCGAGCAAGGTCTTGACGTGTGCTGGACAAAGATAGAGGCTCCTTTTTGGATGGAAGCAGCTGCCGAACTGGGGAACACTTTCGTCGAAGACAATCTGGAGGTCTTTCCCCATATTGAACCCTTGGCGAGTATTGGAGAGCTCTTGTCGCTAGTAAGCTCGAGCAATATTTCACTCAGTTCTTGGCGGGAAACGTCCCGGATCTCCACAACTGAAGTACACTGCCCGTGGGAAGAAAAAGGGCGCGTCATGAGAAAGCTTATTGAAGCCTCTGACCCGGAGCACAGCGTATACTTGGATGGCATCAAGGAGCGCCGCAATGGTGGTTGGGCTTTGGTTGTTCCAGATGGTGACGAGCCGGTTTTTCGGTTGTATGGTGAATCGGAGCCGGAGTCCGAGGCGGCGGGTCTCATTGAACATTATGTTGAGTTGATTAAACAACACCAAAGTAAGGAGAGATAGGACATGGTAGCGATTCCCCAGCCAAAAGTCGCTTTCTTTTGTATGGAGTATGGATTAGACGAGACTTTTTCAATCTACTCGGGAGGTCTAGGGGTGCTCGCAGGAGATATTCTGAAGACAGCGAGAGATATGGAGATGCCCTTTATCGGGGTCGGTATTTTGTGGAATGAGGGCTATTCGGATCAATATTTGGATAAGGATGGATTCCCTCAGCATTCCAGGCAGAACTATGACCGGGCCCATCTAGAGGATACTGGCATTACTGTGAGCCTATGGATTCGTGGCGAGGAGGTTACCTGCAAGGTCTGGAAAACGGAGGCTTTCAAGAATGCACCCCTCTATCTATTAGACACAGATTTACCCGGAACAGCCAACGCCTGGATCACTCGACAGCTCTATGCTAGTTCGCCCCAGGAACGGGTAGCGGCAGAGATGGTCTTGGGTATCGGCGGTGTACGATTCTTGCGGAGGTTGGGCTTTGAGCCTGACATTTATCATCTTAATGAAGGTCATGCAGCCTTTGCTGGTTTAGAGTTGATTCGGGAAAAAATGTCTCGGGGAGCGAATTTTTACAATGCCTGGGAAGAGACTCGTCAACAGATCGTCTTCACCACTCATACTCCTGTGATGGCAGGAAATGAGGAACATGATCATGGTTTGCTTAAGCATATGGGCGCCTGGGTGGGGCTGGAGTACGATCAGGTGGAGCAAATCGGTGGCAATCCGTTTAACATGACCGTGGCGGGTTTGCGCCTCAGTTATATTTCTAATGCCGTATCGCAGCTCCACGGAGCCACCGCCCGTGCTATGTGGAGAGGGAACCATGGCACATCACCGATTATCAGTATCACTAATGGCGTCCATGTGGATACTTGGCAACATGAGTCGATTAAACAAACCTACAACGTTCAGGGGAATCTTTGGAAAGCCCATCTCCAACTCAAGAAGAAGTTGCTCGAAGAGATTGAAAATCGAACTGGAGTGGCGTTTGATCTCGATGCACTGACCATCGGATTTGCACGTAGGGCAGCAGCGTATAAGCGGAGTGGCTTAATCTTCCACAAGCCTCAGGTTATTGAACCGCTCTTGAAGGATAGAACCATCCAACTGGTCTTTTCTGGCAAGGCACACCCAGAGGATGAATGGGGTAAACGAATTGTTGCCAACATTGCAGAGATGGCCTATAAATTTCCCGATAGTGTCGTTTTTCTGGAGAACTATGATATGGAACTGGGACGCATACTTACCTCTGGCTGTGATGTGTGGCTTAATACGCCACAGCGACCTCTAGAGGCGTCGGCAACCTCTGGCATGAAGGCCGCGCTCAATGGAGTGCTTAATCTCAGTGTCTTGGATGGTTGGTGGACCGAAGGCTGCCTACACGGAGTAACAGGTTGGCAGTTTGGCGGCGGCTACGAGGGTCCTGAGCAGACTATGGTGGATGCTCTGTCGTTGTACGAGGTTCTCTTGGAAGAAGTTGTTCCTATGTTCTATGAGAATCGTTCGGGGTGGCAAGACATGATGCGATCGAGTATCTCCATGGCTATACATCGTTTTTCCACTAAGCATATGCTCACAGAGTACAACAACCTCATGTATCAACCTTCAACCACGTTGCGCAAGATTAGACATGATGTGTTCAGGGCAATGAGCATCAACTAAGCACTTACTAGGCAAGTTCTGGCGCATAGGCATGAAATCAGTTATACTAGGGGCAGGAGGGGAGAGCCTTGTATAATACTGATTATTCGATGTTTAAGCGCCAGCTACAAAGCCTCTTGGGTCACGAAACCCACTGGCTTGCTAATCTGGCTAATACATCTGCCTTGCTTTGCTCGGAACTCAATGATCTGAACTGGGCGGGCTTTTACCTTTGCGAGGGGCCAGAATTGGTTCTAGGTCCATTTCAAGGTAAGCCGGCTTGTGTACGAATACCGTTGGGTAAAGGCGTTTGCGGAACCGCCGCCGAAAGCAGGAGGAGCATCGTCGTTCCGGATGTTCACAAATTTCCAGGGCATATCGCTTGTGACGCCGCTTCTCTATCAGAAGTTGTCATTCCTATGATTACTCCAGAGGGCAGGTTGGTTGGCGTTTTGGACATTGATAGCCCTGTCCTCAACCGCTTTACCCCTGAAGATGCGCAAGGTCTAAGCGAAATCGTAGACGTCTTGATGAATTCGTGTCATTGGCCAGAAACGCCTTAGCCCTGGGCAATTTGAAGTTCAATTTCATATTCTTTTTTGAAAGCAGCGGCCTGCCGGTGGGCATCGCGGATTTCGAGGTCGCGTTTTTGCGTGCCAAATACCTTGATCTCACAGAGCCCAGGTACGAGAGTGGCCTGGAGATTAGTGACTACCCCAGTCCTTGAGCGGTCTAAGCTGTGGGCAATCTGTAATAGAGGGGCAAGTTTTTTGACACGAAGAATGTCATCTTGATCGATGGGTCCGCACTCCACATAGTTTTGTAGATTAGCGTGGAACAGCCCATCATGAGATGCGGCCAAGTAGGCTACTAAGACCCGGTCGCGGTGGTCCAGGCCTAGCAGGGGGGAATTCAGCACAGCATAAAGGGTGTGTTTTTCCAGGCTTTCGACACTAATGACGACACCAAGTTCATGGAGTAGGCCAGCAATAAGGAGCAGTCTTCTTTCATAACTGCCTAGCTGGTGTAGTTGGACAAGTTGGTCGAAGAGAATTACGCCAAGATTGGAGACTCGTCTTAGATGGCTTTCATCCAGGCTATGGTAGTCGATGAGATTATTGGTGTGATGAGTCAACACATTAAATAGGATAGGATCTCTTGGATAAATGTGCTTGTAAAATATACCGTCCCGAAGGCTACTGGCGCTTACTATAACCTCTGAACCCCCGATTGCCTTGAGTAAGCGGTAGATGATGCCGATTCCGGTTACACTAAGATCGGCACGGTCCTGCTCCAAGCCAGCTACCTGGAGTCTTTCGTCCAGGCTCATGCCACTGAGCATAGCGTAAATTTCGCCTACTGTCTCGGTGGGCATGGTGATGCCATGGGTTACATCGGGTAAATAGCGAACGTAGTTTCGGTAGACCCGGGCCAGAGAACGAAATGTTCCGCCTAAACCCATAAGCTGAGGATAACTCGGAAGCCAAGAGATTCGTGCAAAGGTATCATCCAAAAATCCCTCCAGGGCGCGGAGGCTCGTGTTTGAGGGCAAATCTTGCAGCTGATATTTTTCCATGAGCGATACTGAACCAAAATCGAGCGTGGTTGAGTTTTGTAGCAGGCGGTCTCGGAAACCGACAAGTTTTAAAGCGCCTCCTCCGAGATCTGCCATGAGACCTGTTTTGTGGGTAACACCATTGACTAGTCCAATGTAGCCCAGGTAGGCTTCTTCTTCGCTAGAAAGAACTTGGATGATGACATTGGTTTGTTCAGCGATGCGATCGATAAGTTCGGCACGATTCGGAGCACGCCTTACAGCAGCCGTGGCCACTGCGATGATCTGTTTCACTCGCCTGGCATGGCAAAAGCGGGCAAAAAGTTAACCGGTATCTCTTGCCGGCCGGCAATGACCTTTGAGGAAACAAACTGTCCCGGACACTGAGCCAATTCAACTAAAGCACTCACCGCGTACTCTGATTTTTTAGTAATTTCCACTTCGTTCACCATCCAAGCCCTCGCAGAACCATCGAACAAGGTCCGATGGGGTTCCGCTCTGGGGCGAATTTTGTGCTATTACTTACCAGAATTATACTGATATCAAGAACTTCTGTCAAGAAAGTCGCTATTTGCTTGCCGCTGCGAATCTGTTAGAATAAAGGCAGTA
>WPCG01122477.1_pt1 | contig 10307 bp, 10 predicted proteins | sample 5403311 | NCBI WGS metagenome assembly WPCG01 (sample SAMN12869467, study PRJNA574797) | sludge metagenome | isolation source: wastewater treatment of Control | place: China:Beijing | collected 2019-05-17 | reverse complement strand
CAGCAGGAACAGTGGATAACACAACAAAAGAAACCGGATTACTGACAGCTTCCACGCGGACAGCCTGCCCTTTTATGACCGGGCGCCCTTCAAGTATTCTCAGGATAAAGCGCGGGCCTCCCACAAGACGGGTCTCTCTTGTGGGAGCGAGGGTTATCTTCTCTGCTTCGCTAACAGTAACCTTCCTGACCGTTACCTTATCATCAATGCTGACCTTTGCATTGTTTCTGAGATTGCCGTCAATCCTGATAACGTCCTTGCCTGCATCCTCCAAATATCCGGGCCAGACGATAGCATAACATTTCTCCTTGTTCCTTATCTCAACGATATCGCCACTGATAACCCCTATAGATTCCATAAGGACCTTATCAAGCCTGGCAATTCCCCGACCCGCATCCCTTGGGTAAGCCTGTCCCACACTGACGGTAATTTCCTCAGTCAACTATGATCACCATGATAGAATATACGGCATATGCTAACTACGTAATTGCTCAAACGGGATTTAAAAAGGTTCCCACAATAAATAAGAAAATAAAAGTGAAAGAGAGATCACATCTCGCTTTTCAGTCTGGAAACAAGTTCTTCCTTTATGACGGATGTGCGGTCGCCTCCGCATACCATGCCCCGCACACCGATGATATCAGGCCGGATGCGCCTGAGCAGGGGAAGATCCTCAAACTTGAGAGTGCCGGCAAGCGCGGATTCAAGGCCCTGGTCCCTGATTGCACTTGTAAAGCTTGTCAGTTCTTCCTCGTCCATGAACTCAAAGGTCGAGCGCCCGTCCTTGATGCCTGTATCCACCATTACAACATCGACGCCCGCCTGCGCGCCGATGGCGGGAAGCAGGTGAGGAGATATGGAGTTGATTCTCCTGTAATCAGAATAACCTGATGCGACAACTTTTTTGGAAGGGTCCAGGTCCTTGACAGAGCGTGTGATCGTGGTCAGCATATCCAGAGCCTGCTCCTCGGTCTGGATATCATAGAGACCCACCTTGATATAGTGAGCACCTGCGACAGCAGCGCCAAGAGCTGCAAGCGATGCAGTGCCGGGTTTATAATTAAAGTCCCCGATTGTCGCACTTATAGGCTTTTGAGAGCCGATGGCTTCTTTCACGGACCTTATGACCCAGGGGAAATTAGCGCCCAGGGACCCTTCTTTAGGGTTTTTCACATCGATAATGTCAGCACCACCTTTGTGTGCTGCTATTGCCTCCTCAGGATTAATGGGACTGACAAGTAACTTCATAGCATAACCTCTTTTTTATAGCATGACAGATGTATGAATTAAATATGTTTCGTATCCTTTTTGTTCTTGACGTTTTCAACCGGACGGTAGTTCACGCACAGGGCGGAAACAGGAGGGAATACAAGCCCATTCATTTTTCCAGCCGCATTTGTGATAGTTCGGATGCTATCAGGATAGTTGATACAGTAAAACCCAGAGAGGTATATATTGCTGACCTGAACCTTCTTGAAGATATAGGCAAGAGGGAAAAGAACTTTGAGGTTATTCAGGGAGTAGCCCAAAGAGCAACGACAATGGTTGATGCCGGAATAACATCCTTTGCAGAAACAGAAGACATACTGGAGATAGTGCCCACAATAGTACTCGGTACTGAAACAGCCTCCATCGAGACAATAGAGGAGGTGGCTTTAAATAATCCAGGCCGCGTTGTAGTCAGCATTGATAAAAAGTACGGCAGAATACTAACCAAGGACCCTGCTATGCCGAATGACCCCTTTGAGATAGTTAAGATGCTCAATAAGTTTAATCTGCAGGACATAATAATCCTGGACCTTGACAGGGTTGGTACAACAAGCGGTGTAGACTCACAATTCTTAAGTAAAATAGCATCAATCTCAGAGCACAATGTACTTCTTGGCGGAGGGGTTCGCAACATCGAGGATATAGAAACACTTGAAAGAATAGGCATTGAGGGTGCCCTTGTGGCAACTGCTCTGCATAACGGTTCACTTCCCCTTGAGAAAGTACGATAAATAATAATTTAATCCCTTAATGGTGTAAACATGGCAGAAAATGAGGAATTAGTTGAAGTTGGCGAAGAATATGCCGAAATAAAGATGGGAGCAGGCTGGTTCCTGACAATCACACTTGCATCCAGTGAAAAGTACGAAAATCAATATATTGAGATAGCTAAAGAGAGAGCCGGGCAGAAAAAAGGGCGGTTCAACCTGAATCCCAAGTATGCGCGCACATTGGGCGAAGCGCTTATCAAATTCGCCGATGCTAACGAACTTTAGGTCTATCCGGGTTACATGCAGCTTTGCTAAATGTGACCCAGAAAACACTGCCTTTTCCCTCGGGATTATTCTCGACTCCGTGACCGCCGCAGTGCATTTCCATTATGCGTTTCACGATCGCAAGTCCAAGACCTGTTCCCTTCACACCTTTCTTTTCCAGACGCTTGAAACGATTGAAAACCGAAGTCTTGTTGTCATCAGGAATTCCATCACCCTGATCAGTCACTGTAACCTTGATAACATCAGCATCTTCCAGGAAAGAGATATCTATTCTCCCGTTTTCCGGACTGTACTTGACAGCATTTGACAGAAGATTTGCAAAAACTTCGCTCACCAAAGGATTAACATTTGAATAACATGGACCTTCTGAAGAAAGGTTCATGGTTATGTTCTTTTCCTGTGAGTAGGATGTGAAATCCAGCAAAGTGCTCCTGAACAGGTTCACAAGATCAGTATGATAATAATCTATCTCATCAATGTTGTTCAGCTTCTCGTATTTGGAAGCACTTTCAATGAGATCAATGAGTCTCTTGGTGCTCGCTTCTATCACCTTCAGTAAATTGAGCTTTTCCTGGTCGCTTTCTATTTCCTGCAGGATCTCAACATAACCTTTGATGGTACCCGCAGGAGTAAGCAGGTCATGTCTGATAATGTCCGAAAAGAGGTCCTTTAATGCATTTAACTGCTCCAGTTCTGCAGTATGCTTCTCAAGTTCCTCCTCATACCTTTTCTTATCGCTTATATCCAGTACTATTCCCTCAGACCGGAAGGGTTTACCCTGCTCATCCTTGTGAAGCAGGGAAAGTTCACGAACCCAGAGGAACTCGCCGGTTTTCCTTAAAAGCCTGTATTCATGAGAAAAGCACGCTTCATCAGCCAGTGTGAACCGGGAAACAGCCTCAAGCAGTTTAGCCCGGTCCTGCGGGTGGATCATATCAATATAATGCATGTTCTCTGATTCGAGTTCCTCTTTGGTGTAACCAAGCTGAGAAATGTTCTCTGACACGAACAGGACAGGCCACCCCTCTTCAGAGGACCATTTCAGAACAATCACAGGGACTTCCCGATAGATCGATTCGAGCTTGCCGACACCGGATAATTTATCAAGCAAACCCCTTTCTCTAAGACAATAGTCACTGACGTCTTCAACGTAACAGACTATTCCAGAGTAACTGCCATCTTCACCAAATAATGGTACAAGGGATATTGATTGATAACTAAGGATATTATTAGGAGTAATTATGGGCATCTTTTGACGGAAAGATCTCCTGAGGGAGTGTTTTGTATCCAGGTAAAACTGTCTGAAGTTTGCTTCCCCTTCGAGAGTATGATCCGGAACTGAATGGAAGAGATTCTTTCCAATAACATCGCAAGATGACATTCCCGAGATAGACTCCATCTCCTTATTGAAAAAAGCAAAATTATCATCCTTGTCAAAGATACAAATACCAATCGGAGCATCCTGCAGAACCATAGAATTGAATCTCTGTCCTATGTTACCCAATTGTTCACCCACTATCCCGACAAATGGAGGTAAATAGGTATCTTACGCAGAGGTATAAATACATTGCTTGGATACTATATAATATTAATAAATATAAGAAGAAAAAATAATCTAAGTTAATATATAAAACTTGCTTTCGAAAAAAGACACATTCTTAAAAGTTATAAATGAGAGGAAATTGTCCTGATAACATCAGACTCAATCTCATGAGTACTCCTGCCGGAGTCTATTATAACAAACGATGACGGATTCTCTTCGGCCAGGCGCAGGTAGTTATTCCTGACACCTTCCAGGAAGCCGACTTTCTCGAACTTGGTCTTATCGCCCCTGGCGCCACATCGTGCAACTGCTGCCATGGGGTCAATATCAAAAAGAATTGTCAGATCCGGTACTATAGTCCACTCTTTGTGGATGTCCTGTATCCATTGCAGGGGGTCTTTGAACCTGCCTCGTAGTGTCATCCCCTGATATGCATAGCGACTGGCAGAATACCTGTCAGAGATAACATGCCTGCCGCTTTCCAGGGAAGGCAGGATCAGTTTGGAAATATGCTCTGCATGATCTGCGGCAAAAAGGAAAAGCTCTGCAAGATGATCCGTGTCAGAATGTATGGCCCTGTTGACAGCCTCACCTATCCAGCTTCCCGTCGGCTCCCGGGTGAATACGAATTCACTGAAGTACGGATTTGAGGCAAGGGACTTTGCGATAGTAGATTTACCTGAGCCGTCAATCCCTTCAAGAGTTATGAGTTTTCCCTTTACTGACATGTATCATGAAAGAGAACGGATATTATTTAGCCTATTTGCATCCATGAAAAGTTCATGCACGAGACACGTTCTCAGAATCGCACTGAAAACATTTTACAGGAAAGCGGTCCGGATCTTCCTGGAACAGGAAGTCACATATGTTGCACCTGAAATATACCGTTGATGGGTTGTAGTCATCCATAATCTCACCTTAAGTAATATAGAAATTTTTTAATATAAAAATATCTGCCAAAACATATAAAGTAAGGACGCCCATTTTCTGAAAAGGACAAATATATGACCACAATTGGAATTATTACCAGAGGAAAATACGGCAGGCGGCTTATTGAAACCCTGCTGGAAAGGACCAGCCTTGATGTGGTTCATACGTCTGTACCGGAACAACTCCCTGGGTTCATTGATGATCCGGAAGAGTTCCTCAGGGAGCTTGCCCTCGATAATACCGTATTCGGCGCTGACATAGTGATAACTTACTCCCTTCACCCTGACCTCACTTCCGCAATCGCAGAAAGAGCTGGAAAAGATGGCGTCAGAGCGCTCATCGTCCCGGGAGGAGCTGCAAAAGCGCCGGTTCGGGAGTTGGAGCAGATATCAGGGAGATACGGGATGTACATTGAAGTTGAAGATATCTGCTGCACCCTTTCCGATAACCCTGCGATATATGAATTCTCTTCAGAGCTGGCCAGCCCCGTGCTTGATATAGAGACAGATAACGGAAAAGTCTCAGATGTAAAGGTTATCCGCGGTGCCCCTTGCGGGAGTACCTGGCAGATGGCAAAAGAGCTGATAGGTACAAAGATAGAGGATGCACCTGCCAGGGCAGGCTTGCTGATACAACAGTATCCATGCAGGGCTGTACGGGGAACCCTTGGCGGCATACACCAGTCCGCCGAAATTCACAAAAGTGCGGTTGAGAAGGCCCTTCTCTCGAAACAAAAGAAGGAAAAGTAGGTAGCTACAATACAAAATCAGAGGAGCGTTTGTGATGGACAATGCTGAGATTGCGGATATCCTCAGCCGCATGGGCAGGCTGCTGGAATTCAAGGGAGGGGACCCATTCAAGATAATTGCCTACGAAAAAGCTGCCAGGAGCATTAAAAGACTTGAAATGGACATAGGCAGCATCCATCAAGAGGACCACCTTTCAGACGTACCTGGTGTGGGAAAAGCCATTGAGGACAAGATAAAGGAATTACTGATCACAGGGACCTTCGAGGCGTATGAGAGAATTCAGGCAGAAATTTCTCCCGGGATAATCGAAATAATGGATATATCCGGCATCGGTCCGAAAACTGCAAAGATCCTGTATGAAAGACTTGGAATCGAATCGATAGGAGACCTTATCAAAGCAGCAGAAGAGCATCGCATCCGCCGGCTCCCGCGTATGGGACAAAAACAGGAGGAAAGAATCCTGAAGGCAGCCATGAGCCGGGTTCATAGCAGTGATTTCAGGAGAACTCCTCTTGCAGTTGCGACCGCCATTGGACAACAGATAACTGAAGAACTGAGCTTTAGCCCTTATATAAAGAAGGTCGTACCTGTCGGAAGTCTCCGAAGAAAAATGGAAACTGTTGGAAATATTGACCTTTTTGCCCTTTCCGATGAACCTGAAAAAGCCATTGATGCATTCATGCATCTTGGAAAAGCCGCTCCTACGCCGGAAATCAGGAATATGCATGAGGAAAGTGCACATGCAGCTATTGTCCATGAAAACGGCATAAGGATAGACCTGTATGTATGCTCCGGAGGTTGCTGTGGCTCACTGATGCAGTATCTTACAGGTTCAAAAGAACATAATGTCCGCCTGCAGGAAGTAGCGCGCGCCCAGGGATACACTGTCAGCGAGAAGGGATTGATCTGCAAAGAAAAAATCCGAGAGGAGAAAGGATTAACAAATGAAGCCGGAGAGTTTTCAGAAGAGGCAGACATCTATGAACTTCTTGGGCTTGGATACCTCCCGCCTGAACTCCGGGAGGACCGGGGTGAGATCGAAGCAGGCCTGGAAAGCAGACTCCCTGCACTGATAGAGCGCAAAGATATCAAAGGAGACCTTCATGTACATTCAAGATGGAGTGATGGCAGGAACACTATTGAAGAGCTTGCGTTACATGCAAGAGGGCTCGGCTACGAGTACATAGCCATCACGGACCACTCTCCCTCCACTGGCGTCGCTAACGGCCTGTCAGAAGAAAGGTTGCTTGAACACATACGCGAGATAGATGAGATAAATGACAGAATAGACGGTATCAGGTTGTTCTCGGGCACTGAATGCGACATCAGATCCGACGGCAGACTTGATTACAGCAGCGAGGTCCTTGAGGGACTTGATATTGTTGTCGTTGCCGTGCATGCTGGTCTGGAACAGGACAGGAAAAACATGACAAAGCGTGTTATTGCTGCGCTTGAGAATGAGCATGTGGACATACTTGCCCACCCCACCGGGAGAAAGTTCGGAAAGCGGTCAGGATCTGATATAGATATGGAAAAGGTCATGCAGGCGGCTTTTGATAACGACAAGGTCCTTGAAATCAATTCTTCACCCTCAAGGCTTGACCTGATTGACATGCATGCAAGGATGGCAAAGGAAGTAGGAGTGAAGATAGCTATCAATACGGACACGCATTCACTTGCACACTTTGACAACATCGACTATGGCATCGATGTTGCCCGCCGGGCATGGCTTGAACCTGCAGATGTCGTGAATACGCGTGGCTTGAGAGATATATGCTCCATGTTCCGGATATGAAACAGCATTATATGGATATATTTTAATTTCGGTCTTTTCTCTTTTGAAGTTTTATCCGCTGTCCCAGAATACACTTTCCACCCCTGTGCCCTCCAAGAGGATTGAACGTGGTACCCATGGAATTCATGCACCTTGCCATGACAGCTGCGCCGCGTGCAAGCCCGTCATCAACGAAAACCACATTCTCCTCGATCTTATGATTGATTCCAAGGTCATGCAGGTACTGCAGGATAAGTCTGGGTTTAGCTCCTGTGATACCTGCCCTGCCAGTGATACCAATGGCAGTATCTTCAAATACAAGACCCTCTTCTTGTGCTACTTTCACCAGGCGTTGAACTACCCTTGCCATGACTACATCAATTACTGCAAAGAGTGTCTTTAGATTATGTTTCTCATATATCTCCGCTCCTATTTCGGATAGTTTGTCCATATCTGTGCCATTGTTGCCAACATCACATCCGATGAGTACAACACCTATGGCATCGGCTGCCTCCGAATTGACCGGAACGCTTCCGTATCTCTTGCGGCCTTTAGGAACCCGCTCGATCAGTATGTACTCGTGGATCCGCTCAGCATACTCTTTTATAGCCTTACTTTTCATCTTAAGAGTGAACATATCAAGTGAGGTCTTGTCTGCGACATCAAGAGCAGTTCCTTTTTTGGAATCTACCAGCCCCGTCCCTTTGATAATGGCATCGGGGATCGCACCTGCATAACCACAGAAGTTCCCGATGGTCTTTGCATAAGGTAAGTCAGGGCTTATGACCCTGCCATCAAGCGTGGTACCGAAGTCTATGGAGATGCAGGGATTGCGAAAATCGACATCCACCCATTTGGCTCCCTCCTTGATCCCTGCGGTTGCCAGTTCGCCTTCCATCTCATTAGCAACGATCTCAACCCCTGTCGCTCCGGTGGGAGGCGTGACACTCGCCACAGCCCCGTCAAATACAACCTGCTCGAGCTTTGTGTGCTTGCGAAACCTCTCAGGCACATTGGACAGACCCATTGGTGGGGTCATCCTGTTTGGAGGTACACCTGCCATCAGGCAGCCATCGGCCAGGGCTTTTATAAACTCTCCAACCTCATCAGGAGTGTCAAAGCCGGCAACAACACCAGTAGACCTTACCACAAAATGAATATCTTCCTTAATATCGAGATTTGACTGCTTCACTGCTTTAAGCAGGGTGTCCCGCACCATTTCTGCAACCGACTGGCGTGTCAGCTCCACACCATTGAGAGTTCGCCCAAAAATCTCTTCTCCTTCCTTGGGAGGGCGGACATCTCTGGTCATGCTCACGATCTTGTTGACAAGGCGGGTCTTCCCGTCCTCGAGATTTGTGGCAGTAAGGATGCACTTGGTTGTGGTGTTGCCTACCTCTACCGATGCTACTATAAAATATGGTTTGGATTTCAGGTCTATCAGACGCACTGACGGACTTTCTGCAATCCTTGGTTTAAATCCCATTTTTCATTCCTCACATTAAAGGCTGCAGCCTCTGGACAATCCTTTGTTTTGGAACCGCACCTATTATCCTGTCTACGAGCTTGCCATTCTTGAAAACCAGCAGTGCCGGTATGCTGGTTATAGCATATTTTCCAGCAGTAGATTTATTATTATCGACGTTAAGCTTGCCAAAGACCACTTTTCCCTGAAGTTCTGATGCCAGTTCGTCGATGATAGGAGAAATCATACGGCATGGGCCACACCACTGCGCCCAGCAGTCCACAACCGTCAGGTTATATTTTAAGATGAACTCATCAAATGCAGCATCTGTGATCTCGACAGGGCTGCCCGGATGCTCACGTTTCTCAAGCTCCTTCTTCAAATCTTCCATTTTCCTCTGTCTTATCTCATCTATTTCGTCCATTTGCTTACCTACCTTTAAAGAACCGGATCATCACTAACACTATAAAATGACGCTTTTTATCACTGCTATTTTTTCTATATGTAGTTACATGCTTTGATAACTTAAAGTTTTGCATGGTTGTGCAATAATTGTACATAACCATACTGATATGTAATAGAATTATAATATAAATGTTACATCATTAATCATTGCGACTGATAGGAATGGCAGATAAAAAAGGAAAAACCACTCCTGTAACAGACAGGACCATTTTTGACCAAAAATGCATCACATGCGGGACATGGATGCAGAGGACCGTGAAAGTAGGAAGGAACGGGATAGGTTCATTCACATATTTCTGTCCGGAATGCGGCTTGTCTTATACTGTGGATGAATGAGCAAAATGGAAAAATGGTCGCCTGGACAACTGCAACAGATAGAGCCTTATGATTTTGAAAAGCTTCTGGCACAGCTTTTCAGGAAGATGGGGTATGCAGTTGAAGAAACGCAGTACTCTCATGACAGGGGCATCGACCTAATAATAAGGATAGTGCACTTCGGACTCTCGCACTCATGGATAGTGCAGGCAAAAAGATATACGGAGCCCGTTGGAGTAAAAGCTGTCAGGGAGTACAGCAGTCTGAGGTACCGTGACAGGGTCGATGGGGTAATCATAGTTGCTACCTCCAGTTTTACGAGGGAAGGACAGGACGAGGCCGCAGAGCACAACGTTAAACTCATAGACGTTAACCTCCTTGTTGAGATGCTGAACCATTACCTCCCCGAAGAGAACAGGGGATTGTGTACAAAAGAAGCCACAGAAAGTGGTGATGTACGCAGCAATGAATCTTTTACCATTATGAGGAGAGGAGAGGAATTGCTTGCCGAGGAGCCTGTAAGCCTTGGAAAAGAGAAGATGGTCATGGTGATAACAAGCAAGAACATCTTTTTCAAGAAGGAGTCAGGCCTGATTTCCAGAAAAGAGAACATAGAGCAGCGCATAGAGATGAAGGACATGGCGGGAGTACATGCTGACCAGCAGGGCCTCTTCCTTATAGCAGGGCAGAAACGCCTGAAAGTATATCCTTTGTCCGTAAAGAGAAAGGACAGGATACTGGAACTTCTTGAGAGCCTCAGGCCAGAGTATGTACGTGGAGAGCATCTGCTTAAGTCTGCAAG
>WPCG01097199.1_pt1 | contig 10313 bp, 6 predicted proteins | sample 5403311 | NCBI WGS metagenome assembly WPCG01 (sample SAMN12869467, study PRJNA574797) | sludge metagenome | isolation source: wastewater treatment of Control | place: China:Beijing | collected 2019-05-17 | reverse complement strand
GCATATATAGCTGGATACTATGATAACTTGCATATAAGCATACCAATACCCTTCTTTCATAGACAATGGACTTGCTCATTGGTTATGACTAAACCCTCATTGTATGATTTCATAGAACTTTAACCTGAATAACTGTAGATTAGGAATCATGACAATATCCTGATATCCCTATAGTTTATAGCTTTTACAGGACACACGTTCACACATCTTTTACAGGCGGTTCCAAGACACTTTTGAGTGCTGTACATCACAACCAATGCCCCGTCTTTTTCCATATTCGAGATAGCTTTTTCAGGACATTCAATCTCACACTGGTGGCACATGATACAGCCAACAGCCTCCTCTTCAACCATAACACCAATGTCGTCTACTATCCTGATATTTTGGTCTTTGGCATCCGGGGCATCATCCAAAGTGCATTTTACCATTTGAGGCTCAGCAGATACTGAAGGCAGAATGGGGAGCTTATAGATTTTCAGGAAGTGATTGTAGGATTCCATGTCCATACCTTCTGTCCAGAAAGATAGTTCGCATGTGTAGAACTTTTTAAAAGTAGCACTTGTGGCCATCATCAGGTGATCGACCTTTATCTTATTTGCAAGATCTATAACCTCAGCAAGCTTTGAGTCGTCTGTTAATATATCCCTGGCAAGAGAAAGCGAAGTATTCCCAAACTGGACTATCCTTCCGGAATACTTAGGACAGGAGCCGACATACATAGCTTTCCAAGGATCCACATAAGTTCCTGATGCGCCTGTCATGTATGTGTTCTCAAGTTCTTCGTAAGCAAGCCCGGCTTCTATTATAAGTGTCAATTGTGCTGCCCTTATAGCACCAATAGCCTTGCCCGCTTCTTTGATATCATTCTCAGAGATACGTATCCCTTCAGTCAGCATCAATTTACCGTACTTCAGCCGTGGTGGCCTCTCAATTAGTCCTGTCTGCATTGCAAGCGCCAGACAAGCGATCAGACCAGTGCCTGTTATACCCATGGGTTCCAGGACTGCCCTTTCTATTACATCACCACTACAGGGATCGACCAGGTAGGATGGCCGGCTGGTCATGCTCTCATCAAGAACGGTAAGTCTCCAGTACTTTCCTTCCAGATTTACATCTGAGATAGCACCAGGCCCTGCAAGCATGCCACAACTAACTCCCTGGCCTTCGATAGCCGGACCTGCAGCAGCACTTCCTGTAATGATCCTGTTCCCTACTTTGATTGCCATCTCGGCATTGGTCCCATAGTCAGTAACAAGAGTGGGAGCCGTCTGCTCAAGGAAATCAGTTTTCATCATCATTGCAAGTGCATCGGCACCGACTTCATGCTGGACTGCCGGAGGAACAATAACAGCGCATACATCCAGCCCAATCCTGTTCTTGATAATACCGCTCGCAGGAAATATCCGTGCCTGGCGTTCTATATTTTCGATACCCAGCCTTTTTTGCATGTTCTTGCCCGCATAAGCAAGATCCCTTATCTCAGAGTTCTGGAAAAGTGATAATTGTATAGGATTGCCACATACTGCGATTTTGCTTATCTGCAAAGGATCAACATTGAAAGTAGTTATTAATTTGCATACGGTATCGATTATTATCTCATGCGCGATGTCCTCTCCTACAGTGATTGCAAAATCGAGGTGGTCTGTGATATTGGCTCCCGGAAGAGGATGTTTTGTTGTCATTGAGGTCTTAATTATTTGCCTGGTTCCAAGATCTATAAGCTGCGCCCTGAAACCGCTTGTTCCCAGGTCCATTGCTATTCCGTACATCTGATTACCTCCTCCTCAAAAACAAGACCTCATTGCTTCCCAGAGCACTTCCATCTCTTCCAGAGGTGTGTTCAGCGGAATCTCACAGCCAGTGGACAGGATAAAACCTTTATCAGGAGCTGCAGCCATACAGCTTTTAACTTCAGATGCGATGTCTTTCATCATACCTGAAGTGAATATGTAAGGATTGATATTACCCATCAGGCATATGTCTGAGTCATGGAAGTTCTGGAAATCCATGAAACAATATCTCTGGCTGCACCCGATGCTTTTATGGTTGTGGAGTTTCTCACACTCAACTCCGTAGTTCTTTCCGAGAGCTTTTACATTCCCGAATGCAAAGTTTAGAGCATCAGGCTCCAGAGCCAGTTCCAGTTCATGAAATGCATTGGATGCGCAGTTATGGGATATTACATATCCTCCGCAGTCCTGGATGTGAGAATAGAGCTCTTTTGTGTAGCGATTTCCGAACTCCTTTGCCATTTCCAAGCTGAAAAGGTCTGAAGCGCTGCCCCCGTTCTCTGCAAAAACCCCGTCAGCTCCTGCATCAAGCATCCTGTCGGCAAAGACGATGCAACTCTCAGTAAGCACTTCCAGTAATGCATGAAGATTAATGCTGTCCTTTATCATCTCCATACACAGCTTGCTCCCATCCATCACCTGGGTAGCAAGCATGAGAGGAGTAAGTGAGGCGCAGCTGATGAAAACTTCATCACCGAGTTCTTTTTTCAGCAGGGAGATGGATTCCTCAATGGTCCTCACCCTTTCTGAACGCTCCATATCCCGGGGATTTATTTTTTCATATTCCCTGGCAGATTTTAAAGGGTGTTCAGCTATTGAAGGATAGTAATTGGTCTTAACGTTGATCTTTGCTCCAAGAGCCTCCGCCTCTACGAGCAGGCAGCCCCAGGGAGACATGACATTGTCGTGGTGATACATCTCCCTTGCCAATATCTGCGCTCTTGCAATACCCTTTGCAGAATAGTAAACATCATTCATAGTTGCGTCCATGCGGTCAAGCACAGCATCACCTGCACCAAACCACAGATAACCCAGTGGTACCCTGTCCACCTCTTTCATTTCAAGAGCATTGATAAAGCGCTCTCTTGAGGTCATTTCCTCAGCCGCTTGCTTTGACACTTCCTCATCCTCCACCTGCTATTATCCACCTGATATTATCCAAAACTATTTTTTCAAGAGTATCTTATCGATTCTCAGTACACCGTTCACGGCCTCGGTTGCCGCAATAACAGCTAGTTTTTTCATACTTGAAGGGTCGTAGACAGGAGGACTGTTCTCGACAACCTTTCGCGAATTATCGATCTTGCAGTCCACACCCCGGTTATAGTAGTCGCGCATTTTTACCATTGCATCCGTTTCATTAAGTCCCGCATTGCGTGAGAGTATCCGGGGAATCTCCTCAAGAGCATCGGCATATGCAATTATGGCAAGCTGCTCTTTGCCCACTACAGTGGATGCGTACCGCCTGAGCATTTGCGCGAGCACGAACTCGATACCTCCTCCTCCATTGACTACAAGAGGATTTTTCAGCAGAAAAGCAGCATTGTTAAGAGCATCATCGACTGCCTCCTCAACCTTTTCAAGACCATATCTGAATGGCTCCCATATCAGGATAGAGGATATCGGCTGCTCACTGGCAGAGAGAAACAGGAAGTATTCATCACATTTCTTCTCAACATTCACCTCATCGGCAAAACCAAGGTCTTCGGGCAGAATGTCATCCTTAATGGAAATGATACCGGCCCCTGTTACTTTTGATACCAGTTCCAGGTCTTTCATCTTCAGTTTATTGAAAAGAAGGATGCCTTGCTTTGCGAGTGAATCCTCGACTGATCCATCAACGCTTCCTTCACAGAGAACCACATCAGCTCCTGAATCAATTATCTTTTTTGCAAGATTCTTCACCGTTCTTGCCTGTTCATGGCGCAGGAGCATGGAGTTGTCAAAGCCATCGATCCTTATGTTATGCTGGGAATTAATGATCTTGCTCTCAAATTTTACATTATAGTTCAATATAAGGACCCGCGCATCTTTGAAATGATGGGGCATGTCATCTCTTGCGGGTGTTTCATCAAGAACAACACCCGAAACACATTCCATCGATGGCCCACCTACCTTTTTGATAACCTTTACGTACTCGTTAAGATCGATGCGGGCACTATCATCCAGATATTTGAGCTTTGTAAGTGTTTTCAACACAAGTTCTGTTATCATCCGAGCCTGCCGAATCCCTACACCTTTACTCAGGCTGGCATTCTCTATTACAGAATGCAGTTCCTCCTCAGAAACTGCCTGTTTGCTCTCATATTCAAGAATCTCATAAGCTTTGTTAAGAGCTAGCTGGTATCCCTTTATAATGGTCGTCGGATGTAATCCTTCGCCTGCAAGTCTGGCAGCATTCTCAATAAGTGATGCAGCAAGGATGACTGCTGTCTTTGTACCGTCACCGCATGCCCTGTCCATGGACCTTGCAAGCTCTTTCAGGGATGTGACCACCGGATGCAGCACGTCTATCTCTTCAATGATGGTCTTTCCGTCACTTGTCATGTAAATATCATCCGTGGGACTGATTATGATCTTATTCAGCCCGCATGGTCCGAACGAGGAGGCAAAGAGGTCCTTGATGTCCCTGGAAGCCTGTTCCATATGATGCAGCAGTTCATCCTCTTCCACATCGCCTGTTATTCCAATACGGTTGCGTACGCTCTGGCGCAGGGCATCCATACTGTCCAGTTCATGCATGCCTCCCTGTTGTGCCATCATAGTGCTCATGCAGTCCTCCTGGGACTGCCCACGGCAATACCTACAAGCTTTGTTTCAAGTGGAAGCGTGCCCATGCTTCCAATATCGCTCTTTTGAAGCTCAAAATTGACATTATCCATGCTTAGCCCGTAACCTTTCATGTATTCTGTAACTGATTCCTCTACGTGTGCAACTGCATGGTCTACAGCACCCTGGTGATTGTCAAAGATATGTCTTCCCTTGTCCGAAAAGAGAGCATAACTTGAGCTGCCTGCCGAAGAAGGCCTGATAAGCAGTTCTGTCCTGTATATAACATCACCTACAAGTGCTCCCACTGCATTACCGACCTCATAGTGATCCGGAATCCGGATGTCACCATCCATTATTTGGCCCAGTTCCTTTTCGTAGGCTCTCACCGGGGCACCTACCATCACAATAGGGATCTTAGGTTTGAACATAATAAGATCAGAGCACTCAAGGAATTTTTTGATCTCGTCCTTCTTCACACCTGAACTGAAGTAAGAGACCATATGCAAAGCAAGGGTCTTCTGGAATTCCTCTTTAAGTTTTAAACAGAATTCGTCCCTTCCCATTTTCAGATAACCGGCAAGTATGTCTGCGCCCATGAAAGATGCAGTTCTGTTCCATTCGTCATATTCCCCGAGGACATGCAAGGCATCCGTAGGAGTAAAACCAATCTGCTGGACATATCTTTTCCTGATAAGTGATCGAAGGATATCGATAAACATCAGGGGATGCATCTTCGTCCGCTCCTCTATATCCGACAGCGAACATGGAGATTCTCCAACGGCTTCCAGTACCTTTAATTCTTCATGGCCAAGTTCAGATAATTTCATACAGCAAGAGTCAATACCCCTGCTGATAAAAAATGAAGACGTCTGCATTATATCGGTCATCATACGGGGAGAAAATGTGTGCACTTTGGCCAGTTTATCCATCAGGCCGGGATATTCGGCTGCAGCAAGACATAAAGGTATCACTCTCTTTGGACCGATGAACATTTTCTTCTGCACCCAGACATGACTATCCCCTCCAAGGGCGGAAGTGTCCATTTTTATAGCCTTGACCATGGTGCTCCAGCCACCAACGACAGCTCCGGTATCATTTACTATAGGGATTCCATCACGTATCATTGCAATATCGGTGCTCGTGCCTCCAATATCCAGGGCAATGCAGGTTTTAAGGCCTGTCAGATGTGCTGCGCCTACCAGACTTGCTGCGGGACCTGAAAATATAGACTCCACAGGCTTTTCAAGGGCTTCCTCTATTTTGACAAGAGAGCCATCACACTTCATCATCATCAAAGTGGAATTAATGCCCAATTTTTTCATTACAGATAATATGGATTTAATGAAATCGTCAATCACAGGTATAAGCTGAGCATTCAGCAGTGCAGTGACTGCTCTTTCATAGGCTCCGAGGCTGAGGGAAAGTTCATGCCCGCAGACAACGGGCAGGTCTGTAAGCTCACGGATGTATTCTTTTACCATGATCTCATGGTCCGGGTTCCTCACACCAAAGTAAGAGGAGATAGCGAATGCTGCAACTTTATTCCGGTTCTGCAGCACAAATTCCCTCACACCGTCCAGACCTTCAAGTGAACGCAGCTCATTTCCATCTGAATCATGGCCCCCATCGATGGAAAGTACGTAGTCGGTGGGCAATTCCTTGTTTATAGAATAGCCGATGAGTATGAGGCCTGCAGGATAGCCTTTACCTTCGAGGGTTGTGTTCGTTGCCAGAGTTGTAGATACGGAAGTAAAACTAACTTCTTTAAGATATTCTTCCTTCAACCCTCGAAGCGTACACTCTATGCCCTTTACCAGATCGGGATAAGTTGTCAATGATTTGTAAGAATCGATGATCCTGCCTTGTGCAAGATCCATTATAACAGCGTCAGTGTATGTGCCGCCTGTATCAATACCAAGTCCCAGATTCATTATTATTCACCTTTCCTTAATGAAGCGATAGAAGGTAGGGCGGCAAAATGCCGCCTTTTCGGATATAAGCCCCAATTTATCATTGATCACCTCACTTAAAACATAAAAAAAGATAAAATAGGATATTATGCGCCTATTTTACCCGATGATGTTTTTCTGCAGCTGCGGGCCAAGTTCCTTAACAGTGTCAACCATTGCCTTGACAGTGTTCAGTGGTCCTCCTGGTGGGATCTCACAGCCCGAAGACATTACATACTTGGACTGCATGCCGTTCTCCTTGAGCACTGGAATAACGCCCTCGATCAATGCCTTTGTATCATCCCTGATTTTCTGGACTCCCTTGGCAGAACCGTCCATGAAGTCTATCGGATTTATCTCGCCCATCATACAGCAAGTGTCACCGTATTTGGGGATCAGGTCCGCATAGTTCTGGGAACCCTTTCCTCTCTGTTTGGGATAGTATGCGTAGCTGTACAATTGTGTACCGAATTTTTTGATCTGGGTATCAAAGTGCACCGCATCGGCACAGTTGTGGATGATGTACGGCTGGTCGTACTTCTTGAAAAGCGGAAGCTGCTGATCATAAACGAATTTACCATCGAACTTCCAGTAATCCTCTTCACTCATTATGACATTATTGGACCAGAGGTTGTCTACACACAGGGCGTTGCAGGCACTTTCTTCAAAGAAGAGCTCAGATACCTGGCATATATAGTCGGTACATTTCTGCAAAGCCTCAAGTACGACATCAGGGTGTGTTTTCATATCCATCAGTACACGATCTGCGCCCATGAGCTGAGTAAGGGTGAGAAGTGGCCCTTCGTGGAAACCTACAAACGGAGTGTTCAGTTCCTTATTCAGTTTCTCTGTTGCCGCTTTTGATGCCATCACAAGCTCATATGCACGGGTTCCCTTCTTGACCTCAGGCACTTCAAGATTATCATAGTTCTTAAGGTGACCTTCAGAGGATGGAGTATCATCTTCAGGATACTTGATCTTGCATCCGAAGTCAGCTGATGTGGCTGATAGATCAATAAGCCCGACGAACATATCTGTGTCGAGATATTTTGATCCAAGGAATGCACTCTCAACAAAGGCTTCCGGAGTAGTTGCATACTGCTTGTAACTCTGGTTGGCAAACTTCCTCATGATACCGCAGGCAAGTGGGTATACGGGTAGCCTGTCGACTTTCTTGTCCCCCATTGAGGCCAAGGTCCTGTCCATGTGGGTCATCTGTTCTTTTGATTTGACACCGACCTTCTCAAATTCCTCGATAATCTGCCTGGCAGTCTCCAGTCCAATGTCGCTCTTGCCTTTTACCTTCTTCTTTGAGAGTGATTCTCTGTACTTAACTTTACCAAGACTGATTTTTTCCTGATTCCACCTTATCTGGTTGGGCTCAAGCTGCTTTACGTGTTCGCTTGCCCAGTCACTTGCATGCATCGCATCGGCATGGGTTGAGTCGGCACCAATCTCTTTTGCAAAGTCCTCTGATACGGGTGCCCCACCAACCATGACTTTAAGTGAGTCCCTTATACCTTCTTCCTGAAGTATCTCGATGACCTTTTCCATGTTCACCATGGTGGTGGTCATCAGGGAACTCATGGAAATAAGGTCAGCTTTGTGCTCTTTGGCAGCCTCGATGAACTTCTCGATGGGCACATCGGCACCTAGGTCGATCATCTTGAAACCTGATGCAGATAGCATCGTTTTCACAAGGTTCTTGCCGATGTCGTGCACATCTCCTTCAATACTGCCAATTACTCCCACGGCAGCCTTTTCTACACCCTCTGTCTTCATTGCGGGGCTCAGGATATCCATACCTGCATACATTGCACTTGATGCGATAAGCAGATGCGGTACGAATGCTTCTCCTTTTTCGTACCTGTCACTGATTATCATCATCCCCTTTGCAAGACCACCTACGATCGCCTCATAAGGGTCTAGTCCGTCATCAATAACTTTCTGTGCAAGTTCTACTGCGAGATCGTCATCGCCTTCAACTACAGCTTCCGCTAATTTATTTAGGATTGCAGCTTCCATAAAATACCTCCTTGAGTTACGTATTTCCTACCAACAGTACTTTATTTCCGTACTATTGACAATAAAGGGTAGGAAATTAAGGTATATAGCATAACTCAAGGTTATTTATTGGAGATTTTAATATTATCAGCGTCTATTCCAGAGTTAACGATGTTAATACTATTTACTGTACTTAGTGATGTAAACAGAGTTAATCAAAGAAACTCGACTTATGATATTAACAGCATTAATGAGATTAGTATCTTTAATCAGGATACAGTCAAAATTAGATTTATTTCCGGATTATGTTACAAATAGAGGTATAAATTGCATAAGATAAATAAATTTACGTCTTCTCTATATGTGAAGAATTAGATTTGAAATACCCAAAAAGGTCTTTACCCCAGTTGAGGGCGCTTTCATCAAAACTCATCATTGCATGGTTATGATAGATTCCGTTTTTAAAGAAAAGTGAGAAGGATAAAAACCTGTTTGTCACTATACAGGAAGCGAGACCGATATTACCTGCATAGACATAGATATCAACGTTTCCCATTTCCAGGAATTCTTTCAATACAGAGCCATATTCATTCCGGAGACGCTCAAAAACAGGTTCAGATAGGACAAGTGATAGATTTACACCTTTTTTTGCCAGCTCCAGATATTTAGAAGGGTATGCAGGACTAAAATAAGTAGATACTTCCATTATGTATTCTGCAGTTGCCAGATTACTTTCTAATTTTAGAGGCAGTTCATACATACGATTCAGATCCGGTTCTATCAATTGGCATTTCCCAAGTTCCTCCACCCTGTCCTGTAGATCTGAAGGTATGGAACCAAAGTTATGTGTTTCCCAATATTCGATATTATCTGAATAGACCTGCAATGTATTAACTAAAGGGATTATTTTTCGGACTATGACTTCTCCAAAATGTGACAGAGTATAAAGATCATTGTCATAAACGACTAAACCCTGATCGATCAATACTTTGATCTGGGTCATCATGGCACTTGTTGTCACATTGAGTGAGATCTTGATCTCCTCCATGTTCATAGGTCTTTCTATCAGCAAAAGAAGCAGATCCATTCTTTTATCTGATAGGAAAAGTGTTCCCAGTAGAGTAAGTTTTATGTTATTCCCTCACATTCAGATATTAAAATAAGAAGCCCTATCAATTCTGCACTTGTGATTAGAATCCGGGTCTTACAACTGCTCAATATCATTCCACTTTGGGATTTTCACATGGACCGTACTTCCCTGTCCAGGCTCACTTTCAACCCATATGTTACCTTGATGTGCGATAACAGTGTCTTTGCAAATATACAGACTTGATTCAAGACCCTGATACATTCGTGTGATTGAGTCCTCCACCTGATACATCTTGTTAAAAAGATGGGGTATTAGTTCTTTATCTATGCCTTCACCGGTATCAGTTATTGTTACATGGAGATAACCATCTTCCTCAAATACCCCGACACCAATGCTATTACCTTTAGGTGTTAAATTGATAGCATTGTGTATAAGGTAGACAAACACCTCTGTAAGTTTCTCTTTATCACCCCTTACCAAAGGAAGACCTGAAGGAATGGCCTTCTCTAATACCAGTTCCTTCTCGTCGATAAGCAGAATCAGGTTAAGTAGCGCATCAGACAGGATACTCCCGATATTCATCGATGCAAATGAATATTCTATTTTGCCTGATTGTTGCAAATTACTGTACAAGACTGTATCAATAAGACGCTTCAACCTTTCCGAGTTCCTCAGGAGCGTGGAGATGGCCTCTTTTTGTGAATCGTC
>WPCG01005189.1_pt1 | contig 10313 bp, 9 predicted proteins | sample 5403311 | NCBI WGS metagenome assembly WPCG01 (sample SAMN12869467, study PRJNA574797) | sludge metagenome | isolation source: wastewater treatment of Control | place: China:Beijing | collected 2019-05-17 | reverse complement strand
CGCCGCAGCACCGCGCCCAAGGCCGCGACCCGTGGCCAGTCGGCGCCGGCACCGGCCACCCAGGCGACCCCCGGCACTCCGCCGGAGCTGTAAACGACAACGCCCGCCGGGAGTGTCCCGGCGGGCGTTGTGCATGGCCTGTGGCTCCTCTCAGAGCATGACCCGTACCACCGACACATCCGGGTCGCGGCTGGCACCGGCGGCGCGCAACTGCTCCAGGTAGTCCTGCCACAGCGACGCTTGACGCTCGCCCAACTGGTACAGGTAGTCCCAGCTGTACAGGCCACTGTCATGGCCATCATCGAATATCAGCTTGAGCGCATAGTTGCCGGCCGGCTCGACGCCGACCAGCGCCACGTTCTGCTTGCCGGTCTGCAGCACCGGCCGGCCATGGCCCTGCACCTCCGCCGACGGCGAATGCACGCGCAGGAACTCGGCCGGCAGCTCGAAGCCGCGGCCATCGGCATAGCGCAGCTCCAGAATGCGGGAGGCCTTGTGCAGCTTGATCTTGCTCGGTATCGGCGTGTTCATGGCTGGCCTATGGTTTGCTGGTTAACGTGAAAGTCGCGCAGCGACGCCATCTGATGACCTTCTCCCGTCCTGGGAGAAGGTGGCGCGTAGCGTCGGAAGAGGGAACGATCACGCCGCTGCGGACTGCCATGATTCGGGGTGCCGATGGCGGCATGATCGTTAGAGGATATAGCGTGACAGGTCTTCATTGACTGCCAGCTCGCCCAGATGCTCGTTCACATAGGCGGCATCTATGACCAGCTTCTCGCCATTCTGCCGCGAAGCCAGGTCGGCGGCACTGAACGAGACCTCTTCCAGCAGCCGTTCGAGTACCGTATGCAGGCGCCGGGCACCGATATTCTCGGTTTTCTCGTTGACCTGCCAGGCGATCTCCGCCAGTCGGGCAATGGCGTCATCGGCGAATTCCAGCTCCAGACCCTCGGTCTGCAGCAGCGCGCGATACTGCTCGGTGAGCGAGGCATCGGGTTCGGTCAGGATGCGCTTGAAGTCGTCCGGTGACAGCGACTTGAGTTCCACGCGGATCGGCAATCGCCCCTGCAGCTCGGGGATCAGGTCCGACGGCTTGGTCAGGTGGAAGGCGCCGGAGGCGATGAACAGGATGTGGTCGGTGCGTACCATGCCGAACTTGGTATTGACCGTGCAGCCTTCGATCAGCGGCAGCAGGTCACGCTGCACGCCCTCGCGAGAGACGTCGGCGCCGCTGCCGCTGTTGGCGCGCTTGCTGACCTTGTCGATCTCGTCGAGGAACACGATACCGTTCTGCTCGACCGCCTCGATGGCGCGGCCCTTGAGGTCCTCCTCGTTGACCAGGCGTGCCGCTTCCTCGTCACGGATCAGCTTGAAGGCTTCGCTGACCTTGAGCGTGCGGGTCTTGCGCTTGTTCTTGCCGAAGCTGGAGAACATGTTCTGCAGCTGGCTGGTCATCTCCTCCATGCCGGGCGGTGCCATGATCTCCACGCCCACCGGTGTGTCGGCCACGTCGATCTCGATTTCCTTGTCATCCAGCTGGCCTTCGCGCAGGCGCTTGCGGAACAGCTGGCGGGTGCTGCTGTCTTCCCGTGCCGGTTGCTCGCTGGCGCCCTGGCGGGGTGGCGGCAGCAGGGCATCGAGAATGCGCTCTTCGGCGGCATCCTCGGCGCGGTGGCCCATCTTGGTCATTTCCTGCTGGCGCAGCATCTTCAATGCGGCGTCGACCAGATCGCGGATGATCGACTCGACATCGCGACCGACGTAGCCGACCTCGGTGAACTTGGTCGCCTCGACCTTGATGAAGGGCGCCTGCGCCAGGCGGGCCAGGCGGCGGGCGATTTCGGTCTTGCCGACGCCGGTGGGGCCGATCATCAGGATATTCTTCGGCGTCACTTCGTGGCGCAGCGCCTCGGGCAGCTGCTGGCGCCGCCAGCGGTTGCGCAGGGCGATGGCCACGGCGCGCTTGGCATCCTGCTGACCAATGATGTGACGGTCCAGTTCATGGACGATTTCGCGGGGTGTCATGGACATGTGCTTGCTTCCGAACGCCTCAGGAGTTGGCGTCCAGCTCCTCGATGGTCTGATTCTGGTTGGTGTAGATGCAGATCTCGCCGGCGATGTTCAGTGCCGATTCGACGATCTCCCGGGCTGACAGCTCGGTATGCCGCAACAGCGCGCGGGCGGCCGACTGGGCGTAGGGGCCGCCGGAGCCGATGGCGATCAGGCCCTCCTCGGGCTCGAGCACATCGCCGTTGCCGGTGATGATCAGCGAGGCATCCTTGTTGGCCACGGCCAGCAGTGCTTCGAGGCGGCGCAGGGTGCGGTCGGTCCGCCACTCCTTGGCCATTTCCACGGCGGCACGCACCAGGTGCCCCTGGTGTTTTTCCAGTTGCGCCTCGAAGTGCTCGAACAGGGTGAAGGCGTCGGCGGTGCCACCGGCGAATCCGGCGATCACCTGGTCATGGTACAGGCGGCGGACCTTGCGGGCATTGCCCTTCATGACGGTATTGCCCAGCGAGACCTGGCCATCACCACCGATTACCACTTTGCCGTGGCGGCGTACTGAAACGATTGTAGTCACGCGCAGCTCCTGTTGGCTGTTCTGAATGGCGGGCAGCACGGCATGCGTGCTGTCGTAGCTGTTATCTGGGGATGGGGCGGGGAGAATTCAAGATCCCGGAGCGGGCCGGGAGGTTCGTGCCGACGGCTGGTCGCCGGCGGCACGGATGGAGGTCTTCAGGGCGTGGTGCGTTGCTGGCGCAGCAGGTTGCTGAAGCCGTTGCCGGCCAGGGTCTGCTCGGCCTGGGTCAGCTTGCCCTGGTCAGCGAAGGGGCCGACCTGGACCCGGTGCCAGACTTCGCCATTGGCCAGCTTGGCGTCTTCCAGGCGTGCATCCAGTCCCATCAGGATGATCTGCGCGCGCACCCGGTCCGCCTCGCTGCGCTGGCGGAACGAGCCGGCCTGCAGATAGTAGCGGGTGCGCGGCTCGGCCTTGGCGGCGGGCTCGGGCTTGGCTGCCGGAGGGGGCGGCGGTGGCGGCGTGGGGCGCGGCCTCGGGGTGACCACTTCCGACTCGGGCAGCAGGGTGTAGAAGTCGTAGCTGGGGTTCTGCTCCCTGGGTTTGGCCGGCGCTGGGGTCGCTGGCTGCGGCACAGCAGTGTCGCGCTTGACGCTGTCGCGGCCCGGTTCCAGCTGGAACAGGAAAGCGATGAACAGGCCGGCGACGGCCCCGCATACGGCAATCAGCCAGGCGGGAATGCGACGGCTGGTCTTCGGTCGGGCGCGGCTGGCGCCGCGGCGGGGGGCTTTGCGTGCTTTGGCCATGCGACTTACATGCGCTCCAGGGTAGTGATGCCGAGCAGGTTAAGGCCTTGGCGCAGGGTGCGTCCAGTCAGTGCCGCCAGGCGCAGACGACTGTCACGCTGCTGCGGCTGCTCGGCCGCCAGGATCGGGCAGTTCTCGTAGAAGCTGGAGAAGCGTCCGGCCAGCTCGTACAGGTAATGGCACAGTGAATGCGGCGTGCCTTCCCGGGCCACGTACTGCAGCAGGCTGCCGAACTGCGCCAGGTGCGCGGCCAGGTCGATCTCCGGCTCCTCCTGCAGCACCAATGGGGCCAGGTCATCCAGTTGTGCCATGTCCCGGTCGATCTTGCGGAACACGCTGGCCACCCGGGTATAGGCGTACATCAGGTAGGGCGCGGTATTACCCTCGAAGCTGAGCATCTGTTCGAAGTTGAAGTTGTAGTCGCTGCTGCGGTGCTTGGACAGGTCGGCGTACTTGACCGCGCCGATGCCCACTGCCCGGGCAATCTGCTGCAGCTCGTCACTGCCCAGCTCCGGGTTCTTCTGCCTGACCAGCTCATAGGCGCGCTGTTCGGCCTCGTCGAGCAGGTCGATCAGCTTCACGGTGCCGCCGTCGCGGGTCTTGAACGGCTTGCCATCGGCGCCGTTCATGGTGCCGAAGCCCATGTGCTCGAGCTGCATGTCCGCCGAGACGAAGCCGGCCTTGCGCGCGACCGCGAACACCTGCTGGAAGTGCAGGGCCTGGCGCTGGTCGACGAAATACAGCACGCGATCGGCGTGCAGTACCTGGTGACGATAGCGCATGGCGGCCAGGTCGGTGGTGGCGTACAGATAGCCGCCGCCGGCCTTCTGCACGATCACCGGCAGGGGCTTGTCCTCGCTGTTTCTGAATTCATCGAGAAACACGCAGCGCGCCCCTTCGCTTTCGGTCAGCAGGCCGGCCTGCTGCAGGCTGTCGACCACATCGGCAAGCTGGTCGTTGTAGGCGCTTTCGCCGCGTACATCGGCCGGGGTCAGGCTAACGCCGAGGCGGTCGTACACGGCCTGGCAGTGCCCCAGGGAAATACTGTTGAAGCGGTTCCACAGTGCCAGGCACTCGGCATCACCGGCCTGCAGCTGCACCACCCGCTGGCGCGCCCGGTCGGCGAACTCGGGGCTTTCGTCGAAACGCTTCTTGGCCTGGCGGTAGAAGTTCTCCAGATCGCCCAGTTCGGCCTCGGCGGCAACGCTGTTCTCTTCCAGGTAGGCCAGCAGCATGCCGAACTGGGTGCCCCAGTCGCCCACATGGTTCTGGCGGATCACCTCATGCCCGAGAAACTCCAGCAGCCGTGCCACGGCGTCGCCGATGATGGTCGAGCGCAGGTGCCCGACGTGCATCTCCTTGGCCAGGTTGGGTGAGGAGTAGTCCACCACCACGCGCTGCGCCGGATCGGCCCGGGGGACGTTCAGCTGCGGGTCATCCAGCGCCTGCTGCAACTGGGCGGCCAGCCACTCGCGGTCCTGGAAGAAGTTGATGAAGCCGGGACCGGCAATGCTCACCTGGGCCACGGCCTCGCTCGGCGGCAGGGCGGCGATGATCTGTTCGGCCAGGTCGCGTGGCTTCATGCCGGCGGGCTTGGCCAGGGTCATCGCCAGGTTGCTGGCGAAGTCGCCATGGCTTTTGTCGCGGGCGGTCTCCACCTGGATGTTCGGGCTGATATCGGTGGGGAGCACACCGCGGGTCTGCAGGGTGCTGATGGCGCTGGCGAGCAACTGGCTGATCAGGTTTTTCATGGGTAGTGAGGATTCCGGCAACGGCCTGTGGAAAACCCGGCATTATCCGACTTAACAGCCGGCTTGCCAAATCCCTCTGTCAGAACATGTCCAGCGGGTCGACGTCGATCGACCAGCGCACGCGGCGGGCCAGCGGGTGCTGCTCCAGTGCCGGCAGCCACATATGCAGCAACTGGTGCAGGCCTGAGCGTTGTCCGGCCATCACCAGCAGTTGCGCGCGATAGCGCCCGGCGCGGCGCTCCATGGGCGAGGGTACCGGGCCGAGCAGCTCGACACCGTCGAGTTGATGCCCGGCAGCGATCTGTTCGGCCAGCTCGCAGGCGGCGTCGAGAAACTGGTTGGTCTGCGCCGCGGCGTTGGACTCGGCACGCAGCAGCGCCATGAAGCTGTAGGGCGGCAGTTGCGCCGCCTGGCGTGCGGCCAGTTCGCGTTCGGCGAAGCGGCTGTAGTCGTGTTCGGTCAGGTCCAGCAGCAGCTGATGCTCGGCCATGTGGGTCTGGATCATCACCTGCCCCGGCTTGTCCGCCCGCCCGGCGCGCCCGGCCACCTGGATGACCATCTGGGCCATGCGTTCGGGGCCGCGAAAGTCGGCGGAGAAAAGCCCGCCGTCGGCATCCAGGATGGCGACCAGGGTGACGTCAGGGAAGTGATGCCCCTTGGCGAGCATCTGGGTGCCGACCAGCAGGCACGGCTCGCCGCTCTGGATGCGCGCCAGCATGTTCTGCATGGCCTGCTTGCGCGCCATGCTGTCACGATCGATACGCAGCACCGGGAAGTCCGGAAAACAGCTCAGCAGGTGCTCCTCGGTGCGCTCGGTGCCGGCGCCGATGGGGCGTAGGTCCTGGCCCTGGCACTTCGGGCAGCTGCGGTCCACGCTGCGCTGGCTGCCGCAGTGGTGGCAATGCAGTTGCGCCGGCGACTGGTGCAGGGTCATGCGCGCGTCACAGCGCCGGCACTCGGCCATCCAGCCGCAGTCGTGGCACATCAGCGTCGGCGCGAAACCGCGCCGGTTGATGAACACCAGCACCTGGTTGCCCTGGCGCAGGTGCTCGCCCATCAGCTGGATCAGCGGGCGCGACATGCCACCCTCCAGCGGGCGGCTGCGGATATCCAGGCACTGGAAGCGCGGCGGGCTGGCGTTGCCGGCGCGCTGGGTCAGGCGCAGGCGCTGGTAGCGTCCACGCTGCACGTTGTGCAGGCTCTCGAAGGACGGTGTGGCTGAGCCGAGAATGATGCCGACCTGCTCCAGGTGGGCACGATATACCGCCAGATCCCGGGCGTTGTAGCGCAGGCCGTCCTGCTGTTTATAGGACAGGTCATGTTCTTCATCGACGATGATCAGGCCCGGGCGTGCCAGTGGCGTGAAAATCGCCGAGCGCGTACCTATGACGATGCTCGCCTCGCCGTCGCGGGCGGCGATCCAGGCATCCAGTCGTTCGCGGTCATTCAGGCCCGAGTGCAGGATCACCACGGGTACGTTGAAGCGGCGGCGGAAGCGTTCCAGCGTCTGCGGTGTCAGGCCGATCTCGGGGATCAGCACCAGGGCCTGGCGCTGCTGCTGCAGGCAATGCTCGATGGCCTGCAGGTAAATCTCGGTCTTGCCGCTGCCGGTCACTCCTTCCAGCAGCCAGGCGTTAAAGCCGTCAGCGGCCAGGATGCGGTCCAGCGCCGCCTGCTGCTCGGTGTTGGGTTGCAGCGGCGGCTCCTTCAATAAAGGCTGCGGCTCGCTGACATGGTGCGGCGACTGGCTGATACGCTGCGCCAGCCCCTTGCGTTCCAGGGCTTCGAGGGCGTCGCGGGTCAGCCCCCACTGGCTGATCAGTGCGTGGGACAGGCCGTGCGGATGCTTGGCCAGGACCTGCACCGCTTCCTTCTGTTTCGGCGCGCGGCCGACCGCCGGATGCTCGGGATAGGCGCCGGGCAGCAGTTGCCAGAGCATATCCTGGCGTGCCAGGGCCGGTTCGCCACGGCGCAGCAGTACCGGCAGTGCGCTGCTCAGGGTATCGCCGAGGCCATGCTGGTAATAGCTGGCGGTCCAGCTGCACAGGCGCCACAGGCTGTCGGGCAGCAAGGGTGTGCGATCCAGCAGTTCGCTGGCGCGTTTGAGCTTGCTGGCCGGTACGCTGGATTGATCGGTGATGCCGGCAATCAGGCCAACCAGCTGCCGGTTGCCAAAGGGCACGCTGACCCGCAGTCCGACCTGCAGCTCATCCGGGTGCGCGCCCGCTGGTGCGCGATAGTCGAACAACCGGCGCAGGGGCGAGGGCAGGGCAACCTGGATAATCGGGGCTGGCACGGCGGGCGATGTCCTTCTCTGGGGGAGCGCTGATGTTAGCATTGGCCGCCTGGATATGCAGTGTCCGGCGGGAACACCCGTAATGCTTGCGTGATGGCGGAATTCTGTTATTATCGCCGGCCTATTTTCCGGTCCATGCGATTGTTTCGGTGCCGGATAGAATCACACAGTGCGGTGCCTGATCAGGTTGGTCCGGTGGCGGCACACAAAACCGAGGAATCACCCATGAAAGCTGATCTGCATCCTGCATACGAAGAAATCGAAGCCACCTGTGGTTGCGGCAACGTCATCAAGACCCGCTCCACCCTGGGCAAGAGCATCTATCTGGACGTTTGCTCCGCTTGCCACCCATTCTACACCGGCAAGCAGAAGGTGCTCGACACCGGCGGCCGTATCGAGCGCTTCAACCAGCGTTTCGGTGCTATCAGCAGCAAGAAGTAAGATCAGGCAGGCCGTTGATGGCACTGTCCGGTTCGAAGAAGGCGCTCCTCTGGGGCGCCTTTTTTATTGTCTGCCTGTTGAACACGGCGGCGCTTGCCGACAGCTGTTCGCTGCCCGATATCGGCGAGCGGGTGGTCAGCAGTCGCGTGATCGATGGCGATACGCTGGAGTTGGTCGATGGCCGGCGGGTACGCCTGATCGGTGTCAATACACCGGAAATCGGACGCCGGGGAGCGCCTTCCGAGCCCTATGCGCAAAAGGCCAGGAGCGAATTGCAGCGCCTGGTCGGCAAGACCGGGCTGCGTTTGCTGGTCGGCGAGGATGCCAGGGACAACTATGGCCGCACGCTGGGGCACCTGTTCGATGCCCAGGGCGCCAATATCGAAGCCCAGTTGCTGCGTCAGGGGTTGGGTTTCGCCATGGGTATCCCGCCCAATGTGACACTGCTCGACTGCCATCTGCAGCAGGAAAGACAGGCGCGCCGCCAGCGCCTGGGCGTCTGGCAACAGGCACCGGTCAAGCGTGCGGCCGAGGTGAGTCAGGGTGGATTCCAGCTGATCCGTGGGCGCATCGTGACGGTGCAGACCCAGGGTCGTCATATCTGGGTCGAGCTGGACGGGCCGCTGGTGCTGCGTCTGCCCGTCGATCTTCCCGGGGCTGCCGGCATTGCCAGCTGGCGCGGGCGGGAGCTGGAGGTGCGTGGCTGGGTGGTGGGTCGGGGGTCGTCTCGCCGTGGACACAAGCGTTTCATGTTGCCGCTGCTGGAATGGCGGCTGGCTCATCTTGAATGATCGGAGCGAATCGCCGAAAAAGCCCTTGAATCGCTACAACTGGCCGGCTGGCAAGATGGCATGAATCATCTTGTGAGGGGTGGGGCTTTTCTGTATTCTCGATCGTTCGCAATAAGCCACTTGACCGGAAGATGTAATCATGTCTGATCTGAGAACTGATGCGCTCGAATACCATGCCAACCCGCGTCCGGGTAAGCTGAGCGTCGAGCTGACCAAGCCTACTGCCACTGCGCGTGATCTGGCGCTGGCTTACAGTCCGGGTGTTGCAGAACCTGTGCGTGAAATCGCCAAGGATCCGGACAATGCCTTCAAATACACCGGCAAGGGCAATCTGGTGGCGGTGATTTCCGACGGCACCGCGATTCTCGGTCTGGGCAACCTGGGACCGCTGGCCTCCAAGCCGGTCATGGAAGGCAAGGGGGTGCTGTTCAAGCGCTTTGCCGGGGTCGATGTCTTCGATATCGAAGTCGAGGCAGAAAGTCCGCAGGCCTTCATCGATACCGTCAAACGCATTTCCTGCACCTTCGGTGGTATCAACCTCGAGGATATCAAGGCGCCGGAGTGCTTCGAGATCGAGCGTGCGCTGATCGAGCAGTGCGATATCCCGGTATTCCATGACGACCAGCATGGTACTGCCATCGTGACCGCGGCAGCCATGATCAACGCCCTGGAACTGGCCGACAAGAAGCTGGAAGATGCCAGGATCGTCTGCCTGGGTGCCGGTGCGGCAGCGATTGCCTGCATGAAGCTGCTGGTCAGCCTGGGTGCGGCCATCGAGAACATCTTCATGGTCGACCGCAAGGGCGTGATTCATGCCGGGCGCGACGACCTGAATGAGCACAAGGCGATCTTCGCTTCCGAAACCGACAAGCGGACCCTGTCCGACGCGATGAAGGGGGCGGATGTATTCGTTGGTCTGTCCGGTCCGAACCTGTTGCAACCAGCCGAGCTGAAGCTGATGGCGGAAAACCCTGTGGTGTTCGCCTGCTCCAACCCGGACCCGGAGATCAGCCCTGAACTGGCCCATGCTTCCCGTCCCGACGTGATCATGGCTACCGGCCGCTCCGACTACCCGAACCAGGTCAACAACGTGCTGGGCTTCCCGTTCATCTTCCGCGGTGCGCTGGACGTCCGTGCCACACGCATCAATGAGGAAATGAAGATGGCTGCGGTGCACGCCATTCGCGAACTGGCCAAGGAGCCGGTGCCGGACTATGTTTCCCAGGCCTACGGCGGCATCAACCTGGAGTTCGGTCGCGACTACATCATTCCCAAGCCGATGGATGTGCGCCTGATCGAGAAGGTGCCGGCAGCGGTGGCCCAGGCGGCAGTCGACAGTGGTGTCGCGCAGTTGCCGTACCCGGCACACTATCCGCTGAAGTCGGTCGAAGACTGCTTCTGAGTGCGGATGTAATAAGAACCCTGCTTTCGAGCAGGGTTTTTTATGGCAAAAATGTTGCAATGGGTCTTGACGGTGAATCTGGCCGGCCTATAATGCGCACCTCTTCACCGCCAGGGTGGTTCGAACCAGGTTTCGAACAGCCAGTGACCGGTGAGAACGGATTGAAGGGAAGGCGTTGACACAGGGGTTTAGTCCTGTAGAATGCGCCTCCCTGGCCCGGAACGGCAAGATAGTTTCAGGTCGGATCTTCAAGTGGTGAGCGTGCAGATTGCCTCACAAAAACACTTGACAGATCAGAAGGTTGGCGT
>WPCG01051258.1_pt1 | contig 10315 bp, 13 predicted proteins | sample 5403311 | NCBI WGS metagenome assembly WPCG01 (sample SAMN12869467, study PRJNA574797) | sludge metagenome | isolation source: wastewater treatment of Control | place: China:Beijing | collected 2019-05-17 | reverse complement strand
TTTTTCATATCTTGCAGATTGTTTTCCGCTTGCGATTTCCTTTGATCTTCAAGTGTACAGTAACAACGTATAAGGTGATTTGTAAAAGCAGGATTGCTTAGAATTTAAACAGATTTAATAAGTAGATGTCCAAAGTCCAATTGCTTGTTTTCCTCATTGTTGGAATGCTTGCTGGAGAGCAGGGCCCTGGACAAATTCAATTCCAAAATATACAGCAAGCGCATCTCATGGGAACTATTGCTTTGGCTATTATTCTTTTGGACGCAGGATTACATACAAGTTATAGCAGGATTAAAGAGGGAGCACTGCCTGCCATCTCTCTGTCGTTAGTAGGCACTTTGATTACTTCAGTACTGGTAGGGCTATTTGCCGCCTGGTTATTGAAATTATCCTGGCTAGAAGGATTATTGCTGGGCGCCATTTTAGCGCCAACCGATGCCGCTGCTGTTTTCTCCTTACTTCACACCACTCATATTCAGCTTAAATCGAAAATCGCTGCTGTATTAGAGATAGAATCAGGTAGCAATGATCCGCTCGCTGTTTTATTAACCGTTTCACTTATCGGCCTATTACAATCTAATCAAGGTTCATTAAATCTGCATTTATTTACCGCACTATTAGCTAAAATTACTATTGGCGCTATCTGTGGTATTGCCTTAAGCCGTTTGGCTATTCATTTGGGGAGTAAACTTAGACTTTCAGATAGTTTATACCCTTTGCTTACCTTTGCGAGTGGAATGGCTATTTTTGCTTCCACTGAACTGCTAAAAGGGAGCGGTTATTTGGCTGCTTACTTAACGGGTATTATTATTAGCAATAGCCGAATTCCTCATCGAGAAAACATATTACGCTTACATGATAGTCTTTCTTGGCTAAGTCAAATTTGCATGTTTTTAATGTTGGGGCTATTCGTTACCCCATCGGCTTTACTTCCTACTCTTCCCCAAGCGTTATTAGTAGCCATGTTTCTGATGCTAATAGCACGCCCGATTGCCGTCTGGTTGAGTTTTCTGCCTTTTCCTTTTAGGGTGCAAGAGCAAGTATTTATTAGCTGGGTAGGCTTGCGAGGGGCAGTTCCTATCATTCTCGCCATTAATCCTTTGCTCGTTAATTTAAAACACGCTTCTCTTTATTTTAACATTACTTTTTTTATTGTATTTTTTTCAATAATACTGCAAGGCTGGACAATATCTCCTCTGGCTAAGTGGCTAGAACGAAGCAAAAATCACTAAAAGTAGTCATTGAAAAGAGATTACCATAGACAGCGCTTAGTAATATTTCAATTCTAAAACCATTTTCAAGCCATTGTGCCCGTTGGTATTACTTTAATATGTTTGAGCCTAAAAACCTAATCATTGACAGCAAAAAGCGAGTTGAGCAATAGTTTAATAAAATTGTCAGCAAATTCTTTTGCGGTAATAAAGTCAAGCTAGCATTAAATTAGCCAATCCTCTATTTAGAGGAGCGAAACACCCAGCGGTCCAACAGTATCCCAATAGCAACGGCAAATCCTAGGCTTGACAGGGGATTCGCTTTAACCCACTGCTGGCTATGTGTGGTTACGACTTCAGCGTTATTATTTAAACGCTGCAAAATATCAGCCACATGTTCATTTAATGACCGTATCTCAAAATCCGTTCCTTCTAGTTTCTTTAAAAACTTGCCTAATTTCTTTGTCGCTTTCTTTTTACTTGTTCCATAGCGTTCGGTTAATTTAGCAATCAATATGTCGGCATCTCCATGACAAGCCCTTAGATCATCATTTGTTAATTTACTCCATTTGTGACGAATTTCACCTTGTAACTGTTGCCAATTACCTTGTAGGTGTTCTATGTTCATAACAATCCCACCAAAAGCCATTTAGTATGTCAACCTTCGCGGATAATCGTTAGGCTTGCCCTGGCAATGCACCTACACCTTTACCGCTAGTTCTTGTGCCTATAAGACCACCAAAGGCCGCAGCCATTGCACTTAGCAGCAGGACAACGAAAGTCGTGAGGGCAATACTGCTGGCTATATCTGCCGCTTTTTCACTGGCAGCTTTGGCTTGCTCCTTGGCTTGTTGCGCTTTTTGACGCAATTGCGTTTTCATCTGCTCATAGGACTGTTGCCAATCATTGACAGTTTGCTCGGCTTGCGTTGAACTCATATTAGAGTTCTGACTTAGAAAATCGATTACTCTTTGCCGGGCTACAGTCTTGTCACTTTCGCTGTCTGCATTAAACAATGCCGTTACCGCTTGTTCTAATTGTTTTTTGGTTTGCTCGGGTAATTGGGCGGTAGCCTGTGTATCCTGTGAAGGCCTGACTTGTAAGCGGTTCATAATTTGATTAGCTTGCTGAATTATATTATTAAGCGCAGGGCTGACATCAGGTAAGACATTTTTCGCAACATCAGTCGCTTGTGGCCCTAGTTGCATAGCATCTTTACCCGCAGAAGCGGCTCCTTTACCAGCTAAAGACATGCCTTGCCCTACTAGACTCGCTGTCCCGCCAATGAGAGCACCGGCTGTATTTGCCATCAGCATAAACGTAAGCAACGTAGCCAATCCCCAGGTGATAAGTCCATGCAGTGCACCATTAAAGCGACAAGAGGTGTTGGCGAACCATCCCGCTGCCCAACCACCTGCTAACAAGGCTATGATGCCACTAATGGCGAGCCATATCATAGAGCCGGTCCTAATTTTTGCTAGCGTATCGCTATCAGCGCTAAACGCGGTGAAACCCAAACCAAGCCCTAATAAATTAAGCAACGCTTCTAAAATAAGCCCCAGGACAACGCCTGCCAAAATGGCGCTCCATGAGACTCGGCTAGTTGCGGTATACTCTGAACTATGATGCATCGTAGTTGTGTTCATATAGCTTTCTCCTTATATTAAATTGATAAATAAGCTTAATAACCTTACTTTCTCTTTGCATTAATACGTCCGTTAATTACCTACTTTGTCAGACCTATCTGCCTGGCGGTTTTGTTCAGCAGTATGCTGAGCTTGCTGGTGCTTATCCAAGCTACTTTTTTTATGTCTTGGTACAAGGACTTTCTGATCGACTGTTTGGGTATCAGAAAAAGGGGAGGATTTCTTTTGCTTATCAGAATCGTTGCTGTTCACAGGACTTACCTCATCGTTATTTACATCGAGTTAGTCATGGCAAGGGATAGCAGAAGCTTAATTTGCAATTAGCACGTAACCTTTCAAATACCGAGCAAAGTTAGCTAGTCTGTCAATATCCGCATTTTCAGCTGTTATACACCAGAGCCTTAGCCCTTCCACTAATTCTTTTTGGTTGGTTACATGCTGCGACCAAATGGCTTGCAGTTTAAGACGCAGGTGATAAACCAGCCTAAGTTCTTCATCCTTTGTTAAGAGTTGTTCTAATTGTTGACTATCCTCTAGATTCAATAGGCTGGGCTCTCTTACTAAGAGCACCTTAGCGTGCTTAAAAAGGGCACGTGCTTGCTGCATCTTTTTTCGCTTATGTCGTAATAGCGGTAAAATAACAATATGGCTATAGTCGGCTAACAATTGAAAGCGATTAGCAAACACAGCGCGTAAGGTTTCATTATCTACCGATGTTTTCCCAAGCTGGCTGATGGCTTTAGGCGGTAACTGTCTAACTTTAGCAAGACCCAAAGCTTGAAAGAGTTGGATATAGCCCCAGCCAAGGTCAAACTCCCACACCTTAACGGATAGTTTGGCGGAAGTCACAAAAGTATGGTGATTGTTATGCAGCTCTTCACCCCCAATAAAAATCCCCAAAGGCACAATATTGCGTGAAGCATCCATACATTCAAAATTACGATACCCCCAATAATGGCCGATACCATTGACGACCCCTGCGGCAAATACAGGTGTCCATAACATTTGAATAGCCCATATTGTAATACCTAGTACGCCAAACAAGCCAATGTCAATAATTAGCATTAAGCAGATACCCATATTTTTGTGTGGTACATAAAGGTGGTATTCTAACCAGTCATCAGGCGTACCTTGTCCATAGCGCTCAAGCGTCTCGGTGTGATGTGCTTCTGCTGTATAAAGCTCAGCACCTTCCCACAGTACTTTCTTTATTCCCTTAATTTGCGGGCTATGTGGATCTGCTGAAGTTTCACATTTGGCGTGATGCTTACGATGTACAGCTACCCATTCTTTTACATTCATGCTCGTGGTCAGCCATAGCCAGAAGCGAAAAAAATGACTTAAAACTGGATGCAATTCTAGGGCTCGATGTGCCTGATGGCGATGCAGATAAACGGTTATGGTAATAATGGTAATATGAGTTAAGAGCAAGATGGCAATAATATTGCCCCACCAAGATAAATGCAAGAGGCCATATACCATGATAGGGCTCCTAGTAAGAGAGTTGATTCAGATACAATTAAAGTTTACCATACTTACGATACCACGGCTATGATAAATTTATGCAAGCATCGGTACAACAAGCCTTTCTTAAATTGCCATCTATCTAGCCAATGACTCTGGAAAATCAACTGTTGCCGCTTATCGCTAAACAGCTAAAATCTTATTTGCTCAATGAAGCAGGCAGTTTGCAAGCAGAGCCCTGAGAATTTTAGAGCTACCGTTGCTTTGAGCATGAGCTGGTGGCATACGCCGGTTGAAGCCCAATTGAACATCTTGGACCATCAGCTATCCCGTTTATGGAAGCAATTTAATCAGGCACTTAAAAAGGAACGCTTAAACATACTGAGGACGTGAGGCCAGCTTATTTGTGGCTTTTCTCAGTTACATGATGAACTACAGCCTTCCCAAAATGGTTAAAGTGAGTGATATAGACTTTCATACCTTAGAACATAATCTATGGTGGTTCACCTAGTATACGTGACAGTAAAAAGTCAGCTGTCAATTTAGATGACATGATAGAAAGTCTAACGCTATGAATGAACGAGGTGATTATGCTCGGAATTTTGGCGAGAGAAGCCCGTACCGCAGATGTACTTCCTGCCTTATCGACTGCCCGGGATCGATAGGGTGTATTTGCCGCCATGTAAGAATATGGCTTGAGCTAGTGTAATCTATTTCTTACAAAATTTGCCATATTAGCTTGATATTTCTTTTTAGCTTGTTATCATGCCAAGCTTACTTAGGACAAGTAACAGGGGCTGAGGAATTAGCCCTAACGCCTATCAGGAAGAAGCTATAAAGGACTCGTTTGTATAAAGCATCAATAATTAAATAACGAGGAATCACCATGCCAAAAGTAAATAAACACGCAGTAAGTGTTAATAACTATCCTTATAACCCAACTACGGCTGAGCCACCCAACGTTAGAGCTGAAAGAGAAAATGCGTTGCGCCTTAGTAGAGCCACTCGGGGTTCTCGGCTAAATCGTCATAGTCAGGTACGACGCCAATTAAATTTCACGGATATTGAGTTAAATCATGACGCTGATTTAAGCCCTAACGGGCAGCAAACAGAAAACCTTTATTCGCCAGCGTCTCAAACGCTCACTCATTACTCGCCAACCCTGTTTAAGTCGTATGAGCAAGAAGACCTGGTACAATATTTTCTCAACCAGGCCATGGCCAAACTCAATTTAACGAAAAACACAATCCAGCCTGAATTGTTTTCGCGTATTTACCCACTGGCAGTTGAACAAGCTAAACTGCTGAGAGAAACCGCTTCTGCAAGGGAAATTAGCACCTTACTTGCGCTGCAAAATAAAACCGGTGACTCAACTTCACTGGATATCGAGCGTACTATTATTAACTTTGAAACCATGCGCATTGAACCTATAACTGAAGAGCGTGAATCAGTTGAAGTTGTGCCAACTTCTTACAGTAGATTTTAATTTTTAGTAAAGGCCACGCTAAAGCGTGGCTTTTTTTCTATTCAGCCTGCGCTATTGCGACTATAATGCGTTCATTACATTTTTGTTTTTTAAGTTTATGGCTGTTATCTTAGGCATTGATCCCGGTTCACGTATCACAGGCTATGGTGTGATAAACAGCAGCAAGGCACAGCATCTATATCTGGCCAGCGGCGTAATTCGTACCGGCGAAGTCAATACCGCGGAGAAATTAGCTTGTATTTTTCAGGGACTGAAAAATATCATAGAAACCTACCGCCCAGAACAAGTGGCGGTAGAGCAAATATTTATGCACCTCAATGCTAATGCGGCTATTAAGCTAGGGCAGGCTAGGGGCGCTGCAATAGTTGCCGCCGCTTGCTTTGAATTACCTGTCAGTGAGTATTCAGCCAGGCAGATCAAGCAGTCGGTGGTGGGCTATGGGGCAGCCGATAAATCACAGGTACAGCATATGGTAAAATTATTGCTTAATTTATCGGGTGTTCCTGCGGTCGATGCAGCCGATGCCTTAGCCGTGGCCTTGTGTCATGCCAATACTCAACAGAGCTTAAGCAGCATGGGCGATAAAGCAGTCGCCTTGCGCAGAGGAAGATTGCGGTGATAGGTAGAATTCAAGGCATTTTATTGGAAAAGCAGCCACCTGCGCTGCTGCTCGATGTGGGCGGGGTCGCTTATGAGCTTGAAGCACCTATGACCACTTTTTATCACTTACCCGAAATAGGCCAGAAAGCAACTTTGTATACGCATCTTGCAATACGCGAGGATGCCCATGTTCTTTATGGTTTCTATACGCAAAGCGAACGCAGTCTTTTTCGCCAACTCATTAAGGTCAACGGTGTAGGGCCAAAGTTAGGATTGACCATCTTGTCCAGCATTGAGCCAGACCAATTTGTGCAGTCTATTCAAGACAATAATACCACCCAGTTAGTACGTTTACCCGGCATAGGCAAAAAAACTGCCGAGCGCCTGGTGGTTGAAATGCGCGATAGACTCAAAGATTGGCATGCGGCTAATCCCGGTTTTGCTCCTGCAGCTCAGAAAACAGCTAAACCTATGTTACGTAATGCGGAGCAAGAAGCGACAAGCGCTCTATTAGCCTTAGGTTATAAGCCTCCCGAGGCTAGTCGTGCGGTAAGCCAGGTTGAGGACAAAGAAAACTTAACCTGTGAGCAAATTATACGCTTGGCCCTTAAAAATCTTGCAAAATAGCGCGAGCAGAAAACATGGAGTTTAACTTAGACTGGTCAGCACTTTCCGAAATAGCCTAAACTAGCGTATAATAATGCATTGGCGTAAATTGGGTAGCTAAGCATGCATTATCCCGACCGTATTATTTCTGCTGTCGACCAAAATGAAGAAACGCTTGACCGTGCGATAAGACCCAAGCGTCTACAAGATTATGTAGGTCAGCCTGCGGTTTGCGAGCAGATGGAGGTTTTCATCCAGGCGGCAAGAGCCCGTAGCGAAGCCTTAGACCATGTGCTAATCTTTGGCCCACCTGGACTTGGCAAGACTACTTTAGCCAATATCATTGCCTCTGAAATGAGCGTTAGCCTTAAACAAACTTCCGGGCCTGTGTTGGAAAAAGCAGGGGACTTGGCTGCGCTGTTAACCAACCTGCAACCACATGACGTTTTGTTTATCGATGAGATCCATCGTTTAAGTCCTATGGTAGAGGAAATACTCTATCCTGCCATGGAAGACTACCAATTAGACATTATGATAGGCGAGGGGCCGGCCGCTCGCTCAATCAAGCTTGACCTGCCGCCTTTTACCCTAGTGGGAGCCACTACAAGGGCTGGCTTGTTAACCTCGCCTTTGCGCGATAGATTCGGTATTGTGCAGCGGCTGGAGTTTTACAATGTTGCAGATCTGACCAAAATTGTACAGCGCTCAGCCGCTATTTTAGAAGTTAGCATAGTGCTAGCAGGTGCTAAAGAAATTGCCAAGCGCGCACGAGGAACACCGAGAATCGCCAATCGTTTGTTACGCAGAGTCAGGGACTTTGCCCAAGTTAAAGCCGATGGTATTATTAGCCAACAGGTAGCACAACAGGCCTTGGATTTGCTTGACGTTGATATCTGCGGTTTTGATATGATGGACCGTAAGTTATTATTAGCCTTATTAGAGAAATTCGATGGCGGACCCACGGGTCTAGATAGCTTGGCTGCGGCTATTGGTGAAGAGCGCGGAACCATAGAGGATGTGATCGAGCCGTATTTAATTCAACAGGGCTTTATGATGCGTACCCCAAGAGGTAGAATGGCAACGCGGCAAGCCTATTTACATTTTGGTCTGCAAATTCCTCGGCAATTGCAAGAAAGCCTTGAGCTAAAGTAAAGGAACAGAGAGAAAATGGTAGAGAGTACATCCTTGTGGGGCTATATAGCCAATGCAAGTTTAATGGTAAAACTGGTCATGTTGCTGTTGTTGGCAGCTTCGGTTGTTTCTTGGACACTTATTTTGCAAAGAGCAAGCGTACTTAAGCAAGCTAAACAAGGACTTTATCATTTTGAAAACCAATTTTGGTCGGGCACCGACTTACAAAAAATATATCTAAGCCTACAACAGCAAGCTGGAGGCAGTACGGGAATTGCTTATATATTTAAAGCAGGCTTTGAAGAATTTATGCGTCTGCGCAAACAGGCCACTATTTCGACCGATGCCTTGATGGCTTCGGTGCAGCGCGCCATGCGTATTGCCAATGCGCGTGAAACGGACCGTTTAGAAAACCACTTGGCATTTCTGGCTACCGTGGGGTCTACTAGTCCTTACATTGGGCTGTTTGGTACGGTGTGGGGTATTATGAATACCTTTCATGCCTTGGCCGGTATGCAGCAGGCAACTATTGCCATGGTGGCTCCTGGTATTTCAGAGGCCTTGATTGCAACCGCCATGGGCTTATTTGCTGCGATTCCAGCCGTTATTGCCTATAACCGTTATAGCGACCATATCGAGCGCCTGCTTAATCAATACGATACCTTTCAAGAAGAATTTGCCGGTATTCTTTATCGCCAATCTCATTTGTGAGCGACTATGCAACGTCAACGACATCGTAAAAAGCCACTGGCAGAAATCAACGTAGTACCTTATATCGACGTGATGCTGGTTTTGCTGATTATCTTCATGGTGACCACTCCCTTGTTAACAGAGGGCGTGAAGGTCAATCTGCCTCAGGCTGCAGCCAAGACGGTAGACACCCAGGAACAAGACCCCTTGGTGATCAGTGTAGATGCTAAAGGCTTATATTATCTAAACGTAGCGGCACATCCCGATGCGCCGTTAAGCCCGGAAGACTTAAGCACACGCATTGCGGCTGAATTACAGCTGGCAAAACAAAATGGCAAGCAGCGCGACGTTCTGGTAAAAGGCGATAAAGATGTAGACTATGGTAAAGTCATGCAAGCCATGGTGTTATTACAACAAGCGGGGGCTGATGCCGTTGGCTTAATGACCTCCCCTCTGGATAGGCAATAAGCTATGCAAGCGGCATATAAACAAGCATTTATCATTTCGCTGCTACTTCATGTGGTTATGCTCGTTGTTTTAGCCACTCAGTTGAAGTTTACCGCGGCTGCACCCAAGCAGACAGCGGCTGCTAGCCCACAACCCATTAAAGCGGTAACGGTCAATGCGGCTCAAGTTGCAGCCAAGATGGCTGAGATAAAAGCCGAGCAGAGGGCAAAACAGCAAGCTGAGTTGCAACAGCAGAAATTGTTGGCACAACAGGCTGCAGCGGCAAAGCGGCAGCGCGAGCTTGAGCAACAGCGCATAAAGCAGTTGCAAGCGGAGACAAAAAAGCTACAGCAGCAGCGAGTAGCAGAGGCTAAAGCAGAGGCTCAAAAGCTGGCAAAGCTTAAATCACAACAACAGGCAGAGCAAAAGCGGCTCGAGGATTTAGCCAAGCAGCGAGCAGTGCAAGAGGCAAAAGCGGCGCAACTAGCCAAACAACAGGCAGTTGAAAAACAAGCCGAGCAGCAGCGCAAGCTGGAAGAAGACCGCTTGCTGCAGCAGCAATTAGCGGCTGACCAGCAACAGCTTGATCAAGATAAGCGTCAGGCTATGCAAGGCCAGCTCAATAAATATACCGCCATGATTCTTAGTGCTATCAGCCAGCAGTGGATACTGCCGGAAAACATCAGTAAAGACATTAGTGCCAAGTTATGGGTGCGGCTTGCTCCTGAAGGTGTGGTCTTAGACGTGAAGTTAATTCAAAGCAGCGGTAATCCCATTTTGGATCGCTCGGCTATTGCTGCGGTGCGTAAGGCCTCACCTCTGCCTGTACCGCAAGATCCAGGCTTGATGAATGAGTTTAGAGAAATTAATATAACTGTACGGCCGGAAGGCGTGATCCCCGGTTAGGATAAGCTTGACATAGAGTAAGGTAAAGGGGGGAGTATGCGAAAAACAGTGAGTTATTTAATAGGGCTGCTGCTGACATGCTGTCTGCAAGCAGGGCATGCGGCTCTTAACCTTGAGTTAACACAGGG
>WPCG01023499.1_pt1 | contig 10320 bp, 9 predicted proteins | sample 5403311 | NCBI WGS metagenome assembly WPCG01 (sample SAMN12869467, study PRJNA574797) | sludge metagenome | isolation source: wastewater treatment of Control | place: China:Beijing | collected 2019-05-17 | reverse complement strand
CAACAGGATCAAAATATGCTTTAATCGCTTTTAATCTTTCTTCTTTATTGATTCTTAGCAAATTATATGCACTAGCTTCAGTAAAAGCACCACCAAAACCAATAATTTTTTGTTTTTCAATCGTTTTGTCTATATTGATTTTTATCGTTTGTTTTGGGAAGGTTTCTTTGCCTTTGATTTCATTAAATCTCTCTTGATCGTATTTACTCGTTCTTATATGTCTCATGGTTTCACCTCTCTTACTCATTATAATAGATAAAAGTTAAAAATCAATTGCTAATGATAGTTAAAAATAAAAGAAGCTATTGCTTCTTCTTTTTGATGATAAAATATAACGCTGATCCAATCGCAATGTCTAGGACAATATAAATTGTCATATTTTGGATTAGTTTTGGATAAACATGCACGCTTTGATCGACTAATTCTTTTAGAAAACTAGGATCCATACCATCATTAAACCTATCATCTAGATCTGGATAGTTTTCATAATTAATGGATTGGTCAAACTCTGCAAATATTTCTCCATCATAATCATATAATTCTATTGACAAATCTAAATCCTCATCAAAATTAATTGCATAAAAATAAAATGACATCAATGATAATCCATAACTAACTGCAGCACCTTCATAATTTGAATCTGTATAGGTTTCATAGTATGTTTCTATTTCATCATTTGGTTTTTTTTCAATAATTCTTATACCAGTTTGATCAAGTTCATCTTCAACAGATGTTGCAAATTTAACATCATGAATAGGTACTATAAATAAACCAAATTGATTGATATATGTATCCTGACTTTTCCCAATAACGTGATAGACATCGATGATATAATCTGTTGTTTCTTCACGATGGATTTTTTGATATGCAATTGATTGCATACTTATAAAATCATCAAAATCGAGTGTTTCAACCGCTTCATCAGCAAGTTCATAATAAACATCATAGACCCTTTGATTATATGCTAATGTTAAGGTTACAAAGTAAATACCAACACCAATTAGTAAACTAAAAACTAAATATGTAATGACAAATTTCTTCATTTTCTTATAACTCCCTTATGGTTATATAACTGTCTTGCTGAATTGATGAGTATCATGGACTTATCATGATAGATGATTGCACCATCATCGGGTATTGCATAAATATCCTTATGGGTTAATCGATGCATTTTTCTTAATGCGCTTTTTTGTTTTTTTCTTCTTCGATAATGCACTTCTATAATAAAGTCGTCTATTAGTGATAGTCCTTCTTGAAGGCTAAAACAATCATAATCCATATCTGGTGATATATGGTAGGTATCAAATTGAATCATTGCTCCAGCGGATGATCCAATAAAAATCTTATCTTGTGCTTCTAAGACTTCTTTTAAGTTAAACTCAGAAATTCTTACCATCATTTCATCTGGTGATCCACCAGGAAAATAAATAATATCTGCAGCATTTATTTTTTCTGCCGCTGATTGATGATTGTCATCAAAATAATAAATCCATGAAATTTGATTTTCTTTAATTCCATACGGAAGAAAACTATCAACCATTTTTTGATAATACTCTCCACCTTCTTTATAATAACCATCATATGCTTCTTTACTCGTGGTTATTTTATCAAAAAAAGAGAATGCTAAAATACACACTTTGTGTTCTTTTTTTAAAATATCTTTTAATGCCTCAATCATATAGTTTTCTCTTAAAATACCACGTGATAATAGTATGTTTGTCATTTAATACCTCTTTTCAAAAATAATTTTGCTAGCCTTACCCAATCATTGATATATCCATAAGCATCGATAAATGCTTCTTGAGTCATATCAGGATAACATACATCCTTAGTTGCTATAGATAACCCATGACGTCCTGTTGGATATATATGTGACTCAACATAAACCAAATTCGCTTTAAGGGATTCAATAAGTGCTAAGCTATTTTCAACAACAACAGCTTGATCAGTCATTGTATGCATAATAAATGTTGGTGGAAATAATGGATGGATATGTTTTTCTATAGATACTTCTTCTAACTTATCTGTATCAATATCCATGCCAATAAGGTTTTTTAATGAATCCATATGTGCATATCTAGGATTAGCTGTGATGACTGGATAGCATAGGATAAGTTTATCTATAAAGTCATAATAATGTGTTGCTAACATAGCAGCAAAATGCCCACCAGCACTAAATCCAATGACATAGATTTTATTTACTTTAGGATGATTCTTTAAATTTGATAAAACCTGTTTAGCCTCAATGTGTATATCCGGATAAAGCAACAACGTTTCACGATAATGATATACCGCTTGATGATAGCCTTCATCTTTAAAAGCATCTGCTACGACTTGTCCTTCTCTATCTGATGCATATGCATAGGCTCCACCTGGCAATATGAAAACTAAATCTCTTTTTTCATCATCAAACCAATTGACTTCAAAATAGTTTTTGCTATCTAACTCAAATCGCATATTTTATACCTCTCATCCCTAACATTATAGCATATCTTTATGGATTAAAAAAACTGTCAAAATGACAGTTAAATTAATTTTTCTGGTTTATGAAAATAATACCCTTGTTGTAGCTCGATTTGAATACCCACTAAGGTATCACTAGTTTGCTTGTTCTCTACTTTTTCTGCAATGATAGTTTTATTAGATAGCCTACCAATATGACTAATCATTTTAACAATTTCTAAATTGTTTCTTGAATTCAAATCATCGATAAATGTTCCATCAATTTTAATAATATCATATGCGAGAGATTCTAAAACTGCAAGTGATGAATACTTAGATCCAAAATCATCAATAGCAATCAAAAATCCAAAATTCTTAAACGTTTTAATCATTTGATTACACACTTCTAAATTATGAACAAATGTATTTTCTGATACTTCAATAACAATATCATCGTTATTTAACTTTTCATGTTTAACAAATGTGTGCATTTTCTTTGCAAAACCTCCTTTTAAAAACATTTCTGGTGTTAAATTAATGGTTAACTTTAATGTCTTATTTGCATTGCTTTTCTTAAGTGTTTTAAAATAGCTCAAACTTTTCTTTACTAAATGTGTCTCTAGCATTTCAATTAAACTAGATTTTCTTGCGACATTGAAAAACACATCTGGGCTAATATATCCTAAATCATGATCAATCCATCTAGCTAATGATTCAACATAAACTTTTTGTTGACTACTTGCATGAACAATATATTGCATATTCACATCAATCTCATCATCTGTTATTGCTTGATAAAGACGATTAGATAAGATAATGTTTTTCTCTAAATTGGACTTCATTTTTTGATGAAATTTAGTCACTTGATTATAACTTGTATCGCTATGATGATAAGAAGCTAAACTTGAAAAATGGATAAGTTCACTTAACTTTTCTGTGTCTTCAGGATATAAAGCATATCCAATTCTTTTTTTAACTTGAATTCGAATATCATCGACTTGATACGATTTAACAATCATTTCTTGAAGCATATCAATCAATTTTTCAATTCCTACTTTAGAAGGATTAATCATAACTAAAACAAACTGATCTTCCATATGATGAGAAATGATATCTTCTTTAGAAATAAGTGCTTTAAGTTCATTTGCCATAATACTAAGTAATTTATTAGAAATATCAACACCATAATAATCAATAATTGTGAAATAATCCTCAACATCAACATTAAAACAAGCAACATGGTGAACATCTTTTCTGTTCATTAATTGTTTAACTTGTTTTTCGTAGCCGTTATGATTAAGCGTATCAGTAATTTGATTATAATTTGCCTGATATTCTAATGATTTTTGCAGTGCTGTAATTTTTGTGATATCTTCACCTATTGTCATGATACTTTTCGTTCTACCTAAAGCATCAGTCAATGCGATGTTTTTCCATGATATGACTAACTTAGTATTAGCTTTTTCATATTCTATAACTCTATGTGTGATCTTTTTATCAATGATTTCTTTAACCCAATCTTTTTCATCTTGATGATACTTCTTCCCAATCGAATTAACATAAGTGCCTTTAATCTCATTAGGGTCACAATCAAATATTTCACAATAACGATTAGATGCTTGAATGATATTACCGTTAACATCGATTGTACAAATAAGTTCATTTGTATTTTCAATAACCTTCTTACTTGCTAAAGATAAATCTGTTAGCTGACTTTTGGTTAATTTGAGTTGCTTTTTCATCGCATCAATATCGGTGATATCAAAAGCCACCCAAAGAGATTTATCAATCGATTTTGTTGCAAACACTAAAAATAATATATAGTTATCATTTGATCCAAGTTTGAAACTAATCTCACTATACTCACTGTCATTTTTAGGATCGATCAACTGATCAATTTTGTATTGATCATTATCTTTTACATATTTTTTAAACTCATGTTTAGGTAGTATTACTTGACTTTTCTTAAATTTATATTGATCTTGAAAAGCCTTTGTAAGCTCACATATAAAAGACTCAGTAAGAAAATCATATTCAATATAAACAGATCGGCTAGTTTCGAATGATAATTTGTGAATAAATTTCCGTTTTTCTAACAAGAGTAAAAACTTAGATACACCAACAGCAAAAATAATCATCGCTATCACAAAATAAATATGATATATAGCATCAACAGTACGGTTGACTAGTATATCTTGATCATAAAAATTAAACATTCTGCTTAATATTTCAAGCATAAAAATAGAAAAAAACATCACTGATGAAATTAAAAAATAGCGATTTTCTTCTAACAAACTAACGATTAATAATAAACCTGCAATAAATACCATGCCTAAAATATCAATCGTATAATGTAAATCAATGATGGTGTAGCTTGCTAAAACAAAAATGACATAAATAATGTATATATATAATAAAAAATATCCTATTTTGATATATTTTTTTAGATTAATCTGATTCATAAACACAACTTCCTTCCTAAATGATTATAACAAATTTATCTCTTATATTACATATACTTAATATAATTGTAATAATTTTAATAAAATCTTATATATTCAAATAAAAAAGTCATCAAAATGACTTTTTAATCTTTGTTTCAAATATATGATCTATTCTAAGTTCTTGATCATATAGGTGTATATGGATTGGCTTATCTACTTCTATTTTCAAATAGTCATTTTCAATAGATATTTTTATATGGGTACTTTCATATGTAAATGCTGTTTTCATATGTGTGATTTGTTCTTGATAAACCGGATTTAATGTTAATACCTCAGAAAATCTAAATCCTAAGATGCCATATAAAAGCATTAAATAACTCCCACCTAAGTTGGCAACATGTAACCCATGTTGTGTTCGATTATGATTATCTCTAAAATCAAGTTCAGCAACTTTTTTAAAATACTCATATGCTAAGTCCGTATATCCTATTTGATATGCGGCTATACCATGAATACATTTTGATAAACTAGAATCATGTGTCGTTCTTTTCATATAGTAATCAAAACTATTTTTAAATGTTTGATGATCAACATCATTAAACATCACTAAAGCTAGTATCGCATCTGCTTGTTTAATAATTTGATGTTGATATAAGAATAATGGATGATAAAACAAAAGCATCGGGAACTTATTTTGATCTAAAGATGTTAAATCTATGTCTTTTCTGTCTAAAAAAGAAGCGTCTTGCTTTACGATATGTAATGTTTCATCTTTTAATAAAACTATTTGTTCTTCTGCTTTTTTTAATTTATCAAAATCATTAGAAGTAAACTTCAGTCTATTAAGTATGTCTTTAACTTTTTGATCATGATTGTTAATAAACTCAATTGCAAACTTAAAATGTTCTTTTGCTGCTTTATTTGTAAAGTAATTATCATTAACTAACACTGTATACTCGTCTGGTCCAGTAACATTATAGATATGAAATTGATCATCTTTGAAATGACCATATTCTAATAAAAACAATGCAGTCTCAATGATAATTTCTAGTCCATAGGTCATCATAAACTCTATATCTTTAGTCGCATAGTAATAATTTATATACGCTAATGCGATATCACTGTTAATGTGCACTTGAGCACTACCTGCAGGAAAATATGGCGATGACTCATTGCCATTAATCGTTCTCCATGGAAATTTAGCACCACGATGATATCCCAATTTTTTAGCTTCTAATTTTGCTTCATTTAACTTGTAATAACGATACAATAACAACTCTTTTGCTTTACATGGATCTGTTAATATAAAAAACGGTAACATATACGTTTCTGTATCCCAAAAAAAATGACCTTCATATCCTTCTCCAGATATACCTTTGGCTGCTATATGCATATGATGATTTGTTGAAGCACTTTGATTCAATTGGTACAAATTATATCTTAATGCTTGTTCCATTTCACGATCAGATAAAGAAATAAACGTTTTATCCCAAAATGATTTTCTAGCTTTTTCTTCATCTTGTTTATAGTCATCAAAAGGCTTTATATAATCATCAATTTCTTTTATTGCTTCGTTAAAATCATTGCCTGTTAAAGACGATGCATATAACTGATACTTAGTTAATTCTAACGGTTTATTCTTAGTTAAGTTTGTTTCATGAAATGCTATAATTTGTTCGTTTTCTATTTGATAATCGAAGTCAATATCATGAGAAATCGCTGCGTTAATATATAGTGAAGTATTTGTTGTTTTTGCATATAAAATGCCATTGTTTTTATTGTTTTCTAAATCAATGAGTTCTAAATGTTTTCTGGTGTTAGGTAGTCTAGGATCTGTATTTTCAATATATCTAATCGCTGGCAATCTTAAATAAGAAAATAATTTGATGTTTCCTTCATAATCTTTTGAGGTAATACTTAGTTTAGTAACAATCATATGTTTATCAGTAGTTACGATTTTTTCTTCAATCAATTCAAATGTATGACCACTCTGAGATTGATAAGTGACATTTCTTGTAGATACGCCTTTTAGCATATTTAAAGAGCGAGAAATGGCAGTTAATTTCATATTTGATAAATCCATCACACCATCTTCTGTCTCTATTTTTATATATGATGTATCAGGTAGATTAACGATAGTTTGTCCTTCTTGAGGAAAACCTTCATAATTCTCTTCATATCTAAATGGATATTGATTATAAAAACCATTCATTAAAGTAATAGGATCATCATCAGTTCCATATCCTTCAATAAAATGACCTCGTGTGCCTAATGTTCCATTTGCTAAAGAAAAAATGGTTTCATCCGAGAGCAATTCCTCTATGTTTAATCTATCTTGTCTTGTTACAATAAAATCTTTTTCTTTGTATGTCATTTAATAGTCACCTGCTTAAAAAAAATTGAGACATATTTATGTGCTCATCTATTTTATTATACATGTCAAAAGCACATATCTCAAATGATTAACTAAAAGTAAAAAAGGGCATCAGCCCTTTAGCTCATCATAAGCTTCTTTAAATATGTTAATGATTTCGTCATGATCCTCTAATTTTGAATACTTACCAAATGTAATTCTAATGACACAAGGTTGATACTCATCTTCTAATCCAATCGCTTCAATAACGTGAGAAGGTGTAATAGAGTTAGAATTACATGCACTACCAGTTGCTATATAAACACCACGCTTTGATAATTGAAAATGTAGTTGATATCCTAAAATCTCTTTAAATGCATATGATAAGTGATTAGCAGAACGATTTGATCCACATGGTGTACCATTTAGCTTGATGTCTTTAAAAGCATCAGTCATTTTTTTATGAAAATCTATTTGTAATTTTTGGTAATGTGCTCTATTTTGTTCTAGTTCCGCTTTAGCAAGTCTTGCTGCTTCACCCATACCAACAATACCATATAAGTTTTCTGTGCCTGCTCTATGACCACTTTCATGTGATCCGCCATGGATCAGTGGCTCAATGTCTAATCCTTGTTTTACAAAAAGTGCGCCAGCACCTTTTGGACCATAAAATTTATGGCTTGATAAAGTCATAAAATCGACATCTAGTTTTTTAACATCTATGTCAATTTGACCAAATGCTTGAACCGCATCTAAATGCAATTTTGTTTGATGATTTTTACAAATTTTTTGAATAGAGACGACATCTTGAATCGTTCCGATTTCATTATTCGCATAGATGATAGAGACCATTAGTGTATGTTCGTTAATTAAATCATCTAACTGTTTTAAGTCAATCAACCCAAATGGATCGACATCTAAATAATGGACAATATACCCTTTTTGTTCTAAATAATGAAGTGTATTGATTGTTGCTTTATGTTCTATTTTAGAAGTTATAATCTCTTTTAAGTGAGGATTTTTATCAGCGTATCCTTTAATCGCAAAATTAATAGATTCTGTGCCTCCAGATGTGAAAAATATCTCACTTGAATTTGCGTTGATAGCCTCTGCGATTTTTTTTCTAGAATCGTTAATTGCTTTTTTGTTTTCTATCGCATGCACATGAAGTGATGATGGATTATGAAAGTGAGTTGTTAAATAAGGTTCAACAAAACTTAATACTCTTTGGTCAATAGGTGTAGTTGCAGCATAATCTAAATAAAATTCTTTCATATTATTTTCCCCTTAAAGTGATTTCACATTGATCAATACCATCAATATCAATAAATCTAGCTTCAGGCATGATACTACTCATTTGTACTGCTTCATTGATACGACTTTTTAATTTAGATATAAGCTCATCGACAAGTGATTCGATAACATATGTCTGATGAATGATACACGGATCTTCATCATTAAACATTTCTATCGATTTTGCTATTAAAACATCATTTTTGATCGGTAAATTTATAGGTTTCCCATCAAAAATAACTTTTTTTTCTTTTTGGATTAATATTTTATATTTCATCTTTTCCTCGCATATTTATATGTGTTTGTGTGTTATCTATACCTCTATTATAACGCCTATTTTCTAATAGTCAATTAAAGAAAAAAAACTTAGCCTTAGCTAAGTCTTTATAAACAATCAGTAGTTATAAATTCTATGTTTAACTTTTTACAATTATTTTCAATATCTTGTTCATTGACTGTAAAAACACCAACTTTAAATCCTTTTTTCTTTAAAATAGAGATTGTTTCTTTTGAAAGTGATTCTTTGTTTATATTAAAGTTAATTTCATTGACTCTACAATCATACATAAATTGTTCAGTAATTTCTGTTGTTAAAAAATAGAGATCTATGTGAGAAATGGTTCTTAAATATTTTAAGTAATTAATATTAAACGAAATAATCGTTGGTGAGATTTCCATGTAATCATCTAAAAGTGTTATAAGTTGATGTAGTAAAGTTATGTCATGTATTTCCTTAATTTCAATGATAGGGCGTTTCTTATATGTTTTACAAATGTTTAGAAATTCTACTAAATGAGGCACCTTATATGTTTTTTTCTTTTGATCAACAAGATTAATACTTTCAAGTTCTTGATAGGTTACATCCATAATATGTCTTTCATCTTGAGCTAATCTTAAAAAATTATGGTCATGGTGTATGACGAACTCATGATCTAAAGTCGTGTAAACATCACATTCAATACCATCAAAATGAGAATCCTTGGCAGCATCTACAAAAGCTTCTACTGTATTTTCTAAAAATTTAATTGTCTTGCCTCTGTGTGCGATATATTCCATAATTGCTCCTTATCAAATGAAGAAAAAATTACTTCAAAAACATTTTAACATATTTTCAAGTATATTTATGAATATTTTGTGCTAAAGTATTCATAAATAAAAAGAATAGAAGGAACATTATATGGAAATTACATTTAAATTAGTTGCAATCATTTGCTTAATTATGTTTTTTATAAGTGAGTTTATGTTTTTTAAGTACTATATATTGCGAAAGTGTAATTCTATTCGTTTATGGACAATACTTTCAATTCTATTAACTACAGTAGGTACCTACATCATCGCAACTTTCTATATAAATGTCGTTGATACATTTGATTTGAATGTAATTAATTGGTTTTCCCCTTTACAGTCATTCATTCTTGGTGTTTACATGACATTTGTTTTAGCAACTATGACTGTTTATCTGTTATATTATATAAAAAAAGAATAGTATCATCTAGCAATGTTGATGAAATTCATAAGTTTTTAGGCAGAAACTTTATAGCAAAAATAGCTTCTATTTTAATGATTATGGCCTTTTTAAAGTTAATTTTCGTTTAAACAAAAAACTCACATGATTTAGTTATTAAGCAACTAATTCATATGTGAGTTTTTTTTATGTATTCATAAAAGGTTGATAATAAAAGGGTAATTCATATATCTTACTATATTTTAAACCAATTTCTATAATTCTTTCTTGAGAAAAATTAGGGCTGGCAAGTAGGCTGGTTGTTACTGCATCATAACCTAAAT
>WPCG01173814.1_pt1 | contig 10321 bp, 8 predicted proteins | sample 5403311 | NCBI WGS metagenome assembly WPCG01 (sample SAMN12869467, study PRJNA574797) | sludge metagenome | isolation source: wastewater treatment of Control | place: China:Beijing | collected 2019-05-17 | reverse complement strand
CTCGCGCGACCCTGCATTGCTCTGCAAGGGCTGCCATCAGGCCCGGCCATCCGCAGGTTTCCGCGACGCTCCGTCAGAACGGGATCTCGTCGTCCATGCCGCCGCCATAGCCGCCGCCTGCACCACCGGAGCCACCGCCATAACCGCCGCCGCCACCGGAGCCGCCACCGTAACCGCCGCCGCCCGAACCACCGCCATAGCCGCCGCCACCGCTGGAGCCACCATCATAGCCGCCGCCCGAGCCGTAATCCGGCAGTGCGCCGCCACCGCCTCCACCGCCGCCTTCGCCGCGCCCGTCCAGCATGGTCAGTGCCGAGTTGAAGCCCTGCAGCACCACTTCGGTGGAGAAGCGCTCCTGGCCGCTCTGGTCCTGCCATTTGCGGGTCTGCAGCTGGCCCTCGATGTAAACCTTCGCGCCCTTGCGCAGGTACTGCTCGGCAATCTTGCAAAGGCCTTCATTGAAGATCACCACCCGGTGCCATTCGGTGCGCTCGCGCCGCTCCCCCGACCCGCGGTCCCGCCAGGTCTCGGACGTGGCAATGCGCAAATTGGCGATGGGACGGCCATCCTGCGTGCGGCGGATCTCGGGATCCGCCCCCAGATTGCCAACCAGAATGACCTTGTTCACGCTACCCGCCATACCAGTGGCTCCTGCTTTTGTCTGTCGTTTGTCGTCCAATCCCGGCACGGGCGCAGCCCAAGGCTGGCGCCGCCCTGCGCCTGCCCGCTGCTCACAAGAACAGCCTGGAAACACGCCCCTTCCGGCCCGGAAGCCAGATCAGGCGCCCTTCTGGACGGCAGCAGAAACCGGTTGATCGGGCGACCCTAACGCCTCTTCGCCCCTCATGCGAACCATTCTGCCCGGCTGCGCCGCGTTGTCCACAAACCTGGCCGCTTTCAAGCCGCTGCAGGCATAGATTGTTCTTTTTTTGTTCCTGTCGTCAAGAGCCATTTTCCTGCCTTGGCGGAAAAGACCCGGCCCCGCCGGAAAAGAGGCACGACAGCAGTTTTTCGCGGAGATGCGGCTTGCTTCAGATTTTTGTTCCTGTTACGTTCCTTACGAAATGTGATCCGGCAGACCCGCAAAAACGTAGTCCAAGCCGCAGATTGTCAAAGGCCTGCCCTTGAAGATGCGAAGGAAGGACCGCAGATGAGACAGACGGAACATTCCGGACAGACGGGTCCGTCCTTGTCGGTCAAGCACGAACCATCGCCGCAGCTCAGGCTTTTCTCAGGCTGATTTTTTCACGAGCCTTCCACCGCGCCTGACCGGAACAGGCCAGGACATTCTCACCCGCACAGCATTTTGCCAGTTGAGGCCTGTTGTGCGGCGCTTATAACTGCTGCCAGTTTTCATGCCCGCGCCGGGCAAGTTCAGGACGATACCGATGGCCAAGGATGCCGCCGCCGAACCGCAGAGCAAGGAACAGGGATCTGCCCTGACGGGCCTCAGCCGTGACAAGATGATTTCCATCCGCGGCGCGCGCGAGCACAATCTCAAGAACGTTGATCTGGACCTGCCGCGCGACAAGCTGATCGTGATGACGGGCCTGTCCGGGTCGGGCAAGTCGTCTCTCGCCTTCGACACGATCTATGCGGAAGGCCAGCGCCGCTATGTTGAAAGCCTCTCGGCCTATGCCCGCCAGTTTCTGGAGATGATGCAGAAGCCGGATGTGGATCAGATCGACGGCCTGTCTCCCGCCATCTCGATCGAACAGAAAACCACCTCGCGCAACCCGCGCTCGACGGTGGGCACGGTCACCGAGATCTACGACTACATGCGCCTGCTGTTTGCGCGCGTGGGCACCCCCTACTCGCCGGCGACGGGTTTGCCGATCGAGAGCCAGACCGTCAGCCAGATGGTCGACAGGGTCATGTCGCTGGAGGAAGGCACCCGGCTTTACCTGCTGGCTCCGGTGGTGCGCGGGCGCAAGGGCGAGTACCGCAAGGAACTGGCCGAGCTGATGAAAAAGGGCTTCCAGCGGGTCAAGATCAACGGCGAGTTTCATGAGATTTCCGAGGCCCCGGCCCTCGACAAGAAATTCAAGCATGACATCGATGTGGTGGTGGACCGCATCGTCGTGCGCGAGGACATTGCAGGCCGTCTTGCAGACTCCTTCGAAACGGCGTTGAAGCTGGCCGATGGCATTGCCATTGCCGAGTTTGCGGACAAGCCGCTGGAAATCGCCACCGGCAAGGATGCGGTGCTGCAGAACCGCAATGAAACCCATGAGCGGATCATCTTCTCGGAGAAATTCGCCTGCCCGGTGTCCGGCTTCACCATTCCCGAGATCGAGCCCCGCCTCTTCTCCTTCAACAATCCCTTCGGCGCTTGCCCGTCCTGTGACGGCCTCGGCACGACGCTGGCCTTCGAGGCGGACCTGGTGGTGCCCGATCAGAGCCTGTCGCTGCGCGAGGGCGCGGTGCTGCCCTGGGCCAAGACCGGCTCGACCTCACCCTATTATGCCCAGACTCTGGAAGCCATCTGCCGGCATTTCAAGGTGTCCATGGCAACGCCCTGGCGCGAGCTGCCGGATGACGTGCGCCATGCGGTGCTGTACGGCACCGGCAAGACCGAGCTTGAGTTCGTCTATGACGACGGTGTGCGCAGCTACCGCGCAAAGAAGACCTTCGAAGGCGTTCTGGGCAATATCGAGCGGCGCTGGCGCGAAACGGATTCGGCCTGGGTCCGTGAAGAGCTGGAGCGTTTCCAGTCAAACCACCCCTGCCCGGCCTGTAACGGCTACCGCCTGAAGCCCGAGGCGCTCGCCGTCAAGATTGGCGGCAAGCACATCGGCCACGCGGCGGACATGTCGATCCGCGATGCCGGGGCCTGGTTCAACGGGCTGGATGACGCGCTGAACGGCAAGCAGCAGGAAATTGCCGCAAGGATTCTCAAGGAAATCCGCGAGCGGCTGAAATTCCTCAATGATGTGGGGCTGGAGTATCTGTCGCTGTCGCGCAATTCCGGCACGCTGTCGGGTGGCGAAAGCCAGCGGATCCGTCTGGCCTCGCAGATCGGCTCCGGCCTGACGGGCGTTCTTTATGTGCTGGACGAGCCGTCGATCGGCCTGCACCAGCGCGACAATGCAAGGCTGCTCGACACGCTGCGCCACCTGCGCGATCTCGGCAACACCGTGATCGTCGTGGAGCATGACGAGGATGCGGTGCTGACGGCCGATTATGTGGTGGATGTGGGGCCGGGCGCAGGCGTCCACGGCGGCCAGATCGTTGCGAAGGGCACGCCGGCGCAGATCATGGCAGACCCGAATTCGCTCACAGGGCAATATCTGAGCGGGACGCGCGGCATCGCCTTGCCCGCAGAGCGGCGCAAGATCAACAAGAAGCGCCAGATCAAGGTCATCGGCGCGCGCGGCAACAATCTGAAGAATGTCACGGCGGAAATTCCGCTTGGCACCTTCACCTGCATCACCGGCGTCTCGGGGGGCGGCAAGTCCACCTTCCTCATCGACACCCTGTTCCGGTCGGCCGCACGGCGGCTCAACGGCGCACGCGAGAACCCTGCCCCGCATGACCGGATCGAGGGGCTGGAGCATCTCGACAAGGTGATCGACATCGACCAGTCGCCCATCGGCCGGACCCCGCGCTCCAATCCAGCGACCTACACGGGGGCCTTCACGCCGATTCGGGAATGGTTCGCTGGCATGCCGGAATCAAAGGCGCGCGGCTATCAGCCCGGACGCTTCTCCTTCAACGTCAAGGGCGGCCGCTGCGAAGCCTGCCAGGGCGATGGCGTCATCAAGATCGAGATGCACTTCCTGCCCGACATCTATGTCACCTGCGATGTCTGCAAGGGCAAGCGCTACAACCGTGAAACGCTTGAGGTGCAGTTCAAGGGCAAGTCGATCGCCGATGTGCTCGACATGACCGTTGAAGAGGCGGCAGGCTTCTTCTCGGCCGTGCCGGCGGTGCGGGAAAAGATGGAAACCCTGGCGCGGGTGGGGCTCGGCTACATCAAGGTGGGCCAGCAGGCGACGACGCTCTCCGGCGGTGAGGCACAGCGTGTGAAGCTGGCCAAGGAACTGTCACGCCGGTCCACCGGCCGCACACTCTATATCCTCGACGAACCGACGACCGGCCTGCATTTCCATGATGTGGCCAAGCTGCTGGAAGTGCTGCACGAACTGGTCGAGCAGGGCAATTCGGTGCTGGTGATCGAGCATAATCTCGAGGTCATCAAGACGGCGGACTGGCTGATCGACTTCGGTCCTGAGGGCGGCGATGGCGGCGGCACGGTGGTGGCCGAAGGCCGTCCGGAGGATGTGGCCGCGAATCCCGCAAGCCATACCGGGCAGTTCCTCAAGGAGTTGCTGGAGCGACGCCCGCAGAAACGGACAGCCGCTGCCGAGTGACAAGGAAGGGGCGCCTCTGATCGGGTGCCCCGCCCTCTCCGGGAGCGGACGCCGGAGGCTGAGGACGCACAGACGCGCCGCATATCGGCCTCCGGCCGCCTTGAGCGAAGCGGAGATCCGGGGCCAGCTCGCAGCGGGAGCTCTCCCGGGGGACCGGCATGACGGGCGGTATAGGCGTGAGGCCTGCCGGGTGCCGGTTCGGGCTGTTTTCAGCAGTTTCCGGAATCTCTTCCGCGAGCAAGCAGGCTGACCCGCGGGCCGCAGCGGCGGCCCGGGAGGGCTTGAAGGCCGCAGATCCGTGTCTATGAATCCCTTGTGGCAGCTTCCAAAGTATGGCTCACGCCATGCGCCCGGCGCATGTGGCAAGCGCGAATCCGGCTCTCGCTGCATTGCAACACAAATCTTGCGGCACCACGCAATCGGGACACAACCGGAGGCCTCCTGCATATTTCCTGCTGCAGCGCGAATTTCTGCGTTTTTATCGGTTTAAATGCCCTTCACCTCGCCTGATGACCGCTCATCATCGTTTGTTTTTCCGCCTTGCATAATTCGCATGACTGACATGCCAAACTTCCACTTCTCGCAAATGCGAAAACGGACTATCTCTTGGACATCGGAACGGCGCTGCACCGCACAATGGCCAAACCGGCCGCGGGCCGACAGCTGACGCTCCAGACGGTTCAAGGAACACGAAAATGATCGACACTGTTGTTCGCAAGTACAATTCCTGGGTCAACTACCGCCGCACGGTGGACGAGCTGTCCCGTCTGTCCAATCGCGAACTCAGCGACCTGGGCATTGGCCGCGGCGATATCCGCTTCATCGCACGCCGCGCCAGCATGTAATCGAGATCGCGGTCACAGGCTCTCCTCCTCCCAAGCCTTGTGACTGTGTGCTGGCGGGGTTCTTCTCCTCCCAAACCCTGCCTGCTGAAACAGCGCCCGCCAGTACCTCCTCCCACTGGCGGGCGCTCGTTTGTCTGACGTTCGATACGTCTTTTAAATCAAATCGCTAGACCTTATGTCAGGCTGCCACAGATTTGCCGGCGGCCTTTTTGCTGTCCGTTTAGCCCTCCCCTTCGCTCACCGCTATCCCTTCCGGCAAAGCAACTCTACGGCAGGTGCACAGCCCTGATTCCGCCCTGCGGCGGAGGGCTTCGCCACAATCCGGCCACATGCCCTTCACCTGTGCAGATGCACATTAATCATGCATTGCATTGCCTGCAGGGCAGGCATGTTGAAGCCCCCATAGCTGAAACCGGCGAACAGGCCTAGATAAGGATCACAAGATGCAACGCCAACAAGAGCGCTGCCACAGCTTCAAAGACAAAGCAAAGAACGGATAAAATCATGCTGCACGACATCGTCTCCAAGTATCGCTCGTGGAAGAAGTACCGCGCCACCTATGAAGAGCTGGCCCGCATGTCCTCGCGTGAGCTGAGCGACATCGGCATCTCCCGCGCGGACATCGCCTCCGTCGCCCGCGGGGCCATGCGCTAAGACGCAGCCCCAGCCCTGTTTTCGCTGCTCTGCAGCATAAGCAGGCCAGCCATGCAGAATTGTGCATGGCGGTATCGCCCGGCCCGCGGTAAAACATACCCAACAACGGGGCGCCAAGCGGTGCCTCAGTTCTCCCGGACCAAAGGACTCCTCCTCCCACCTGCGGTCCGGAACAAGCCGGTTCTCCTCCTCCCGAACCGGCTCTGGAAAGAGCGCTCGCCGAACTCCTCCTCCCATCGGCGAGCGCTTTTCTCGTTTTAAGCACCCCTTCAAATTTTCATCACCAGGCACCTGCTGCGGCAAACCAGCTTTCGAGCGGCTGCACCACAGGCGGCTCCGCATTGGCGCGCACCCAGCTGTCGATAGCATAGGCCTGACCGCCCGCATTCTCCCGCAGAACCGCCGTGGCATGCGGATAGCGCCCGTCCAGCAGAAAGCCGCGCGCCACGGGCGATGCGACACGATGGTGGCGCAACAGCCCCGCGCGTTCTGCATAAAGAAGCAGGCTGGTGGTGTTGCTGGCCTCGTCGATACAATCCATCTGACCCGGCACACCGGCATTGCGCATGTCGAGGCCGCCAATATCCGGTGCGGTTCCAAGCGCTGCCGTCACGCGTGCCTCCTGCCACTGGACGGCCCTGGACACGGCCCTGCGCTCTGCCGCAGGCGATTCCTTGCCTGAGGCGAGAATCGATGCAAGCTTCCGCCTGTCCGCGCTGGAAAAATCCACCGGCGCCTTGTAGGTGCAGCCGAAACCGTGACAGATGTAGAGCCTGTCCTCCCGGGGGAGCAGCGCTTTGCGGTCGCGGTACCAGGTCTCCGGCCCCAGCTCCGCCTGCGCCGCGCAGCCCGCCAGCATCGCGGCCGCCAGCAGCATCTGAAGGGCGCGTCCTGCCTTGCTGAGGCGCAGGTGCCTTGCCTTGGTCTGCATGTGCCGCCTTCCCTTTAAGCCGGAGCCCTGCCCGTCCGCGCCAGTCTCCGGACCTCTCTCTGCCCAGCCTACGGCAAATGCACCTGTCCCGCCAAACGCCAGACCGCCCCGGCTCAGGTTCAACGGCGGCTTTCCGTTGCATCGCCCCGGTCATGCGGGTATCAGGGGCTTGAGATGCAGGACCGCAGCGCGGACTGGCGCCGCAGGACCGGCCGCCGGGACATATGTCCGGTCCAGCCCCTTTTCAGCACAAGCACAGGCAGAGCCACGTGACGAAACCCATTCATGTGATCGGCGGCGGTCTCGCCGGTTCGGAAGCAAGCTGGCAGATCGCCCGCGCCGGCGTTCCGGTTGTTCTTCATGAAATGCGCCCGGTGCGGGCAACGGATGCCCACAAGACGGACGGGCTGGCCGAGCTGGTCTGTTCCAACTCCTTCCGCTCCGACGATGCGGATTACAACGCCGTCGGCCTGCTGCACTGGGAGCTGCGTCAGGCAGGCTCGCTGATCATGCAGGCGGCCGATGCCCATCAGGTGCCCGCCGGCAGCGCGCTGGCGGTGGACCGGGACGGTTTTTCGGAAGCGGTGACGCAGATGCTCACCTCCCACCCGCTGATCACCATCGAGCGCGGCGAGCTGACCAGCCTGCCGCCGCAGGACTGGGACAATGTGATCATTGCCACCGGCCCCCTCACCTCTCCGGCCCTGTCGGAAGCGATCCTGGCGCGCACGGGTGAGGATTCGCTCGCCTTCTTCGACGCCATTGCCCCGATCGTGCATTTTGATTCCATCAACATGGATGTGGCCTGGTTCCAGTCCCGCTATGACAAGGTGGGTCCGGGCGGCACGGGCAAGGATTACATCAACTGCCCTCTGGACAAGGCCCAGTACGAGGCCTTCATCGATGCGCTGATCGCAGGCGAGAAGACAGAGTTCAAGGAATGGGAGGCCAACACCCCCTATTTCGACGGCTGCCTGCCCATCGAGGTGATGGCGGAGCGTGGCCGCGAAACCCTGCGCCACGGACCGATGAAACCAATGGGCCTCACCAACGCCCATAACCCGACCGTCAAGGCCTATGGCGTGGTGCAGTTGCGCCAGGACAATGCGCTCGGTACGCTCTACAACATGGTCGGCTTCCAGACGAAGCTGAAATATGGCGCACAGGCCGAGATCTTCCGCATGATCCCGGGGCTGGAAGACGCCGTCTTTGCCCGGCTCGGCGGCTTGCACCGCAATACCTTCCTCAATTCGCCGAAGCTGCTCGATGGCACGCTGCGGCTGAAGGCCGATCCGCGCCTGCGCTTTGCCGGGCAGATCACCGGCTGCGAAGGCTATGTGGAATCGGCCTCCGTCGGCTGCATGGCCGGGCTGTTTGCCGCTGCGGCCGCGCAAGGACGCGAGCTGACGCCGCCGCCCGCCACCACGGCCATGGGCGCGCTGCTGGCGCATATCACCGGCGGCCACCTTGTGCATGAGGAAGAAGGCGCGCCGCGCTCATTCCAGCCGATGAATGTCAATTTCGGCCTGTTCCCGCCGATGGAAGCCCCGAACAAGGGCGAAGACGGCAAGCGCCTGCGCGGGGCGGAAAAGGCCAAGGCCCGCAAGCTTGCCATGACCCAACGGGCCCGCAGCGATTTCGGCGGCTGGGTGCAGGAAATCAGCCTGCCGCAGATGGCGGGCTGAGTGTGGCAGGTTGAAGACGCCTTTGGCAGGGCGGGCTCCTTGCGCCCCTGACAGGTCCCGGCACAAGGCAGGGACGGGGCGGAGGAAAGTCATTTCATTTCTTGCAAAACAAACAGGGCTCCGCATGCGGAGCCCTGTTTCGTTTCAAATGAAGAGAAAAGAGTCAGGCTTCGGCATCGCTCACGCCGGCCTCGCCCAGCTCGCGGCGCAGGTCATCCACCATGCCGTCGATGAAGGGGCCGATGGCGGCGGAGCGGGAGCGGCGGTGGCGCTCGGCGCGCAGGATGGACTGAACCGCCAGGAACGCGCGGCTGAGATCGTCATTGACGACCACATAGTCATATTCGCTCCAGTGGCGCATCTCGCCGACAGCGGTCTTTAGCCGCCTCAGGATCACGTCATCAGCATCTTCCGCCCGCCGGTGCAGGCGGGATTTCATCTCGGCGATGGACGGCGGCAGGATGAAGATGGACACCACATCCTCACGCATCCGCTCATAAAGCTGGAAGGTGCCCTGGATGTCGATGTCGAACAGCACGTCCCGGCCGCTGCGCAGCGCCTGCTCCACCGGATCGCGCGGCGTGCCGTAGTAATTGCCATGCACCTCGGCCCATTCCAGCAGCTCTTCCCGGTCGCGCATCAGCTCGAACTTTTCGCGGGAAATGAAATGGTAGTGCACGCCGTCAATCTCGCTGGTGCGGCGCGGGCGCGTCGTCACCGAAATCGACAGGGACAGGCTTGTCTCCTGCCCCAGCAGATTGCGGGCAATCGTCGACTTGCCCGCGCCCGAAGGCGAGGACAGAACGAGCATGAGGCCGCGGCGGTGTGCCTCGGCCTCATCGGCGCTAACGGATGTCCCGGCGGGACGGGCGGACTTGCTGCCGGCCATTGATCACTCCAGATTCTGGATCTGCTCACGCATCTGGTCGATGACGGATTTCAGCTCAAGGCCGATGGCCGTCAGCGCCACGTCATTGGATTTCGAGCAGAGCGTATTCGCTTCCCGGTTAAATTCCTGTGCGAGGAAATCAAGCTTGCGGCCCACCGGTCCGCCATCAGCCAGAAGCTTGCGGGCGGCAGCCACATGGGCGGCAAGCCGGTCCAGCTCTTCGCGGATGTCGGCGCGGGTTGCCAGCAGCACCGCCTCCTGATGCAGCCGCTGCGGCTCCAGCGCGGGCGCAGCCTCCAGCAGCGCCGAAACCTGTGCGGCAAGCCTGTCGCGAATGGCCTCTACCGTGCGCGCCGGATGCCTTTCGGCTGCATCCGTTGCTGCGGCAATGGCGGCCAGCTGGCCGTCCAGAACGGCGCCGATGGCCGCACCTTCCGCCTTGCGCATGGCGGCAAGCGCCTTCAGCGCCTCATCGAAGGACGCGGCGAGCGCTGCAATCAAAGCCGCACGGGCCTCTTCGTCTTCCTCCGGCTCGCGCAGTTCCAGCACGCCCTTGTGGGCGAGGATGCCATCAAGGCTCGGCGGCACGGCTTCGGGCAGGCGCCGCTTCAGCAGCTGCACCGCATGCAGAACGGCTTCGAGCGCTGCCTCGTTGATGGTGAGAACTGCATCGCCCTGGTCCCGCTGCAGCGACAGGGAGATGGAGACATTGCCTCTGGCCAGAGCCTTGCCGCAGCGCTCGCGCAGCTGCGCTTCCAGATCTTCCATGCCCGGCGGCAGCCGGAAGCGCAGATCAAGGCTCTTGCCATTGACGGAGCGCAGCTCCCAGTGCCAGCGCACCGCGCCATGAGATCCTTCAACCCGGGCAAAGCCGGTCATGCTGGACAAAGCCATGTCCTGATCCTTCCCCCCGGAACCGGTTCAGGAGACAGACGCCGGGCCGC
>WPCG01046177.1_pt1 | contig 10324 bp, 9 predicted proteins | sample 5403311 | NCBI WGS metagenome assembly WPCG01 (sample SAMN12869467, study PRJNA574797) | sludge metagenome | isolation source: wastewater treatment of Control | place: China:Beijing | collected 2019-05-17 | reverse complement strand
ATTCTTCGCCATGGCATAACTCAAGCAAGCTTGGTTCTGCTCATTTGGCTTAACAGAATAGTTCAATAAATTTAGACTATTCTTCGCCATGGCATAACTCAAGCAAGCTTGGTTCTGCTCATTTGGCTTAACAGAATAGTTTGTTTGTTAACATCCTTTTTTCATTGCCCTCTCGAGCGAAACGGGAGTTCCCGTTATCTTCGCAGCTATCGTCTCGTGCAGACCACCTGGTTATCGTACTTCAGGTTGATTTCCGAGTAGCGATTCCACCCCACCACGTTCAGCCCCTCGTTCACGAAGCGGGTAAACTTGGCCAGCTTCGCCGGGTAATCGTCCAGGCTCCCCAACACGACGCGGAAGTCGCCCGCGCGCGGGATCAACACCACGTCTTGGTTGCTCTTCACCACGATCTGCTCGATCCACGCGTCCCAGTCCGGGTTCCGGTGCAGGAACATCGCGAAGTCGTACAACTCGTTCCGGGCAAACTCCTCGTCGATGGCACCGGTAGCGAGAGGCACGTAAACCGTGAAGGCCGGTGACACCGGCATCACGCGTTGGTCGTCATCCACGTAATAGCTACCTTGGCCGTCCGAAATCACCCTCAGCACCGGCTCCCTCTGGCGGATGGTGGCCACGACGGCCCCGCCGGGCGTGGTGTACACCTCGGCCGATTCCACCAGCCGGTTGGTCAGGATAGTATCCCGTATGGCCAGGGTATTTATTTCGGCAAACCGTTTCCCCACGGGGTGTAAATCGTATCGCTTCACCAGTTCCTCGATCTCAGAGGCACGCACGAACCCGGTGCGAGCACTATCCCTCACCACCACTTCAAAGCGTTCGCACTCCCGGTTTCTCGACGAGTCACGAAAGTGGTTCGCCGAGAAAAAGAGGTATGCCATCAACGCCAACGCGGCCAGTACAAGGAGGATTTTCTTCATTCAAGCGGTTCATTTGTTGAAACGATGCATCCCTACAAAGATACATTAAGATGTTTAAAGCGGTAACGAATTTGAAAAGATTAAATACCTGTCGGGTATTTCTCCTTTAACAAGCATTCAATTTCGGGCAACAGCCGGTCGATATCACCCGCCCCGAACGTCACCAGCACTTCCAATGACATGCCTTGTAGCAGCTCCAGCAATGCCTCTTTCTTGCAGAGCATCTTGTTACCCGAACGAATCTTATCAAAGATCAGCCTACTCGATACCCCCTCGATGGGTTCCTCTCTCGCCGGGTAGATATCCAGCAGGATCACCTCCTCCAGGAGCGAAAGGCTCTCCGCGAACTCGTTGGCAAAGTCCCGAGTCCGGGAATAGAGGTGGGGTTGAAAGACGGCGGTCACCTTTTTGTCAGGATAGAGCGCCTTGATGGAACGGATGGCAGCCGACAGCTCGTTGGGATGGTGCGCGTAATCGTCGATAAAAACAATCTGGTCTGATTTGATTCTAAAGTCGAACCGCCGTTCCGGCCCCCGGAACGAGCGCATCGCCGCGCGTAGCTCGTCTGGAGTTGCCCCGCTCAGTCGTGCCGCGGCCATGGCGGCTACCCCGTTTTCGATATTGATCCTTACCGGGACACCCAGTTCGACTTCCTTTATCATCCCTTCCGGGGAAACAAAATCAAACACGATCTGGCCATTGCCTACCCGGATATTCGCCGCGTGGTAATCGCCTTCCGTTTCGGAGTAGCTCCAGACCCTCACGTTTTCCGCGACACGGGGAGTCACGGGTGCTCCTTTCCTTAGCAACAAGTGCCCGCCGGGACGGATCAACGAGGTGAACTTCTCGAAGCTCTCCCGGTATGCCTCGGCGGTACCATAGATATCCAAGTGGTCGGGATCGGCCGAGGTAATAATCGCGATCCAGGGATTCAACCAATGAAATGATCGGTCGTACTCGTCGGCTTCCACCACCGTGATGTTGCTGGTATCGGAGAGCAACAGGTTGCTGTTGTAATTCTTGAGTATTCCTCCCAAGAAAGCGCTGCAATCGACCTTCGACTGCCGCAACAGGTGGGCGGTCATGCTCGACACGGTAGTCTTTCCGTGCGTCCCGGCCACGCATATCGCGTCACTCGTCCGGGTGATCTCTCCCAGCAGCTGGGCCCGCTTTATGATAGTAAATCCTTGTTCGCTGAAATAAGCCAGCTCGCGATGCGATGCCGGCACGGCGGGTGTATAGACTACCAGCGTCTGCTCTTTACCGGTAAAATCGCCGGGGATATCCGCCGGGTTATCCTCGTAATGCACGAATGCTCCTTCTTGCCGGAGCAACTCCGTAAGCTTGGTTTGTGCCCGGTCGTATCCTCCCACTATCTTCCCTTTGGAAAGAAAGTAGCGCGCCAGGTTGCTCATCCCGATCCCCCCAATCCCGATAAAATATATCGCGCGATATTCCATATATCCCTTATTCAACTTTTACTATTCTTCAAGCTTGTGCGAATACAAATGTACGAAAAAAGCGGCACACACGTTGTTTGCCGCTTTCATTTTATGTTCAACAAGATTAACAGAACGGTTAATACAAACTCCTTCACGAATGATTAACTTTAGATTATATGTTATTCAATAGACAACCCTTCTTTTTTCTATTATTATTTAGTCTTTCCGACGAAAACTTACAAAGAAATAAACGTCTTGCCGATTGACACTTTTTTGCTTTTATCCACACCTGCCTTGTCGGCATAATAATTCCAGTTATGTACCGTTTCGTTAATCCCATCAATTATTTCCCCCGTCTTTTTATTGCGGATGGAACGTCCTACCACGATCAGGTCTTCCCGCGTAATATTTTCCCGCCTCCCGTTAACACTCAACGCGTGATGGCTCACCCATTCGCTTCCCGGGCGATAAGCATGGCAGAGGTCATACGCCGGAGCCAATCTCCACCGGTCTCCCTGTTTAAGAATAAAAGAGAAGTTCTTGGTATGGTCATCACAGTTGCGGGCTATCACGTTAAACACCATACGGCGGAACATCTGTTCGGCTTCGGCGTAAGTCAACTTCAGTTCTCGCATGGTTTGGAATAATTGTTCATAACTGTAACTGTTTACCCGGCTATAATCAAAATGTTTCATGGCACAAAAAGTCTGTGTATGATGTTTCGTGTAGCTCCCTTCCCTGTCAAAACGCCGGGTCATAAAATGAGCGCGTCCGTTCTCTTCTAATAACCGGCAGGGCATCATTTCTATTCCGCAATCCAAAGCCATTAGGTAGTAAGCGTATTCAACACGTCCATATCCATGCGTTGCTCCCAATTGCACTTCACTCACTCCGTCAAATTTAAGCAACCAGTGTTCAAATCCTTCGGGAGCACGCGTTTGTCCGGAACGGACTTCTCCCGTTTTTTCATTGTAGGCAACCACAGCTTTGGGGCGTGCGCCCCCCGCAGAAGTTCCGATTTTCAGGATTTCCCGCATGGCCTTTTCTTCGTCGGATTTTAAATCGGCTACAAAAGCCTTTTTTTGCGAAAGCATCTTACCGGCAATTTCTACCAGGCTATCTATCTCCACCGGAAAAGTATTCACATTATGTTTTAAAATGGCCGGCTCAATCTCCAATGCTCCCATTCCCCGTGTACCTATAAAACAAAGCATTTCTACCGGATTCATGCTGTTTTCTGCCCGTCCTTGCCGTGCCAACCACAAATTAATCAATTCATTCCCGTAACGGTCGGGCAGCATGTCCGCGAGCAATCCGGGTAACCCCTTAAAAGTATCGAAAGAAGAACCGGTTTCTTCGCGTAATTCAGGGAATGAGTAAATTTGTTGTTCTGGTGACAACGGCATCTTTAAGGGAGACAGTTCCCATCCAAGTCTTTTAAAAGTAGGATCGTATTCAAAAGAAGCCAATCCGGATTTTTCATCCCAAGCTACGGCTCCTGCCATTTTACCCCAGATACGTACGATTGCAGTATTCATCATTTATCAATTTTACCAATCAATATTTTCATTATCCGCGTTATCTGTTTTCTTGCTTTTTGGGAAAGCAACCCGTTGTCTTTTCTTCCTCTCGGCTTGAGCCAAGGCTAACGGACTTTGCCGGCGGGTAACCACAAAAATATCCATGATGTGTAATTGATCCAATACCCGCAATACCCGGATAAGTGTTGCGACCGTTACGGTATCTCCTCTTTCCAGTAAACTGAGCGTGGATCGGCTTATTCCTGCATCTTCAGCAAGCATCGCCTGGGTTTTATTTTGCTCCATACGGTGATGTCTTACAAACTCTCCGATTTGCTTGAGAATGCGGTCATCACTCATTACATTCCAATCGTTGCGTGATATACCATTCATAACCAAAGTATTTTATATATAGTGAATGAGAAACCATACAAAGATACAATTTTAAATCAATAAATCTATTTTTGAATGAAAAACAATTCATTAAATGCGAAAAACGCACTTAATAAATGAGATATCATTCATTAATTACTCTTATTGTGTGGTGGGATATGGACATGGCCTAGCCGTATAAGGAACAGCAGGCCTTTGTCCAAATCCTTGCTCCCTTCATTCAAAACTCCCTCACCTCTTTATTGTCACTCACATTTCCTACAAACGATGCCTTGCAGGAAGTTTCACTGGTGTGGTGGCGCATCAGGTACCATAAAGCATGTGTTACATTGAATCGTGTCTCAAAGTTAACGAACAAAAAGGACCTTCTAAATTCTTGGGCTAAAACATTAATAAATTATAAAAAACAGAAGCTGCATTGTCAACCAATGCTATATTACCCGGTTTTATCTTGACAATAACTGGTCTACAACGAAATATCAAGACTTACTAATGCTTCGTGCATAGCCTGCTTATATTCCATCATCAAATCAACACATCAGCACATCAACGAATCAACTTTTCAATCTCGCCCGCGATCCGCTCGGCCGAGTCGTGTTGCGCCAGCTTCCCGATATTATCGCTTAGCTTTTGGCGTTGTTCATCGTTCCGCACGAGCGCCAGCGCCACGTCGAACAGCACGTCGGGAGCCAGCTTATCCGACACCATCACCGCGGCATCCTTGTCGACCAGCGCCTTGGCGTTCTTCGTCTGGTGATCCTCCGCCACGTTGGGCGAGGGTACCAGGATCACCGCCTTTTGGAGAAGACTGAACTCCGATATCGAGCCGGCCCCTGCCCGGGAGATCACCAGGTCGGCCACCGAGTAGGCCAAGTCCATCCGTGACACGAAATCCAGCAACTTCACGTTGGCCGGGATCTTGCCGTCCGTGTGCAGTTGCATCATTTCCTTGTAATAATATTTTCCACACTGCCAGATTACTTGCACGTCATCGCTCCCAGCCAGCACGGGGAACGCGCGGGTGATGCTCTCGTTGAGCGTCCTCGCCCCCAGGCTTCCTCCTACCATCAGGATGGTTTTCTTCGCGGGGTCGAGCCCGAAGAACGCGTACCCTTCCTGTCGGTTCTCTTCGGAGATCACCAGATCTTGCCGGCACGGGTTACCAGTAAGCACGATCTTCTCTTTCGGGAAAAACTGTTCCATCCCCTCGTACGCCACGCAGATGGTGCTCGCTTGCTTTGCCAGCATCCGGTTGGTTACCCCCGCGTACGAGTTCTGTTCCTGGATGAGGGTAGGCACTCCTTTCGCGGCAGCGGCTTTCAGGATGGGCCCGCTGGCGTATCCTCCCACGCCCACCGCGATGTCCGGCTTGAAGTCCCGCGCGATTCGGCGGGCCTTGTTCATGCTTCGCAGCAACTTGGCTACCACCGCGATATTCTTCAACGGCCGTTTCCGGTCGAACCCGGCCACGGGTAACCCCACGATATCGTACCCTGCCGCGGGAACCCGTTCCATCTCCATGCGGTTTTCGGCACCCACGAAAAGGATCTTGCTTCCGGGCCACCGTTTCTTTACCGCGTTCGCGATCGAGATAGCCGGAAAGATATGTCCCCCCGTACCCCCGCCGCTGATAATAACTTTCGGCGCTGTAGGATGAAGAGGTTGAGGTTCGAGATTCATATTATAACGTTGTTGGTTTTGTCGTCATTCTTTATCCATCCCCAGTCGCGGGTGATTGGTAACAAACCGGCTCACGTAGGGATGCCGCAACGATCCGCACGACGCGAGCAGTGTCAAAAACACGATCCACGAAAGGATACTTCTTGTCTTCATACGATTAAAACTGTTTATTTTCAATTTCATTTAGACCACTTGAGTCGCCTACGCTCCTCGATTTTCAATTCTACGTCAACATGCTCCAATGGTCAATTCTTCTTGACAAAAACTCGCACCCTCGACATTTACAAAGGCAGTGAAAGCCGGGTGCAGTGTCAAGCTTGATCGAACAATGCCGTGGGCACCCTATCTTCTGCAAAGATAGCATTTTCGAGTGTATCTTGGATGGACAGGGCAAAATAAGTGAAAGGAAGTTTGGAGTTTTCAACTCCAAGATCAAGTCGTGCCCCACAACGCTAAAGTCACACTTGGTGAGCGAAGTATTCATGGAAAACACCGGTGCCTACGGTAAGTGAGTGCACTTTAAGCACGAGCAGGAGACGTTAGCGTTCCTATTTTTTGACTTATAAATGAAAATCCACTATATTTGTATGATACTGGGTGCGCCTCGGGAAAACTCAAACAAGCTTGGTTCTCCTCTCGGCTTTCACTGTATTTGTTTGAAAAACGAGCAATTATGGATAGAATCATTTCGGATAAGATGCCTGATTTAATAGCGTTATGTAAACAACACGCTATTAAATCACTCCATTTGTTTGGGTCTGCTGCTATGGGGGAACTTACCTCGAAAAGTGATCTTGATTTTCTTGTCTCTTTTAGTGATGACCTGAGTATTGAAGAATATACCGAGAATTACTTCTTATTCCATGAAGCATTACACAATTTATTCAATAGAAAAATTGACCTTGTTACCCACAACTCTCTTTCGAACCCCTACTTTATTAACGAAGTGGAGCAGACCAAACAGTTAATTTATGCAGCGTAGAACCCGCAAATATCTATTTGACATCCAGACCTCCATTAGCTCCATTTACGGTTACTTGGGAGATACACGAGATTTTAACCTGTATCGGGAAAGCAAGTTACTCAGGAGAGCCATGGAACGTGAACTGGAAATTATAGGAGAAGCTGCCAATAGGCTATTGCAACTCGATCCACATTTCCCGATCGAAAACGCCAGGAGAATAGTGGATTTGAGAAACTTCATCATTCACGGCTATGACAAAGTGGATGATGCAATTATATGGGGTGTTATAACTAAACATTTACCTCTACTGGAAAAACAGGTTGAGAACTCCCTGAATATCGAGAGTGGCAGCTAATAGAGGAAAACAACTTCCAAGTAGAGATAGAGCAACTTTAAGCAAGTCAATTATATCAAAAAAATAACTAACTTGAAGAAAAATTAAATATAGATGTGGACTTGGTAGAGTTTACTGCTATTCATCCATTATTGAGCGATAGAATTCTATCTGATACCCAGATTGTTTATGAACAGTAAAGAAAGAAATATCTACACGTTGACGATTTCAAATTCTACCTTGTCTTCGAGGCGGTCGATCGGGTCGAGAACCGGGTTGGTGGCATCGTTGCGGGGATTGTTGTCGTCGTTGTCTTGGTTATTGCCGGAGTCGTTGTCGATTGTGGTATCGTCGCCGCTTTTCTCTTCCTCCTTCTTTTTCCCGATCCCGAAGCGGTCGGCACTCAGTATCAAGCCGAAGTAGGCGCAGGTAATCAGGGTGGAGGTACCCCCGCGGCTTACCAGGGGCAGCGGTTGGCCGGTCACGGGAATCAGGTTGACCGCGACTGCCATGTTAATAAACGCTTGTATGGAGAGCATCAGGGCAGAGCCTAATACCAGGTACTTGGGAAAGAGCTTCTCGGTCTTCCGGGCAATCATCCCCGACCGGATCAAGATGATCACGTAGAGCATCAGCACGAAGATACCACCCACCAATCCCATCTCCTCGATGATGATGGCATAAATGAAGTCGGAGTACGCTTGCGGGAGGAAGTCCCGCTCGGTGCTGTTCCCGGGAAAAACGCCCAGCACGCCCCCGTTGGCAATGGCGATCTTGGCGTGTGCCACCTGGTAATTCTCGTCGGTAATGGTATAATACTCCTCTTCCGACAACTCCCGGGCATCCCCGAAATGGGTGATGCGGTTCTGCCAAGTACTTAAACGGTCAAGCGGTCCATTTTCGACCCACTTTTCAGGGATCACGTGGAGCAAAAGCACGAATAGGAGCACGAGGGCAATCCCTATTCCCGCCACCTTGAGCAGCCGCAGGAACTTGACGTTGCCGATGAACATCAACAAATAACACACCCCGAACAACAATAACGCGGTGGAGAGGTTGTCCATGGCGATGATACCGCACACCACCACCATGAGGCCAATCATCCACTTGAACAGGAGACCGTCGTTCTGTCCGTTCTGCTTGCTTAGCAAAAAGGCGATGGTACCCATCAAAGAGATCTTGGCTATCTCGGAAGGCTGGATGGTGAAGCCCATGAACGAGATCCACCGGTCGGCATTATTGACGCTGGTCCCGATAAAAGGGGTGAGGATCAGTAGCACGATCGCGCCCAGCAACACGAATACCAGCGACGAGAAGTAGCGGTACGGGATATTGTGGATGAGCAGGATTACCCCTACCCCGCCAATCAGGAACATGGCATGCCGGAGGATGGGCCCCCACTGGTTCTGTTGACGGTAGACGATGGTGCTGGTCGCGCTGAAGATCTCCACGAGCGAAATCACGCACAGGATAATAAAAACCGACCAAATAACTTTATCGCCCTTGAATATCTTGCGGCCGAAATCTCCCAACGAAGAACCTGTCTCCATGGCCTCTTCCTGCAACTGGCCTGCCTGTGGATTATTCTCGTTAAACATAATCGTTCTTGTAATTAAGAATGAAAAATGAAGAATTAATAATGAATGACCGATGAAGCCTTGGAATATCAATCACATCAACTAATCATCACATCATCAAATCTGCTAATCAATCACAGTCTTCTGACCTGCTCCTTGAACTGGTCGCCGCGATCCTCGTAGTTCTCGAACAGGTCGAAGCTCGCGCAGCAGGGCGAGAGCAACACCGTATCGCCTTTCTCGGCCAGCTCGTAAGCCGCCTCTACCGCCTCTTTCATCGTGCCGGCATCGCGTATCTCCGGCACCTTCCCGTCGAAGAACGCGTGCAGCTTGCTGTTGTCTTTCCCCAGGAAAATCAACGCCCTTGCCTTGGCACGCACCAGTTCCTCGATCTCGGTGTAGTCGTTGCCCTTGTCTACTCCTCCGAGGATCAGGACTGTCTTCGTCCGCGTGCTTTGCAGCGCGTACCAGCAAGAGTTCACGTTGGTGGCCTTGGAGTCGTTGATGTATTGCACTCCCCGCACCGTGGCCACCTTCTCGAGCCGGTGCGGTACTCCTTTGAAGTCGGACAACGAAGCCCTCAGCTGTTCATCGGTAATATCCATCAGCTTTGCCACGATACCCGATGCCAGCGAGTTGTAGACGTTATGCATGCCCTCCAGGGCGAGTAATTCCAGTTCCATATCAAACCTCTGTTCTTTCACGTGAATCCATAATCTCCCGTTCCGGGTATAACCGGCCACGAGGTCGCCGCTGTTCTCCCCAAAGGGGTAACGGCTCACCGCCGGCTTCAACTTCTCGATCTCTCGTGTCACGATGGGATCGTCTACCCAGTAGATAAAGGCGTCCTCGATCTTCTGGTTGCGGATGATGCGCATTTTAGCGTCGACGTACTGTTGCAGGTCGTGATCGTACCTATCCAGGTGATCGGGCGTGATGTTGAGCAAGACCGCGATATCGGCCTTGAAGTCGACCACCCCCTCCAACTGGAAGCTACTCAGTTCCAACACGTAGTAGTCGTACGCTTTCTCTGCCACTTGGCGAGCGAAGCTCTTGCCGATATTGCCACCGAGGCCGACGTTGAGTCCCGCCGATTGCAATATGTGATAAATAAGGCTTGCGGTGGTTGTCTTCCCGTTGCTCCCGGTCACGCAAATGATCTTTGCATTCGTGTACCGCGCCGCAAACTCGATCTCGGAAATAACCGGGATGCCTTGCTCTCTGATTTTTTGCACGATGGGCACGCTGTCCGGGATGCCGGGGCTTTTTATCACCTCGCCGGCTTGCAGGACACGCTCTTCGGTATGCATCCCTTCCTCGAAGTCGATCCGGTATTCCTGCAACGTCCCCCGGTGCCTCTCGTGCATTTTCCCGCTGTCCGAGAGGAACACCTCGAAACCCTTTGCCTGGGCAAGGATGGCTGCGCCCACGCCGCTCTCTCCTCCTCCTAAAACCACGATCCGCTTGTTGTTCATT
>WPCG01028524.1_pt1 | contig 10351 bp, 8 predicted proteins | sample 5403311 | NCBI WGS metagenome assembly WPCG01 (sample SAMN12869467, study PRJNA574797) | sludge metagenome | isolation source: wastewater treatment of Control | place: China:Beijing | collected 2019-05-17 | reverse complement strand
CCCTTGACTTTGTAAAACCCCTCCTGTAGGCTTGGTGTTCGATATATGGAACAACGCTGCCGAGCCCCGTGCTTTTCAGCGCACCATCGCATGTACGGAGGGTATGAGTATGCCGTTCGAAAAAAAAGAAGCCGAATCCGGAACTCCAACGCAGCGTAACGCCGGTGCGACGCTCTGCCGCGCGCTCTTCTTCTCGGGTCTTGTCATTGCTGTGAGCTCTTTCTTCGTTATCGAAACTCCGCCTGAGTTCAGGCGATGGTTCGCCTCTCTCGTACGTCGCTTCGACGGCGTGGTGCGGAGCGGCATTCGTTCTCTTCAGGAAGAGCCGGACTTCTTCAAAATACTCCATTTCGGTCTGTTCTCGCTGCTTTACGGCTTTCTTCATTCGGCAGGGCCGGGGCACGGCAAGGCGCTCGTAGGGGCGTACTTTCTCCGCAGGCGTCACTCCGCCGGCAAGGTTTTCCTTCTGGCGGGCGTGATCGCCTTCGTGCACACGCTTGGAGCGGTCGTGCTCTCTTTTGTCTTCGCCACGCTGCTGAAGGAGCTCGGGCTCTTCTTTCGCGTCGGCCTTCAAGGGTATCTGATCGCCGCCAGCGGTGCGCTGATTGCCGTCATCGGCCTCGCGATGCTGTTCTACAAGCTTTCGGGGCGGGAAGGTACAAGAAGAGGAACGCTTCTCTTCGAAAACCCTTTCCTGCTGGGAATGGCCGCCGGAATCGTCCCCTGCCCCGCCTCGATGATGCTGATGCTTTTTTCGATCTCTCACGGTATCGTACCCTACGGGCTCTTTTCCGTGTTTGCAATGTCTCTGGGGATGTTTCTTCTTTTAAGCATGGTCGGACTCCTGGTTGTGAAAGGACGCGAAGGAACGTTGCGGCTCGTCGGGGGAGGCGGCGGTATGGAACGCATCGGAACGGCGCTTGAATACTGCTCTTTGTTGCTGATCGTGTTCATCGGCGGCTTGATGACGGCGAGCATTCTCGCATAGGAGGAGCTCTATGCGAAGAAGCGTTCTTGCAACCATCCTCGGAATCCTGCTGCTTCTGCTCCCCGGAACGGGGGAAGCGCATCCGCATCTGTTTCTGGAAACCTCGGTCGGCGTGGCGATTATGAACGGAAGGTTGGAAGGGATCAGGGTCCGTTGGGTATGGGATCCTTGGTGCAGCGAGGATATCCTTCTCGAGTGCGACGCCGACGGCGACGGGCGATTGAATGCGGCCGAGGCGGAGTGCGTCCGCCGTACTTTCTTCGAAGATGCGTGGGACGCAAGATACTTCACCGCTGTTTTCGTCGAGGGGAAAAAAGTCGCATTCGAGCGGGCGCGGGACTTCAAGGTCGGCATCATGCAGCCCGACGGCAGAATCGTCTTCGACTTCCTGCTGCCGCTTTCGAAGCCGCCGAGCGCGAAGGGGAAGGTCGAAATAGTGTTCAACGACGACACGATCTTCACGGCCTTCGAAGAGTTCGTCGGCGCCATCGGCGATAGTTCGGCCATGAAAGGGTTCGCCTCGAAAATATACGACGACTTCGGCGTCAAAATTTCGTTCGTGCTGTAGCATGCGAAGAGAAGTCGAAATGCGGGAAACAGCCGCAATCCTTGTAATCGACGATGATCCCGATATCCGCGCAATCGCCAGTTCGACCGCGCTCGGCATCACGGAATAATCCCTCCACATAAAAGGAACGGAGACGAGCGTCGCCATGAAGCTGAAGATGGTCTCGTAGGGATGTCGGTTCTTCCCGAGAAAACGTATCGAGACCGTCGCTCCTAGGTCGCCGCACTGGGAGGAACGAGCGTCACCGTGGTAGAGCCGCCGGATTCTCTATTCCGTCGTCGACCGCGGCGCGGAACCCGAGAAAAATGCGATTCGCAGGACCTTGCGGAACGCTCTCGCGCCCCGCAAGGTCGGTGGATCGTATGCGTACGTCCGGCACGGGCTTCGGAGCGGAAGATTTTTCTGCGAGCACCCTTCCTACATCGCGGCCTGCGATACCCCTGCGGCGACATGCACCGGAAGGGGCTCCGGTTCCCCGTCCGTCGTCGCGCGCTCGCGGCAGTGCAGCGGGCGGGACGGCGGAACCGACTCCAGCAGACGCTTGATGGCGGGGTGTCCCGAGGCGGCCAGAGCGGCGACGCTGCGCTCCCGCGCTGCGATCACGCCGTCGGCCATCAGGGCGACCTCGTCGCACAGCCCCGCGACCACCCGGAGGTCGTGCGAGATGAAGAGGCAGGCGAGCCCCCGTTCGTCGCGGATCTTCCGTATCAGGTCGAGCACGCGGGCCTGCACCAGCATGTCGAGGCTGCTGACCGCCTCGTCGAAGACGACGGCCTTCGGTTCCGGCGCGAGAGCGCGGGCGATGCACACCCTCTGGAGTTCGCCGCCGCTGAAGTGCGCCGGGAACTTGTCGGCGTCGGAACCGTGCAGCCCCACCTGTTCGAGGAGGGGGCGCGAACGTTCGACGGCCTCCTTCTTCGAGAGCCCGAGAAAGTTGCGCAGCGGCTCCGCCACGATCTCGCCGGCGGTCATGCGCGGATTCACGGCCCCCTGCACGTTCTGGAAGACCACCTGCACGTTCCGTCGGTACTCCTTGAACCGCTCCCCGTCGGCGGCGAAGACGTCGCGCCCGTCGTAGAGGACGGTTCCCTCGTCCGGGCGCTCCAGCCCCAGCACGATGCGCCCGAGCGTACTCTTGCCGCAGCCGCTCCGTCCGACCAGGCCGACCGCCTCTCCCTCGCGAATCTCCAGATCCACGCCCCGGAGCACGTGAAGCGGCTCCGCCTTCCGAAAGAAGCCGCCCCGGCGGTATCGCCGGTGTACTTCCCTCGCCGAAATCAGACTCGTCATACCGCGCACTCCTCCTCCCGCATCCGGGCGCACAACTTTCCGTGGGCCGCCAGCAGCGCCTTCGTGCATTCGTGGGACGGGTCCGCGAACAGATCCTCCACCTGTCCCCGTTCGACGACCGTTCCGCCGTCCATCACCATCAGTCGGTCCGCCATGCGGGCCGCCACGCCGAAGTCGTGCGTCACCAGCAGCACGCCCATCTTCCGGCGGCGGCGCGCCGCGTCGATCAGGTCGAGCACCCGCGCCTGGGCGACCGTGTCCAGATCGCTCGTCGCCTCGTCGGCGATCAGCAGCTCGGGGTCGAGCATCAGCGCGATGGCGAGCATCGTCCGCTGCAGCATGCCGCCGCTGAGCTGGAAGGGATAGGCGTGCCGTATCGCCGGATCGTCCTCGAAGCCGACCTCCGCGAGCGCCGCCGTTATTCTTTCGTCCATGGCGCGACGACCGCGCACGCCGTGCGCTCGGAGCGTCTCCCGGAAGTGGCTCTCTATGGAGAATATCGGATCGAAGCAGCTCATCGGACTCTGCATCACCATCGAGACGGCCGAACCCCGAAGCCGCGTCAACGCCTCGGGAGCGGCGTCGTCGAGACGCTCCCCCCGGAAGAAGATCTCTCCCCCCGTCCGGCGCACCCCCTGAGGCAGCAGGCCGGGTACGGAGAGGCACGAGAGCGACTTCCCCGATCCGCTCGCGCCGACGATGCACGTCGTCTCCCCCGCCCGGACGTCGAACGACACGCCGCGCACAAGCTCCTTCACCGGCGCGGCGACCGTTTCGACGCGCAGATCGCGAACCTCCAGCAGCGCGCTCATTTCACCGCCTCCTCGAGCATGCCGGAGCGGTCGAGCGCGTCGCGCATCGCGTCTCCCAGCAGGTTGAAGGCCATCACGACGACGAAGATCGCAAGACCCGGGTAGAGCAGAAGCTGCGGCTGCGTCCAGATGAACTGGCGCGCGTCGCCGATCATCACGCCCCACTCCGGCAGCGGAGGCTGCACGCCGAGGCCCAGAAAGGAGAGCCCCGCCACGTGGAGCATCATGTGGCCGATGTCGAGCGTGGCGAGCACCAGCACCTGCGGCGCGAGCGAAGGGAGGATGTGCCGGACGACGAGCCGGAATCTGCTCGTCCCCGCGACGCGGGCCGCGAGCACGAACTCGCGCGACTTCAGAGAAAGCACGATTCCCCGCACGATGCGCGCGTACCATGCCCAGTGCGTCAGGAAGATGGCCAGAATGACGTTGGTCAGCCCCGTCCCGAGGACTCCGACGAAGAACATCGCCAGAATGAGCGTGGGGAAGGTGAGGAAGATGTCGCAGATTCTCATGAGCGCGCTGTCGACCGCGCCCCCCGCGAATCCGGCCAGGCTTCCCGCGAAGGTGCTGAACCCCACGATGAGCAGCAGAATGGCGAAGACCGAGCCGATGGAGACGCGCGAGCCGAAGATCAGCCGGGAGAGCACGTCGCGCCCAAGGTGGTCCGTCCCCAGCAGATGTTGCGCGCTTGGGGCCGCGAGCTTTTCCGCCAGGTTCACCTCCTCCGGGTCGGGAAGGCCGAGCCACGGGGCGAAGAACGCCGCCCCTCCGACGAGGACGAGGATCAGCAGCGATACGCGCACTATTCTCCTGTCGAGCATGCCGCGCATCATCGCTGATCACCCGCCAGTCGAATGCGGGGATCGATGAAGGCGTAGAGGATGTCGATCATAAGGTTGCAGACGACGAAGACGATCGTCATCATCAGGATGAAGCACTGAAGCACCGGGTAGTCGCGGTTGAAGACCGCCTGCACCGCGAAGCGTCCCACTCCCGGCCACGAGAAGATGTTCTCGACGAGCACCGCTCCGCCGAGCATCTCCCCCAGGTGCATGCCGATGGCCGTGACCACCGGAATCATGGAGTTCCGCATCACGTGGACCCAGACGATGCGCCGTTCGGAGACGCCTCGGGCGCGGGCGTAGAGCGTCGAGCGCGAACGCATGTTCTCCAGCAGATTGGCCCGCAGAAAACGGACGTTGATGGCGATGGACATGAAGGAGAGCGTGACGACCGGCAGGATCATATGGAGCGGCCCGCCCCTGCCCATGGTGGGCAGCCACCCCAGTTTCACCGCGAATGCGTACACGAGCAGAAAGCCGAGCCAGAAGCTCGGTATCGAGACGCCGACGAAAGAGAATGCCCTCAGGATATGATCGGGCAGTCTGTCTTTTTTCAGCGCGGCGACGACGCCGAGAGGAATGCTCGCAAGCAGCGTGAAGAGGAGGCCGGCTCCGGCGAGCACGAGCGTGGCCGGCAGATAGTGAAGGATCTCCTCCAGCACGGGCCTTCCCGTGACGTACGAGCGCCCGAAGTCGAGCCGGAGCGCTTTGCTCAGCCAGTCGAAGTACTGCACTGGAATCGGTTTGTCGAGCCCGAGTTCCGTCCGCGCCTCGACGAGCGCCTGCTCCGTGGGGGGGATGTTGGACATGCGCAGATACGCCATCGCCGGGTCTCCCTTGGCCAGGCGGAGAATGAGAAAGACGACCACGGAGACGAGAAGAAGAATCGGAAGAAGCACCAGAATGCGTTTGACGATGAATCGAATCATAAAAATACTCTCCTGTAGGGATGATAGGCGCGCCGGAGCCGCGAAAAGGCGGCCGGCGCGCCTTGTCGGGCGGAGACGTCCGAACCGCTCTCGGTTGGACGTTCTCCGTCCCTTATTTCCACGACATACGATCGAAGGGGACGAACTGCCTGATCGGGGTGAAATCCGCTCCCGACAGGTTTTTCGCGTGCATCTTCACCAGCGTCTTGTGGGTGAGCGGCAGATAGACGGCCTCCTCGTGGAGCGTCGTCAGAATCTCGCGATAGAGCGTTTTTCTGTTCTCTTCGTCGGTGCTGATGAGGACTGCGCGGATCTTCTCGTCCAGCTCCTTCTTCATGGGAAGGCCGGATTGCGCCTGAAAGTCCGCGTGCGAGGGCACGAGCATCGAGCTGACCATGGCGTGCGGTTCGTAGGGCGCTCCCCACGTGTCGTTGTAGATCATGCCGAAGTCGCCGTCCTTCTGGCGCTTGTAGAAGGAATCGTTCTCCTCGCCTATGAGGACGAGACGGATGCCCGCTTTGCGCAGTTCGCCCTGAAGCGCTTCGGCGACCGTTTTCTGCACCGAATCGATGCCCACGAAGCAGATGTCGATGGAGAGTTCCACTCCGTCCTTGGAACGGAAGACGGCGCCGTCGCTTTTCTTCCATCCCGCTTCCTCCAGCAACGCCTCCGCTTTCGCGGGGTCGTAGGCGTACGCCTCAAGGCCGACGTTGCAGTAGGGAATCCGAGGTTCGAAGAGAAAGTCCGCTCTTATTTCCAAATCGAGGAAAACCGCCCGAATGAGCAGATCCTTGTCCACAAGGTGCTGGATGGCCTTGCGGACGGCGCGGTCCGCCGTCGCTCCCCGCCCGGAGTTCAAAGCCAACGTGTACGATGAAGTAGGCCCCGAAACGGCGGATTCGAAGCGTCCGGTCGCCTCCAGGCGCTTGAAGCTCTCGATGCCTACCTGAGCCACGGCGGAGCCCGCCGCGCCGTAGACGAGGTCGATCTCTCCCGTCTCGAGCGCGAGCATCCGCGCCTCGCTGTCCGTGATCACCTTGACCAGCACCTTGGCGAAGGCCGGCTTCGCGCCCCAATACTTCTCGTTGCGCGTAAAAAGGTCGAACTCGCCCTTCCTCGTCTCGCTCAACACCCAAGGGCCGGTTCCCACCGCTTTTTTTATGCTCTCCGAAGTCTTGCCGTTCTCCGGAAAGGCGGCGGGGGAGAGGAAACGGAACGGACGGATGGTCGCCAGATCGTGGAGCGTCGGGTAGTAGGCGTTTTTCAGCACAAGTTTCAGCGTGTGCTCGTCCACGACTTCGGCTGCTTCGAACTGGTTCGTCAAGCCTATCCACGCGTGGCGCGGCGCGTTCGCCATGACGGCGTCGAAGTTCATCTTCGCGGCCTCCGCGTTCCACGGTTCGCCGTCGGAGAAAACGACTCCCTTCCGGAGGAAGAAGGTGTAGACCTTTCCGTCGTCCGAAATCTCCCACCGTTCGGCGAGGCACGGCGCGATGACGCCGTCGTCGCCGTAGCTCACGAGAGGCTCGTACGACATGGCCTGGGCGAACATCTGATTCGGAGAGTACATGTGCGGATTGAGAAGCCCGACATTGCTCGACCACGAATACACCAGCGTGTCCTTCTCCGTCGCGGTCCCGACGGATGCGACGATAAGAGCCAAGAGCGTTGCAATCATGAACGGAATGCGAAAACGTTTCATACCTGGTTGTTCCTCCCCATGAGTGTATTGCGAATTTCCGGCGCGGGACGCCGGAGCGTTCGCGAACACAATGGTAACACGAAAATGAAAAAAAATAGCACCCGAAGCAATGTCTTTTTTCAAGAACACGAAAAGACGGTCCCCGAGATTTCTTCTCGTGCTCTTGAAATCGGCCCCTCACCGAAACAGCGTCTCCTCCATCCGCTCGATGATCTTCCGGGCGGCGAGCGTCGGCGCGATCGACTCCTGCGCGACCTCGCGCTCGATCTTCGCCGTCCACTCGGCGAGTTCGGCGTTTCGGGAGATCCTGTGCTGCAAATATTCCGTCGTCATGCTTCGGACCCACGTCAGGGTTTGACTACGACGGCGCTCCCGAAGAAATCCCGACGCCGTCACCGTTTTGCGGAACTCCTCGACGACGCGCCAGATGTCGCCGATCCCCTCGCCGGTGAGCGCGGAGCATGCGTAGGCCCGCGTCCGCCACCCCTCGGTCGCCGGTCGGATATAGTGCAGTATCTGGTCGTAGTCGGCCCGGACGCTCAGCGCCTTTTGCCGGTTCGGGCCGTCGGCCTTGTTCACCCAGATCGAATCGGCCAGCTCCAGAATTCCTTTCTTTATTCCCTGCAGGTCGTCGCCCGCACCGGTGAGAACGAGCAGCAGGAAGAAGTCCACCATGGCGCGGACCGTAACCTCGCCCTGGCCGACGCCGACCGTCTCGACGACGACGACGTCGTACCCGGCCGCTTCGCAGAGCAGCAGCGTCTCCCGACTCTTGCGCGTGACGCCGCCGAGCGTCCCTCCGGAGGGGGAGGGGCGGATGTAGGCGTTCGGCGTCCGCGAAAGATTCTCCATCCGCGTCTTGTCGCCCAGGATGCTCCCGCGCGAGATGCTGCTGCTGGGGTCCACCGCGAGAACGGCGACCTTCTTCCCCATTTCGCACAGAAGGCAGCCGAGCGCCTCGATGGCGGTGCTCTTGCCCGCGCCGGGGACGCCCGTGATACCGATCCGGATAGCCCCTCCCGTGTGCGGAAGAATCCGCTGCACGATCTCCTGCCCCGTTTCGAAGTGCTTCGGAGCGTTGCTCTCGATCAACGTGATCGCCTTGGAGAGAAGCATCCTGTTGCCCGAGAGGATCCCCTCCACGTAGTCGTCCACCGTCAGTTTCGCCGGACGAGGCGGCCCGGCGGGCGGTCGCGCGCTCTCCCCGCAGGCGCTCTCGTCCACTCCCGGCAGCACGCGGCACGCGAACTCCGCTCCGGCGTCCTCCGGGGCCCACTCCGGCCTGAGGGGGCCGCCGTTCGCGGCCATGCTACTCCTCCTCCGCTTCGACCAGGCGCAGCCGCTCGTTCAGGATGTCCAGCATCTCCTTCGCGGCGGCGGGAATGACCGTGCCGGGGCCGAAGATGGCCGACGCGCCGTGACGTCGCAAAAACTCGTAGTCCTGAGCCGGGATGACGCCGCCGACGATCACCATGATGTCTTCCCGCCCACGCTTGCGCAGCTCTTCCACGAGCTGGGGGAGCAGCGTCTTGTGCCCGGCGGCCAGCGAACTCATGCCGACGATGTGGACGTCGTTGTCCACCGCGTCCTGCGCGGTCTCCTCCGGCGTCTGGAAGAGCGGCCCGACGTCGACGTCGAACCCCATGTCGGCGTACGCGGTGGCGACCACCTTCGCGCCTCTGTCGTGTCCGTCCTGTCCCATCTTGGCGACCAGGATACGGGGACGCCGGCCTTCCCGCTTCTCGAAGTCGTCGGTCATTCGCCGCACCTCTTCGATGATCTCTTCGTCGGCGAATTCGCTGCTGTAGACTCCCGAGATGGAGCGTACGACCGCTTTGTGACGTCCGCAGACCTTCTCGACGGCGTCGGAAATCTCGCCCAGGCTGGCGCGAGCGCGAGCCGCCTCCACGGCCAGTTCCAGAAGATTCCCCTCGCCGCTCTCCATGGAGCGGGTGATCGCGTCCAGGGATGCGCGCACTTTCGCGTCGTCCCTGTTCGCCCGCAGTTTCGCGAGCCTGTCGATCTGCGCCTGACGGACGGCGGAGTTGTCCACCTCCAGAGTGTCCAGCGGATCTTCCTTGTCGAGGCGGAAGGCGTTGACACCGAGAATCTTCTCGCTCCCCGAGTCGATGCGGGCCTGCCTGCGCGCCGCCGCCTCCTCGATGCGCATCTTCGGCAGGCCGGTATCGATGGCCTTGGACATGCCGCCGAGTTCCTCGACCTCCTGAATGTGCGCCCACCCCCGCCGGACGAGCCGGTCGGTGAGGTACTCCACGTAGAACGAGCCCCCCCACGGATCGATCACCTTGCAGACGCTCGTCTCGTCCTGGATGTAGAGCTGCGTGTTCCGCGCGATACGGGCGGAAAAGTCCGTCGGCAGCGCGATGGCCTCGTCGAGCGCGTTGGTGTGGAGCGACTGGGTGTGCCCGAGCGCCGCCGCCATCGCCTCGACGCACGTCCTGGCGACGTTGTTGAAGGGATCCTGCGCGGTGAGGCTCCATCCCGACGTCTGGCAGTGGGTGCGCAGCGCCATCGACTTGGCCTTCTTCGGGCCGAAACCTTTGACGATCTTCGCCCAGAGCATCCGGGCCGCGCGCATCTTCGCCACCTCCATGAAGTAGTTCTTGCCGATGGCCCAGAAGAAAGAGAGACGAGGAGCGAAGTCGTCGATCCCCAGCCCGGCCGCGCAGCCGGTGCGAAGATACTCCAGCCCGTCCGCCAGCGTGTAGGCCAGTTCGATGTCGGCCGTGGCCCCCGCCTCCTGCATGTGGTAGCCGGAGATGCTGATGCTGTTGAACTTGGGCATGCGCTTCGACGTGTAGGCGAAGATGTCGCCGATGATCCGCATCGAGGGCGTCGGAGGGTAGATGTAGGTGTTGCGGACCATGAACTCCTTGAGGATGTCGTTCTGAATGGTGCCCGTGAGCACCGACTTGTCCACGCCCTGCTCCTCCGCGGCGAGGATGTAGAAGGCCATCACCGGCAGGACCGCGCCGTTCATCGTCATGGAGACCGACATCCGGTCCAGCGGTATGCCGGAAAAGAGAATCTCCATGTCCAGTATGGAGTCGACCGCGACGCCCGCTTTGCCCACGTCGCCCACCACCCTCGGATGGTCCGAGTCGTACCCCCTGTGCGTGGCGAGGTCGAACGCGATGGAGAGCCCCTTCTGCCCCGCCGCCAGGTTGCGCCGGTAGAAGGCGTTGCTCTCCTCGGCGGT
>WPCG01002933.1_pt1 | contig 10356 bp, 7 predicted proteins | sample 5403311 | NCBI WGS metagenome assembly WPCG01 (sample SAMN12869467, study PRJNA574797) | sludge metagenome | isolation source: wastewater treatment of Control | place: China:Beijing | collected 2019-05-17 | reverse complement strand
GCCCCGGCATTGGCGCGCAGCTTGGCGCGCACGAACGCAAAAGCCGGCGAATCGACCACCTGTCGGTAACGCATCTGCGCCACGCGGTTGTCCATGTCGGCAATCCGCGCAGTGGTCAGCGGGTGGGTACGCACATATACCGGCGCATTGCTCTCGTAGAGACGACCGGCGCGCTGCAGGCGTTCAAAGAAGGACGGCATGCCGCGCACGTCGAAGCCGGCACCCTCCAGGGTCTGCAGGCCGACGCGGTCGGCTTCGTGCTCCATGTCGCGGGAGAAGCTCAGTTGCGACTGCAAGGCCCCGGCCTGCCCCGCTGCCAGCGCCGCCTCGGCAACCTGCGAATTGCTGCGCGCGGCAAGAATCGCCACCAGCACCGAGGCCAGCATCACCATGCCGGCCTGGCTCTGCTTGCCGACCAGTTGCGCAATGTGGCGCTGGGTGACGTGGGCGATCTCATGGCCGAGTACCGAAGCCAGTTCCGACTCGCTCTCCGCCGCAAGGATGAGCCCGGTATGCACACCGATGTAACCGCCGGGCAAGGCGAAGGCATTCAGGGTGTTGTCGCGGATGGCGAAAAAGTCGAGCCCCTGCTGCGGATTGGGGCTAGCCGCGGCGAGGCGGCGACCAAGCCTGTTGAGGTACTCCTCGACCTCTGCATCGTCCAGATAGGCGGGATCGCGCCAGCGGATCTCGGCGATGATCGACTCGCCGATACGGCGCTCGGTGAGCGGCGACAGGTCGCTCGCGGCAACGTCGCCAAGGTCGGGCAGATCGAAGGCTGCCGCGGGATGGACCAGTGCGGCGCTGAGCAGGAGGGAGAGAAGTCGGCGCATCATCGGGTGCTATGATACCGCCGCTTTTCCATCGGTTCCGCCGCGCTTGTATCGGCGTGTGGCCGCAGCCGGAGTACACCGCCCCATGCACAATCCCCTCACCCACTTCGATGCCGACGGCCGGGCCCACATGGTGGACGTCGGCGAGAAGGCCGAAACCCGCCGCATCGCCGTTGCCAGCGGCCGCATCCGCATGCAGCCTGCCACCTTCGCGATGGTCGCCGCAGGCACTGCCAGAAAGGGCGATGTGCTGGGCATCGCCCGCATCGCCGCCATCCAGGCGGCCAAGCGCACCAGCGACCTCATCCCCCTCTGCCACCCCATCGCACTCACCCGTGTCGCCGTGGCCTTCGAACTCGACGCCACGCAATCCACCGTCCATTGCACGGTCACCGCGGAAACCGTAGGCCGCACCGGGGTGGAAATGGAGGCGCTGACCGCGACCAGCGCCGCGCTGCTCACCATCTACGACATGTGCAAGGCCATTGACCGCGGCATGACCATCGAAGCGGTGAGCCTGCAGGAGAAGCTTGGCGGCAAGTCCGGGCACTGGACGGCTGCGCGCCCCACCGGCAAGTAAGCCTGATATACGCGCATTGCTGTCGGAAATTTTTACACTCGCCAACCAAGCCGGCGCTTGATTGCAAAAAAACATCTTGCACTACATCGACTTAGAGTAGCCATAGAGATATGGCACGCGCATTGCTTTATGCACACCACTTTAATGCAGATGGAGTAGCAAATGCAGCTCAACAACGCCTCACTGGCCAGAAAGTGTCTCACCGCCGTCATCGCGATGGCGCTTCCAATCGCCGCCAGTGCCGCTCCTGTAATTGTTGAAAGCCCATACATCCGGACCGCCATTGGAGATAACGGCACGCTCGGTTTCGGCGGCAACACGTCCCCGGGGCTGCAGCACGATCCCAGCGGAACGGGCAATTGGGGCGTCGAGGACTACCTCACTCCGGGCTCTCCGTGGGAGTACTTCGGCGTTTCAACCCATCAGACCGGGACAGTCGGCAACAACAACGAGGACTGGGGAGTCTCGCCGATTTTCACCACCTCCGGCCCTCTCGATGTCAGCGCGACTTCCGCATTTGATTACCACGTCATCTGGGCAGGGCAGTACGGCGTCGGCGGCAGTGCGTTTTTCGAGATCACGCATAGCTACTTCTTCAACCAGAACAACGAACGCATCAACATCGAAACCACCATCACAGCTCTCCAGACTTTGACCGGTGGCCGGTTCCTGCGCGCGATCGATCCGGATCCCGACGTCAATACCCATGGCGACTACGACACCATCAACTCCCGTGGCGGTGCAGGCATCGCTCCCGAGGACTTCGTTAACTCCGTAGGCTCCCACACCGGACTGACGCTTGGCCTGTTCACCCGCTCTGACATGGTTCACAACACCGGTATTTCTGCGTCCTGGACTACCGACCCCGAGTTCTACCTTGCCGGCACTAATGACGGCAACGGCGACTATGTCATCGGCCTTGCCTTCGATTTCGGCAACTTGAATGCCGGCGAGTCCATCACCATGTCCTATGCATACGTTATGGGCGGTACGCTGGACACGGTTGACATTCCCGATCCCGGCCAGATCCCCGAACCTGCTACCCTCGGCCTGCTTGGCATCGGCCTCTTTGGCCTCGCCGCCGGCATGCGCCGTCGCCGCAAGCAGTAAAACCACTGCACTGCAACTCAATGAGCGAAGCCCCTCAGGGGGCTTCGCTTTTTTTGCGTCTCAAAGTTGATCATTGTCATGCACTTTGCCGGGCTTGCGCGCCGGGCGCTAACTTGCGCCCTCGCGATTCAAGCCCGTCCCCGCACCCTGGCGCAGCGCCGGGAAGGAGACGAACCCGCTCACCTTCCCTGGAGTCCTCATGCGCAAGCGCAGCTCTTCCGTCCCCTCCACCCCTGTCCTCACCCGCCTCGCCACCGCGCTGCTGCTCACCCCGCTGTGTGCACCGCTGCTCGCGGGCGCCGAAACGACCCTGGCGCCACTGGTGGTAACCGCCGCCCCCGAAGCCGAGCCCCTCACCGTGGTGACCGATCCGCGTGCGCCACGGCAGCCCATTCCTGCCCTCGACGGCGCCGACATCCTGAAAACCATTCCCGGCTTCACGGTCATCCGCAAGGGCGGCACCAGCGGCGATCCGGTGTTCCGGGGGATGGCCGGTTCGCGGCTCAACATCCTCCTCGACGGCGAACACATCCTCGGCGGCTGCGGCGGCCGCATGGACCCGCCCACGGCCTACGTGTTTCCCGAATCGTACGACCGCATGGTGGTCCTCAAGGGGCCGCAGAGCGTCATCCACGGCCCGGGCAGTTCGGCCGGCACGGTACGTTTCGAGCGTGATCGCGAAACCGTCGATGGAAGCGGCCAACGCATCGGCGCCAGCCTCACCGCCGGCAGCTTCGGTCGCCTCGACCTGATGGGCGATGCCCGTTACGCCACGCCGGACTTCTATGTCCGCGGCACTGCGACGCGCACCCGCGCCGACGACTACCGCGACGGCGACGGTGACAAGGTCCATTCGGCCTACAAACGCTGGAGCGGTACCGTGGCGCTGGGCTGGACGCCCGGCGACGACACCCTGCTGGAACTCAGCCTGGCGCGCAGCGACGGCGAGGCCGCCTACGCCGACCGCATGATGGACGGCTCCGCGTTCGACCGCGAGAACATCGGCCTGCGCTTCGAACAGCGCCGCATCTCGCCGCTGCTCGCCAAGCTGGAGGCACAGGTGTATCGCAACTACATCGACCACGTGATGGACAACTTCACCCTGCGCTCGGGTACCGCACCCGCTGCCCGCAGCGTCAGCAACCCCGACCGCCTGACCCGCGGCGGACGTGTGGCCGCCGATCTGGACCTGGCCCCTGCCACCCGGCTGACGGTGGGTATCGACGCCCAGGACAATGAGCACACCGTGCGCACCGGCGCCGGCGTGAATGCCGCAGCCCTCTACAAGGCCGCCCGCCGCACCACCGACGCCAGCTTCCGCAACTGGGGGGTATTCGGCGAGTTCACCCATGAACTGGGCGACGCCGACCGCGTGATTGCCGGCCTGCGCCAGGACCGCTGGAGCGCCAAGGATCACCGCAGCACCACGGTGACCGCCGGACAGCGCCGCAGCGACACCCTGCACAGCGGCTTTGCACGCTGGGAACACGAGCTCGCCGCCGTCGGCGGCACCGCCTACGCCGGCATCGGCCATGCCGAGCGCTTCCCCGACTACTGGGAGACCATCGCCCAGGGCAAGCACAGCGAGACCACCAACAGCGCCTTCCTCACCAAGCCTGAGAAGACCACTCAGCTCGACCTCGGCCTGAGCTGGCGCGCCGGCACGCTGAACGGCAACCTGTCGGCCTTCTATGCCCACATCGACGACTACATCCTCACCGACAGCTTCAACACCAATGTCCGTTTCGGCAGACCCACCGCCACCACCAACGTCGTACGCAACATCGACGCACGCAGCTACGGCTTCGAGGCCGGCACCACCTGGCGCTTCGCCCCTCACTGGCAGGCTGACGCCTCGCTCGCCTGGGTGCGCGCAAGCAACCGCACCGACGGCACGCCGCTGGCCCAGACGCCGCCGCTCGAAGCGCGCTTCGGCCTCAACTGGGATAACGGCATCTGGTCGGCCGGCGCCCTGTGGCGCGTGGTCGCCGCGCAGAAGCGCATCGACCCGGGCAAGGGCAACATCGTCGGCCAGGACCTGCGCGTCGGCGGCAGAACGGCCGGCTTCGGCGTCTTTTCGGTAAACGGCGGCTACCGCCTGAACAAGCAGCTGAGCTTCACCGCCGGCATCGACAACCTGTTCGACAAGAAGTACGCCGAACACCTGTCCAGGGGTGGCTTTGCCAACCTCGCCGCTGCCGGCTACCAGGTCGATACCCGGGTCAACGAGCCCGGTCGCACCTTGTGGGTGAAGGCCTCGCTGGCCCTCGACTGAAGCCTTCCCCAGCCCGCATTTCTCACCCCATCCCTACTGCGGGTGTCGAGACCGCGTGAGAGAGTACGGCGTGCTGCGGCAAGTGCGTCGGCACCCGCAGCACGGACGGGAAAATGAATGCGGGCCAGTTCACAGCGCCCGGCGACTCACCAGAGCAGTGGTGAGTCGCCGGGCGCTGTGACGTGCACAATGCCTACTGCTGAATAAATGTTAATTGTTCTCGTTTACATTCAGCATGAATTACCATTACGATATCAGGGAGAACTAATACAAAGGATCACCCCCCATGTCTCCCCTCCCCCGCGCCATCCCCGCCTTGGTTCCGCTTGCCCTCTGCTGCGCCGCGCCACCACTTCTCGCCCAGGAGGCGCCGGAACTGTCCGCGGTGATCGTCACTACCGCAACCCGCAGCGAACGCGACATTACCGCCACCCCCGCCCCCATCCAGCTCATCGACGCCGCCGACATCGAGGCCATGGGCGCTGCCACCCTGCGCGACATCCTGGAGCTGAGCAGCGGCCTGTACGTCGCCCCCAGCGGACGCAACCTGCAGATCCGCGGGCTCGGCCATTCGGATAGCGTCTATCTGCTCGATGGCCGCCGCATCAAGGGCGAGTTCAGCAACGCCTACGAGCTCGAACGCATCTCCGCCACCCAGATCGAACGCATCGAGATCCTCCGCGGTCCGGCCAGCGTGCTGTACGGAGCCGATGCCCTCGGCGGCGTCATCAACATCATCACCCGACGCCCGCGCAGCGGCCTGGAGATTTCCCTCGACGCCCAGTACGGGGCCAACAGCGATGGCGACGGCAGCCGGCGCACCGGCGCGGTGGCCATCCGCGGCGGCAGTGAAGTGCTGCGCTACGCCCTGCACGCCAGTGCCCTGCGTCAGCGCCCCTACGCCGAACGCGAAACGACCACCGTCACTGCCCCCCAGGCCGGCGTGCAGATTCCCCCTTCGACCCACCCCAATGCCCTGATCCGCACCCGACTCAAGGACCACTACACGGTAGACGTCGACTACCGCGACCAGGCCGCCGTCGACACCCTCGGTGGCGAGATCGAAGTCCACCCGAGCGCCGCCCTCACCCTCGGCCTGGCCTTCAACTACCTGCAGGAAACCCGCGAAGGCGACTACGTCAGCAGCCGCTACGCCACCACCGTAGCCGGCGGTGGCGGCAACTTCATCCAGGCCGCCAACATTCCGGCGCGTCAGTACGACGACAACGAACGCCGCGATCTCACCGCACGCGCCGACTGGCGCCCTGCCGACTCCCTCGCGCTTGCTTACCGCCTGCACTACAGCCGTTACGACAAGGACCGCGTGGTCTATGCCCTGCCGTGGGCGGATCTCGGTTACGGCAGCCGCGAAGCCTCGGCCAGCTCGCGCAACCGCTCCACGCTCTCCCACCTCATCCACGATCTCACCGCCACCTGGCGCCCCGACACCGCCCACACCGTTGTCGGCGGGATGGAACACCGCAGCAACAAGGTCGACTCCACCGCCTACGATGCCGACGGCAGGACCTTCAGGTCCGCCTTCCTGCAGCACGAATGGCAACTCGCCGAACGCTTCAACGCCGTCTATGGCGCGCGCTACGACGACGTCTCGGTAGGAGGCAGCCAGGTCTCGCTGCAGGCCGGCGCGGTCTGGCAGGCCGCGCCGCTGGCCCGCCTGCGCTTCAACTACGCCCAGGGCTTCAAGGCCCCTGACGACCGCGTACTCTACGTCGACCAGACCAACCCCCAGGGCGTGCCCATGCTGGGCGCCGAGGTGATCGCCGCCGCACGCGGCAAGACCACCGCCCACGCACTGAAGCCGGAAACCAGCGAAACCTGGGAGGTCGGCCTCGCCGGCGGCAACACTCAGTGGCAGTACGGCCTCAGCCTGTTCCGCAGCGATATCGAGGAACGCATCGAGCAGGTCCGCGAAGGCAGCGCGCCGCTCACCTACAACACCTTCCGCAACATCAGTGCAGCACGCATCCGCGGCATCGAAGCCGAGGGCAGCTGGCGCATCCGTCACAACCTGCGTGCCCGCATCGGCCTCACCCGCCTGCGCACCGAAAACCTCGATACCGGCGCACGTCTGCTCGCCACCCCGCACACCCTCGCCAACCTCTCAGTGGACTACACCCCCACCCAGCACTGGATGCTGCAGGCCATCGTGCGCCACACCGGCAGCCAGGACTACAGCGGCACCACGGCCACCGAGCGCGCCGATGCCTACACCCTGGTGAACCTGAAAGCCAGCTACCTGCCCCCCTCCTCCCCGGGCCTGGAGATCTATGGCGGCATCAACAACATCTTCGACGAAAAAATAGACACCGCCCTCGGCTCCGACCCCGGCCCCTACCTCTACGCCGGCATCCGCTACCGCTTCTGAACCCAGGAATCTCACCCCATGACTACGCTTCGCCAAGCCTTCGCCACCGCCCTGTGCGCCGCCGCACTGCTGGCGCAACCGCTCGCCCACGCCCACGACCACCCGGTGGACGACCTCCTCGACCTCCCCCACCCGATGCGCGTACTCAACCGTGCTCACTGGCAGGAGCACCTCAGCACCGAACAAAAGGCGGCCATTGCCGCCTTGCGCAGCGAGATCCAGCCGCGCTACCTGGCCCTGATGAGCGAGGCCATTCCGCTGCAGGAACAGTTGCACGCCGCGGTCTTCGCCCACGATGCCGCCGCACCCAGCCGCGAAGCGCTGGAAACCTTCGCCGATCTGCGCGTGCGCATGACGGAAGTCCAGACCGGTGCCTACACCCGCCTGAAAAGCGTGCTCGGTGCAAGCGACTGGGAGAAACTGCTGCAGGAACTCCAGCAGCACTGAAATCACCCCTCAGGGAGACCTCGAATGAGCAAGAAATGCTGCGAAAAACGCAAACCCTGCAAGCGCTGCCCACGCCAGCACAAACGCTGACCAGCGCGTACCGGGGATGCGTGCCGGGAATGCCACGGGCGGAGCGCTGACCAGGCTGGCGGCGCACGAGCGCCTGCACACCGCAGACCCGGGCGCGCGCGCTCAGCGCAGCGAGCCGCGCTCCATCTGCAGGAAGACGTTGTAGGCATTGCCGCGATTGGCCTCGCGAAAGGCCGGCAGCTTCGCCCAGCGGCTCCAGTCGACCTCGTCGTAGGCCTCGTCGAAGGACTTCAGCTCCGCCACCGCGCGGCCCATCTCCTCGCGCAGGAACTGCAGGTAGTCCCGCGTCAGCACCAGATCGGCGCGCGGATTGGTGGATGCCGGCCCGTGCCCGGGCACCAGCACGGCCGGGCTGGCCTCGATCAGGCGCTCCAGCGCCAGCAGCCAGCGCGCGGTATCGGCCTCGCCGACGAAGGGCACGCGGCCGCGGAACAGCATGTCGCCGGCGTAGAACACGCGCTCTTCGAGCACCTCCATGCCCATGTCGTCCGGCGAATGCGCCGGCCCCAGGTGCATCAGGCGGAACGTCAGCCCGCCCAGGCGGAACTCGCTGTCGCCCGCCAGCCAGCGGTCGGCCGCCACGAGACGGGTGTTGTCATCGACGAAGGGAAAGAGGTCCGCCCGGCGTTGCGCCAGGCGCGCCTGCGCGCCCTCGGACTCGAGCAGCGCACGCCCGGCCTGATGCGCCCACACCTCCGCGCCGATCGCCTTGAAGGCCTGCAGGCCGTAGTAGTGGTCGGCATGGTAGTGGCTGACGATCACCCGGCGGATCGGCTGCGCGGTGAGCTTGCGGATCTCGCCGATCAACTGCTCGGCCAGCGCCGGCGTGCCCAGCGCGTCGAACACCACCACGCCCTCGTCGGTGATGACGAAGCCGGCATTCGACATGAAGCCCTCGTTGGCCGCCGAGGCCATCCCCGCCTGCCCCATCACGTACCAGCTGTGCGGCCCCACCTGCACCGGCGTCATCTCCGCCGCGCGCGCCGCGCCCCCCGCCAGCACCGCGCACCACACCATCACTACCGCCAGCAGAGTACGCATCGCCGCCCCCTCGCATCGGAATATCCGCATACGCTAACGGATCGCCGCCGCGCGGTCGATCTGCGCCGCAACATCGCGGCCCGCAAGGCTAGCCCGCACTTCTCACACCCTCACGTCGCGAGGGGGTCGAGGCGCCGCCGTGGTGCGCCGCACGGACCGATCGACGCCGAAGGCGTAGCTGACACTACGTCGAGGCGACGTGAGGGAGTACGGCGTGCCACGGCGAGTGCATCGGCACCCGTAGCAGGGATGGTGTGAGAAATGCGGGCTAACGCAGATGGATGCTGCCGATCCCCAGCAGGCCCATCACGCCGATCACGATCAGGTAGATGGCGACGATGTAGTTGAGCAGCTTCGGCACCAGCAGCACGAGGATGCCGGCGATCAGCGCAAGCAGCGGGGCGAGAGTGATGTTGAGGTTCATGCGGTGTTCTCCCTATGGCATCGACCACCGGCCGACATGCCGGTGGTGCAGGAGGGCGGAGTGTGCCGCCGGCGCGGCCGGCGGGCAAGTCGCCCGACGGCCTCCGCCGCAGGCCCCTACTCCCAGCTCAGCGCGCCGCCGGTCTGGTACTCGGTGACCCGGGTCTCGAAGAAGTTCTTCTCCTTCCTCAGGTTGGCCTGCTCGTCCAGCCAGGGCAGCACGTTCTGCGCGCCGGGGAAGGGTTCGTCCAGCCCCAGCTGGCGGGCGCGGCGGTTGGCGATGAAGTGGAACTGGTTTAGGTGCAGCGCCGCCGAGTAGCCGAGGATGGGTTCGCGCAGGATGTAGCCGGCGTAGGCCGCCTCCGCGGCCTCGGCCTCGTCCCACAGTTCGCGCAGGCGGGCCGGGTCGAGGGTGAGGTTCTCTTCCTGCAGCAGCTGGCGCACCACGCGGATGCCGAAGGCGCAGTGCAGCACCTCGTCGCGCATGATGTATTGCAGCTGCTCGGCGGCGCCCTTCATCAGCCCGCGGCGCTGCAGCGCGAAGATGGGCGTGAAGCCGTTGTAGAACCAGCAGCCTTCGAAGATGCCGGCGAAGAACAGGTAGGAGAGCGCGAATTCGTGCAGGTTGTCGCGCTTGGTCAGATCGAAGTCCGAGCGCATCACGCGCTCCAGGCGGCGGTTGGCAAGCGCGATCTTGCCGTGGATCTCGGGCACCACGCGGTAGCGGTTGTAGATCTCCTGCTGGTCCAGGCCCAGGCTCTCGATGCAGTGCTGGTAGGTCCAGGTGTGCAGCGCTTCCTCGTACACCTGGCGGGCCTGGTAGATCTGCAGCTCGGGCGCGCTCATCTTCTCCATCACCGCCAGGCCGATGTTGCGCATGGCGAGGATGTCGGAGGTGGTGAGGTAGGCGAGCACGTTCTCGAACACGTGGCGTTCGGCCGGCGTGAGCTTGTGGTGGTAGTCGTGCACATCCTGCGCCATGGAGATTTCCAGCGGCGTCCAGTGGTTCTTGTTGGCGTTGAGGAAGAACTCCCACGCCCACGGGTAGCGGAAGGGGGCGAGCTGGTTGATGTCGGCGTGGCCGTTGACCACGCGCTTGTCCATCGGGTTGACCGGGGCCAGCGCCGGGCGCGGGGCTGCCGCCTGGGGAGCGCTCGCGGAAGCGACCGCC
>WPCG01040671.1_pt1 | contig 10380 bp, 10 predicted proteins | sample 5403311 | NCBI WGS metagenome assembly WPCG01 (sample SAMN12869467, study PRJNA574797) | sludge metagenome | isolation source: wastewater treatment of Control | place: China:Beijing | collected 2019-05-17 | reverse complement strand
TGTTGTTGCCTTATGCTGCTTTAGTACAGCCGCGTTACGTGAGGGCTATAAAAGAACCTCTGGTGAGCAGGTATCCTTTCATGACCATGTTCAAAATTTGGGGCAATCGTGGCGTATGGTCATTATTTTTATGTTTCCTCTTTTACTTTGGTTTGGTGGTTTACTCAGTTTTAGTGTGATGATGCATATTGCCTTGCTGCTATTTATTTATCAAATCGTAAGTAGGTATATTCAGCTTGCCCTCAAGAACGAGCTGCTTCTTCGGAAGGAAAAAGAATTGACACTGAATCTAGAACGGACCGTGGACAGCAAAACAGTTGATTTAAGGCTTGCAAACAAAGCTCTAGAAGCCTTGGCCATTCGAGATGCTTTAACTGGAATGTATAATAGACGCTTTTTTAACGATAAGATTCAAGCCTTAATTGACGATGGGAGAGCAGACTTTTCAATTCTTTATATGGATTTGAATCATTTTAAGACGATCAATGATTTGCATGGCCACGATATGGGAGACAAGGTTTTAAAAGACATTGCTATTCGCTTTATGGAATGGAATGACGATAATCAGTGGATTTCACGGATTGGCGGAGATGAGTTTGCATTAATTCAGCTACATGAATCAGCAGATTCAAGGCAAGAGGTCATTGGCTTGTGTGAAGCTATTTTTAAGATGTTCTCTTTGCCTATTACCATTGATCAATACCGTTTTAATGTTGGGATTAGCATTGGTGTGTCTCGTTACCCACACGATGCAAGAGATCGAGAAATCCTAGTGAAGTATGCAGATTCGGCAATGTATCAAGCTAAGAAAACCCCGTCGACACAAAAATGTGTGTTTTATAGTGCCCATCATGGTGCAGGTGTCGAGCGCCGAAGCAAAATAGAGTTATTACTAAAAACAATCGATTTTAATCATGCCTTTAGATTGCATTATCAGCCTCAATTTAGCTTACCTGAACGCGATATGATTGCTGTTGAAGCACTTTTGAGATGGCAAGATTCCGAGCTAGGGTCGATATCACCTGGTGAGTTTATCCCCGTAGCTGAGGAAACGGGTCTGATACTAGATGTTGGTAAATGGGTTATTGAAAATGCTTTTTCTTATATTGCTTCTTGGAATGATAAACACAAGAAGCCTATTCGCATGGGCATAAATTTATCACCCTTACAGTTTGATAGCGTTGACTTTTTTCCCTTTATTCAAGACAGAATCATACATCATGGCATTGACCCTAAATGGATTGACTTTGAAATCACTGAAAACAGTGCGATGAACTCAAGCGTCTTAATGGAGGAGATTTTTACAGCCCTATCTTCCTTAGGGGTTCAGATTTCCATTGACGATTTTGGTACGGGGTATTCATCTTTAAGTTATATCAAACGGTTTGACGTGGACCAGCTTAAAATTGCCAAGGAGCTGATTGATCACATTGCAGTTCATCGAGAAGAGCATGTGATTATCAAAGCGATTATAATGATGGCCAAGGGAATGGGCCTAAAAACCATTGCAGAGGGTGTGGAATCAAAAGAACAGCTTGAGATTTTAGAGGCCTTAGATTGTGATGCTGTACAAGGCTATTATTTATCGGTGCCTTTAAGTGCAGAGGAATTGGAAACCCTTTATAGTGCGTAAAAAATGCTCATTAAGCTTCATAAGAATGCTTAATGAGCATTATATTATTGACGGTAAAAAACAATTCCAACAGCGCCTTCACCGGTATGCGTGCCGACAACAGATCCAATCTCACTAACATATGTTTTTTTGATATTAAACTGTGCCTTTAGTAGGGCTTGAAACTCGTCTAGCTTTTCTCGATTGTTGGCGTATGCTAATCCAATCTCTTCAACCTCTCCGCTGGGATACTCTGTTTTTAACTGCTCAAGCATCCAGGTGTATCCTTTTTTTGAGCCTCTGGCCTTTGAAGCGACATTTACAAGGCCATTTTCAACTTGTATTATGGGCTTTAAATTAAGCATTTTACCTATCATAGCACTGCTTGAGGATAAACGTCCGCCCTTTTTTAAATTCTCAAGTGTATCTAGCATGCCGTAAAGTTGAGATTTCTGTATGCGATCGTTTAGGACCTTTACAATGGCATCAATACCGTACCCAGCATCAATAAGATCCTGTGCTTTGTTCACGAGTAAGCCTAAACCAAAGCTTGTGGTACGGCTGTCCACTAGCACGATTTGATTTGATGCCACCATGTCTCTTGCAATGACGGCGGAATTATAGGTACCACTTAAGTCTGACGAAATAAATAAGCCTAATACCAAGTGGCCTTTTTCAACCTCGTCGCTAAAAATTTCCTGAAAAGCACCTGGATTTACTTGTGACGTCGTGGGTAAGGTAGGCGATTTTTTCATGAGCTCATAAAAGTCTGGATTTGTAATATCGATTTTATCTGTATATTCTGCGTCTTTAAAAAGTACCTTTAAGGGTGCAAAGCGTATCCCGCGTTTAGCTAGCTCTGCTGGTTGAATATCGCATGTACTATCTGTCACTAATGTAATTTTCATAGTTGGTCTCCTTTGGGTATCAATTAATTTGATGTTCAAACGTTTTGGGTAAAAAAATCCTATAGAGGATATTTTTCTTTAAAATATTCGGTTAGCTTTGACAATACTTTTACTAAAACATCGCCTTCACCATCCTGTAAAACGGAGATGGTATAATCAATCATCTCTTTGTGGAAGGCTTCATGATGCTTAAAGGCCGCCCTTCCATTTTCATTGAGGCACACCTTTACCACACGGCGATCATGCTCATCTCTAACCCTATCTACAAAACCCTTACGGACGAGGTTATTAATGGCGATGCTCAGGGTTCCAACAGTGACATTTAATCTTGTGGCTACATGGTTCATCGGATGGGAATCTGCGTATCCAATGGCTTCAATAACATGGAGCTCATTCATTGTTAATGTTGAAAAGGGGCCCTTTTTTAAAGCGTGTTCTTCAATGTGAAGGATTTCATTGAACAATTTTACCAAAAGCACATTGAGAACTTCTTTTTGGTTAGCATCCATTTGCGCTCCTTAGTTTGATATTCAAAGTATTTTCTTTAGTATACATGTTTTGCTTTTCTGCTGTCAAGTGTTCTACCACCAGTTAAAAATAAACAAATTATAAACGAAAAAAGGTTCATAGCTGCATAGGGGGTGTATTGCATTGCACTGACACCGGTAATGGTGAAAAGGATCATCGCATTGACATTCCATGGCATAAGGGGTGCAATGGCTGTTCCGGTATTGGCAATGACCTGCGCTAAATCTGAGGGATCCAGGTCATGTGCGTGAAAGGCTTCTTTTAAGTGCTTTCCAGGAATGAGGATACCGACCGTTTGATCACAGGTTAGTGCATTGAGTACCGTTGAAAGTAGTCCGGTTTTAAACACAAGGCTTCGTGTATTTTTGCTTTGTGTCATAATGTGTCTTGTTATAGGCCTTAACCACCCGCATTTGTCATATAAAGTGCTCATAGCCATCCCACCCATAACAATAAAGACCACTTCAAGCATGGGCAAAATACCCCCAATTTGCATAGCAGTCATTAAGGCGTCTGGGGAGTCCGTTTTAAATCCAAGCACTAAAAATTGTACAAGCTCTAAAGGAGAAACACCTTGAAGGGCTATAGAAAAAATTGAGCCGATAACCATACCAATAGACAATACCTTGAAAGCCTTCATACCCATAAGACTGCTGACGAGAACACTCAAGGGCATCAAAAAAAGCCATGGCGATATGTAAAAGGCTTCTGATAGAATCCCTTTAAGCGCGCTAGTATCTGAAGTGCTTTGCCAGTTCATACCCAAAAGGGTAAAAAAAACAAGACTGATTGCAGCCATAGGTAGCATGATAAGGGATGTTTTCATGAAATATGCTTTAAAGGTAGCACCAGTTGTTTCCAGTGTAAAATGCACAAGTGCCGATAGTGGCGATAAGCGATCTGCAATGTATGACCCAGAAAGCAAGGCACCCATTAAGATAGCAGGTGGTATACCAATTGCGGAGCCTAGGGCAAACAAGGCAATTCCAACGGTACTCATTGTACCTAAACCCGTTCCTAGAAAAAAAGCGATTATTCCGGTCATGATAAAGGCAAAGGGAAGAAAGATGACATGATTAACAAGATCGAAGCCATAATAAATAAGCATGGGGACTGTCCCTGATGATATCCACATGGATACATTCATTCCAATCATCAAAATAAGAATGCAGACCATTTTGATGTCATTAAGGTCTTTTGAAATCCATTTTAAGCTGTGTGTATACGGAATGCCATGCCATTTGAGTACAGAAAGCCCAATCAAGAGCGTGACGGTTATGGCCCAAAGGAGTGTGATATGGAAGGATAAGCATAATGCGATGCTTGTGGAAAAGATTATGGCGATAGCAATACCCCATTTGGGCGATACATTTTTCATATGTGCTCCTCTTTTGATCATTGAAAGAATTTAAATGTTTATGATGCAAATCCCTTAATTATGCTTGATTTTTATAGCGTGTGCGTTTAAAATATAAATGCAGTCAAAATTATCTTACTAGAAAACTGTAAAAAGAACAATTCATTTTTATGGGGGTATAGCTCAGCTGGGAGAGCGCTTGAATGGCATTCAAGAGGTCAGCGGTTCGATCCCGCTTATCTCCACCAAAAAACTCGAGAATCTAAGGATTCTCGAGTTTTATTTTTAGGGTCTTAAGGTAAGGGTGACATATAGGGCAAGAGATGCACCTAAAATCATGATTGGAGCTGTGAGGATACCGTATTTAAGATACTGGAGGGGCGTTATATGAATGTTTTTTCGCTTGAGGGTTGCAACCCAAAGCATTGTAGCCAAGGAGCCCACAATTGTTAAGTTAGGGCCTAGTCCTGCACCTAAAATTGTGGCATATCCCATAGGTAAAGATAAAGGGCCTTGCGGAATAGCTTTTAGGGTGGTAACCATGAGCAAGTCCATGGGAACGTTGTTGATAAGGTTAGATCCTAAGGCTGTTCCAAAGCTTGTAAATAAAATGGCTTTGAATAAGCTGCCATCCGAAAGGGACATGAGCCAGTTTGAAAAAATATGGGTTAAACCCGTATTTTGGAGCCCCTTTACAACAATGAACATACCGATGACAAAAAATAAAACACTAAAGGACACTTGTGATAAGATGGCTTTCTCAGATAGACCACCTAAAAAACGAGCTCCCATCAGTAAGGCAAGCGCACCTAGTACCGATATACCAACAATGGGGATGTTAAAAAAGGAACCAATAACGTATGAAAAGGTAATGATGATAAGCAGAGCTGTGGAAAATGTAAAGAAGGCTTTATTGTGAACAGCATAATCTGCTTCAACATAGCCACTGCCATCATAGTTTTTGGGGATTGAGTGCCTGAATAGCACATAGAAAACAATATAATTTATACATACTGCAACCAGTGTAGGAAAGACCATGGTTTTTACATAGGGAATAAAGGTCATATCCATTTGTTGATAAACCAGCAAATTTGTCAAATTACTCACAGGTAGGCTTAGGGACGCGGTATCTGCAACAAATGTGCATGCAAGCATAAAGGGAAGTGGATTCAACCTCAACGCTACGACGTAGTGATAAACGATGGGTGTAATGATCAACGCAGTTGCGTCATTGCTAATAAGGGTGGTAATGATTGTACCCATGAGAAAGGTATTAAAAAAAAGCTTACGGCCATTGCCATTTGCTTTTTTTACAGCTTTACCAGCAGCCCAATGGAAAAAACCAGACTCATCAATAACGATGGATATGATCATCATTGCAAAAAGCATGATGATTAAAGACCCAGTTTCATGTAAAACACCCTTTATATCAGTAAAGCTAACAAGGCCAAAGACCAACATGAGTAAAGCGCCTATGATTCCTGCAGCGCCTTCATTGACGTGCTTAGGACGTGTGAGGATTAAACCAAAGGTCATTGTAAAAATGCCAGAAGCAATTGCGATGGTTGCCATAAATGTTCCTCCAAATAGATTCCTCGACTATTATAGAGGGAAAACAAAGAAAAGGCAATATTAAGCTAATCGAATAGTACCTTCATTTTCAAAAATAATCAGGAGGTCAGACCAAATGGCATTTTCAGTGGTTCGTGCTTGACGTGGGTCACACAGATAACGGATTGATAAATGAATAAAACCTTCCTTAACGTGGACATAGACAATTGGCGTGAGGTTGTTGTACTGCAGCATGTATTTTTTTGAAGCTTCAACAAGCTCCTCTTTTGCTTCGCCAATCAAATGCAAGGCATGCTTATTGGCAGTGTTTAAGCATAGCTCTTTTGCAAGTGAAAAATCACTATCGAGTGTTAATCTGACATCAATTTCATTCCAGATATACTTAAACCCTTTATTGGCATTATTTACCTTGTGAAGGAAAATATAATTGTTAGGAACGTGCGCAATTTTCCCTGTGCTTTGCTCACCCAAGGGTTTATCGGAGATTTCCATAATGATGAAATGAAAAAGCTTAATATCAATGACATCACCTGTTTGGCCATTAATGCAAATACGGTCACCGACCTCGAAGGGCTTTTGAGTGAGAATGACAAACCAGGCAACAATGCTTACAAAAACTTCTCTTAGGGCAAAGGCAATACCAGCGGACACAAAACCGATGTATAGGGTCAAATCCATGCGACTTTCTGACCACTGAATGGCGAGTGCAATAAAAAACAAGGTCATATAAAAATAGTGAAACCTTTTTTTGGCCGTATAGTATAAGGCATTGTCCTTAATGGTTTTAAATAGGAGACTATTGGTTAATCTGATGAGTATAAACATAACCATAAGGATCATAGCAGAAATAATGAAGCGTTCAACAATGGGATAGTCATTTAAAAAAGTTAAAAATTGCTCCATAAGCGTCTCCTTATAAATAATTTAAAAATGTCAGTGTAAAAAGAAAGAAAAAGACCATTGCAATGTTAATGCTGTTGAAGGTTAACTCCACCGTTTTTATATAAGCAAGGATTTTGCTTCGTTTTAAGGCATAATGATAGAACATAAAGCAAGCCAAGTAGGTCACAAGATAAGCTGGAAGCTTGCTGAGTTGAGAAAATGGCGAATAAGTGATGGGCTGATTGAAAAGGAGCTTCACCATGCTCTCGCCAGCAAAGCCTAATAAAAAACATACGATAACGAAGGTGGCAAGCACACCAGACTCATTCGCTGATAAGCGTATGGGCTTTGGAGCAGGGTTGGGTGTAAATATGAGCATAAAAAACTTAACAAAGGATGTCATGGTTCCGACGTTGATGACAAAGAAAATCAAGGCAAAGGCCATCCCGGCATAGCCATATGAAATAAAGTATTTTGAGAACCCACCAGAAAAAAATGGGGCTCCAGTGATACTAAAAATGGCTACCATTAAAACAAGTGATAAAAACTTTGATGATTGCCATAGGCCACTCATATTGTGGATTTTTCGTGTTTTAAAATGATGTGTTAATATGCCTGAAATAATAAAGAATAATGATTTGAATACCCCATGGCTGATGATATGATAGACACCACCCAGTTGATTATACGCGAAAGGCCCGCTAATGCCAATCAAAATGAGACCAACTTGAGAAATTGTATGATAGGCAAGAATGAGTTTAATGTCATGTTGGCTCACTGCAAAGATGAAACCTGATAAAGCGGTCATAAAACCCAGAATGAGAATGAGACTCTGGATATCAATCGCCGAAGAAAAGATGGCAAGCATTCGTATAACAAGGTAAATCCCCACCTTCACAAAAATTCCCGATAAAATGGCCGACACGATGGATGGTGCACTGGCGGTACCATGTGCTTTAGGAAGCCAGCTAAAAAGAGGCATAATGGCGGCTTTTAAACCAACGCCTGTAAGCAAAAACGAAAAGGGGACATAGAGCTGCTTTGTATCTTCTAAGTCAGCAATTGCAAATGTCAGGGACTCAAAGTCAAGAACGCCAAAGAGCTTGTATAAAAAGGCCACGCCAAATAGGAAAAAGCCCATCGCAATCATATTGACGGTCAAATAAATCATGCCATCGTACATGGATTGGCTGTCTTTTTTAAACATGATTAAAATGGAGACGGTTATGGTAGCAACTTCAATGAGGATATATACATTGAACAGGTCATATGACAAAAACAACCCATTAATCAATCCTTGCAGACTTAAAAATAGAAAAAGAAATAGGCGGTTCATATAATCTTTTTTGTAGCTAAAAATAACCATCGTTCCAAAAAGAAAATTGCTTAAAAGGAGCATCAAAGCAGATAAGGAATCAGCTTTTAAAACCATACCGTATGGAAGTGGGACGTTTACTAGAGGCATGGTTATGTCGCTTTGTCGCGTGAGGAAAATCACGTAGATGGAAAGCATGAACAAGAGGCCTTGAACTGCAACAGCAAGGCTCTTTGAAATAAAGCGGTCTAATATATAGAGTAATAATCCTGTAATGATTGGGAGCATGACGAATACATAGATCAATCCAGTTCACCTCTCTTGCGTTTGACTTTATTCCAGTTTGTTGTGCCATACTTATGGTAAATGGAGACAAACATTGTTAAGCTCACAGCGGTGACAGATATGCCGACGACGACAGCCGTAATCATGAGTGCTTGTGGTACTGGATCAGCCACGTGGGCAGATTGCTCTAGTGACATTCCAATGGGTGGAATGTTGTCTTGATGATGTGAAAGGCTTAAAAAAAACAAAATCAGAGCGGCTTGCATAACGCTCATACTGATGATTGTTTTAAGGATATTTCTGCGCGCGCATACACCATACATGCCGATAAAAAAAAGGATTATGGCGACATTTTCGCCATTTATAAATGCTGCCATAAATCACCTCGATTCATAGAAAACAAACCTGTAAAAAATAATAATCATGCCACAAGCGACTTTGATTCCAATAAGCAAGTTCATAATCATAAGGTAGTACACCATTGTCCCTGTAAAAAAGGGCACGATGTTAAAAGTAACATAGAGAGTGGCAGATAAGATAATCAATAATAGAACCCCTTTTTCCAGTGTTTGAATGGTGTTTAGATTTAAGTCTGGGACAGGCTCAGTTAAGTATTTTGCAATGTAAACAGAGGCAAGAACGGCTCCACCTTGAAATCCACCTCCAGGGCTAACATGTCCATTAAGCATCATGTATAGTCCAAAAATGAGGATAAGAGGAAATGTAATGCCAAGTGTTTTTGCCATGAGTTGCGAATGATCAGTCATGATACTCATCTCCTTCGTGAACAGACATGTAAATGACGCCAATAATACTAAATAGTAGCATTAAAGCTTCAAACAGGGTGTCGTAATAACGGTAGAAAAGGTATACGCTTGTTACTGCATTTTGACCACCGGTCTCGATGTAGGCGCTTTTTATAACGTATTCAGAGATTGGTAGCGTTTGTGGAGGGGTCATGTAGCCAGAATGCATGGCTACCACAAGGGCGCTTAAGGACAAAAGTATCGCAAGGAATAATCGTCTCATAGCACCTCCTCCTCTGGCTTCACAATACGGTAACGGTGTTTGAAGTGTGCTTCCGAGCTTAAAAATAGTTCGAGAGCATCTAATTTATAGTTCTCAGGGTGCCCATAAAATATAATGCCATCAGCATCCTCCTCGATTATCAGGGCGTATTGTCTTTTTTTCTTAATCATTTCAAGGGGTTCAATTGAATAAATAAACTGTGCTTCAAGTTCTTGCTTTGTACAGAACTTCTCAAGTGTTTTCACAAGCTGCTGTTTATAGGTTGATAAGAAAAGTGACTGATTTGAATGATCCTTCGGGATACAGTAGTAAATTGTAAAAATTTTATATTTTTGAAGCGCCACAAGGTACAAGATCGTAGCGATGGTGCTACCGATAACGGCTTCTGCTAAAGCAACATCAGGTGCTTTATAAAGGAGATAGACATAGGAAATAGCTAGGGAAAAAACACCTAGATAAATAACGGCGTGACGTAAATAACGTGTTTGAATCGCTGCAATGGCGAGTATGATGAGTAAAATCAAAGCAAATTCGAGCACATTTACTCCTTTCTTCCTTTGAAACCGCTAATGTAAGCAGATCGAACAATAGCGTGTGTAATAAGTGGGTTGACTAAAAAGGTGATGATTAAAATTACAAGGAGCTTAAAACTGAAAAAACGAAAACCACTTTTTACGATAACACCAAGCATTAATGTGATGTAGCCAACGGTATCAACCTTAGATGCCACAAGGGCACGTGCAAAATAATTATCAAATCTAAAAATGCCGATGACACCGATGGAAACAAAAATGATTCCAATTAGAATAATGATATTTCCTATGGTTTGCTGCATCAATATCGCCCCTTTCTTTGAACATAGATGGATATGAAAATAATGCCCATAAAGCTG
>WPCG01153532.1_pt1 | contig 10392 bp, 9 predicted proteins | sample 5403311 | NCBI WGS metagenome assembly WPCG01 (sample SAMN12869467, study PRJNA574797) | sludge metagenome | isolation source: wastewater treatment of Control | place: China:Beijing | collected 2019-05-17 | reverse complement strand
GTATTTGCACCCGTTAAAAGTGATTGTTCAACATTAAAGCGGACGCGTGTCCCACTTTCTAATTGCCAGCTTGTCCATGCATCAGTTGCCGCGTTATATTGCGGGGTTGTTGCACTATTAATATAATCAACAAAACTCATTTGGCGTGATAGTGACCCTTCAAGCGACGTAAAGAAGATATCAAAGTCAACAATGTTAATTTCAAACGGGCTACCGTTAAGTTCCGTTATTGATAAGCGTGGATTTGCGTTACCAATCCGGCCTGCGTTTGTAATTGTCGGCCCACCAACACCAATTGCAATCATTGATTGCCGACTCCCACCCCACCAGTCAGTAATACCGCCGGTCGATGTAATTGTAAATGATAATGTATGTTCAATAACTTTATCTAAGATTGGGTTACTACTTTCATCAAATTGCACAACGGGATATTCCGTATAATCATAAAGACTTGCGCCAAGTGCACTCCAATATTCATCTTTAATGGCCGGGGATAAAAAGCTGTGCGAGGTTTTCTTACTATTATTTAAAATACGGAAATAGTTTGTGGTGCCACCCGGAACATACGTTGCTGACGGGACAACATAACGAATATTAATTTGTGCTTCATACCCTGTTGAATTAAAGATTGCTTGAAAGCCACTTGCTTGATCAGCCGAAAACCAAACCCAGAAACCACTATTAATAGCTTCAGCTTTTGGTCCTGATGTAAATAAAGATGTATCATATGTCGTAAATGCTTTAAGGATGTTTTTTAAAGTAAAGGCAGGTGAAGTTTCATATACAGCTGCATCATTTTCATCAAGCATGCCCGTATCATATGTCACTAATTTATTTTGTGCCGTACCGTATAGTCGGAAATAGTTTTGCTCGGTTGTCGTAAAGTTATAATATGATGAAATCGTTGTGGAAACATTTTTCGTGTTCGTATGAAATGTATTAACCGCTGCAGCATTTGGTGTACCTGTTGGGGTTGCTGGCGTTGTCCATGTAATCGGTAATGAATTTGCAAAGTCTGTAAAGTTAATATTAATCCGGTGATATTTAGCGTTCCCGGCATCGTGTACGTTGTCGTTAAGTGTCCGACCCACAAGCGAACCATAAGATCGTACGGTACGGCCGGAAACAATAATACGGCCATTATTTGCCGCGGTATTTGCTGTTCCGCCGTGCATGCCTAAATACTTCGCTTCGCCGTCCAGATGGCCAATAAAGAAACCAACATATGTGCCGTGTGGGCCAAATGACGTGTTCGTTGTATCATTAATCGTTTTCCAATACCCAACTTTAACGTCACCACTAGCAACATCAATACGGCCGTCCGCGTTTACGTTAATATGCCACCGTTCAAGTGTATGGCTAATTATTTTATTTTCATGTAACGCAATAATTTTCGCATTTAATTGCACGGGAAACTTTTCGACGCCCGATTCCGCTTGCGGCACTTGTACTTCAAAGCGATTATTTTGCCACTTTAAAAGATCTGTATTTGTGCTTTCATATGTAACGGCGTAACTTACACCGTTTACTACTACGTTTTGTTTATTCGGCACAAAGTAAGCGGGCGTTGATCCCGATCGCTGGGTAAACGCTAAGTTTAAACTTTGTGCTTCACTTAAGAAAAGTGGTGTTAACGGGTTTGTGGTCGCAAGTGTTGTGCCACTTGTATTGCGATTTACATAAATTGTTGGTTTATCGAGGATAAAGTTTTTAATCACTGCACCATAGCCAACATAACCAAACATGCCAATGTCGTTTGTATTACTGCCATCAACTTCTAAACTTGTAATAATGCGACCATTACCCTGGAAGACACCATAAAACGGATTATCTTCGGTACCAATTGGTAATAATTGATCACCGGACCACGTAATATTGTTATTAATAAGAAAGTGTGTGTTATTCGTGAATAATCCAAGTACCGTTAAGGCTTGTAAATTCCGGAAATGATCTGGCGTTGAAAGGACATAGGGACTTCCTTCCGTACCGCTACCACTTAAAAAGTGCTCACTTAAGCGGCCGGTATTAAAATCAACAACATTTTCATATTTATTGTTATAAACATAGGCGGCATATGAAAAACTAATCGTCGCTGTAGCGCTTACAACGATACTTGCGATAAGTAAAAGGAGTTTACGATAATGCCGTTTCATCTTAGGCAAACGGTACCGCCGAATAATTTAGTGAAAGCATGTATTTTGTGCCCACTAACTGGCTGGTTGTCCCTTCGTTTGTATTTGTTTTTATATGGTTATATAACGCAAGCATGTCGGGATTTAGTTTGACCATAAAGCTTTTGGCAAAATATGTTTGATAAAAGCCGTCATTCCCTGGTGTGACAATAATTTCGTACCCATTACCGACACCCGCACCATCAGTAAAGACCGTTGGACTGCTACTTAGGATGTTGGCGGTTTTATTACTAATCGTTGTTACGTTTGTTGGTGTGGCATACTCTAAGCCGTTTGCTAAATTGTTATCTGCTACGTGGTAGCGGAATTCATAATTAGTAAATGCTGGCACAGTTTCACCTGACCCATAAGCAACGCTACTCATTTCTAATTGGACATATGACACTTGAATAAGCGTAAAAGCTTGTAATTCGATGTAATACGTCGGCACTTTCAGTGTATTTAAGCTAAATTCGTCATGGACAAAATCAAATAAAGATAAGTCATCTTCATGCAGCGGCGCAAATTCAAATCCTAGTTCAATCGCGTTTGAGCTTACTTGCACAGCTTCTAAATCCGGAATCTCACCAACTTTTTCGACCGTACCATTATCTTGATCTTGTTTAAATAAATAACCGCGTAATTCAATTTTCCCTTCAGTTGTTTCAAAAATAATTGGCCCCGTGCTTTTTGTCATATTGAGCCATGCGAAAGTAAATTGCGTTAATAAAAACGCACTAATTATCAGCATAATAATACTAACGGTGAGATTTACTTTTCGCTTCATAATAAATAAAATGCTACCTCGTTTTCCTTTGGTAGCTGGCTGTCTCCGTGAAGACCCTGTAGTTTTGCGTCACTAGCTTGCGCTAGTTTTGCCTTTATCTTCTTTAATTTTATGGAAATAAAGATAAATGTCAAGACTTGATGTATGAAACGCAAGTAATTTTAGCCTTTTATTAACAAAAAACATGTTAAGAGTTTCCCCAAATCGCCCTATTCACCTATGTTTTTGCCTATTTTTCTAATATTAGATTATGCTATAATTAAATTTCATTATAAAAAAGAGGAATTATGACACAAGTTCAAATATTAACAAATTCATTACTCTATCTTGCAATAATAATTACTGCTTTTTTATTTATGCGTCGCCAACTCTATAAAGGGACATCACTTTTTCGCATTATCCTTGCGTTTACGATCTTAGTTAGTGTCGCCCTCCTTGCGGAAACAATGAACCGCTTAGATTACTTTGGACACATTAGTTTACCGTTTCCTATTTATGCATTAACCGTCGTTTTTAATTATTTAATTTTGCCAGCAGCGAGCGGTTTATGGCTTTTATATATTTATACATCCGTTAATCCTGAGAGCATTTCCAAACGATTCGTTTATGGCGTCTCAATCGTTGTTGTTATTAATGCAATTTTCACACTCGTATCGCTTATCCCCCAAGCAAATTTTTACTTTGTGCTTAGTGGCAATTCTTATGCCAGGGGGTCTTTTTATTGGTTCTACGGCATAAGTTTTATCCTATTCTATTTTGCGACACTTTATGTTTACTTACGGTCGGTCAAAATTATTCGCTATAGCCAACGCTATATTTTCTTTATTCTTTTTACCGCACCGCTCGTTGGGTTTTTTGGCCAGTACTTTTTACCACAAACACCATTTGTTATTATAAGTTACGTGTTCTCGTATATGATCCTAGCAATGAGCGTGCAATATATTCATGCGACAACCGACTTCTTAACCGGACTTGCGAACCGGCAAAACTTAAGTATGTATTTACAACGTAAAATGAAAACCGTTAGTGCGGACGGTGTTTTTGCGGTTATTATGCTCGACTTAGATAACTTTAAACAAATTAACGACACACTCGGCCATACATTTGGGGATGATGTATTACGGCTTTTGGCACGCTTTTTAAAAACATATTTACAAGAAAATGATTTTATTGCGCGTTATGGTGGGGACGAATTTATTATTATTACCGATAAAGTCGATAGTGCCGAGCTTGAAGATTATATCAACACGATGCGCACAGAACTTGAGACGTTTGCCGCTGATTCGTTTGGCCCGTATAAATTAAGCTTTAGTAGTGGCTACTTCTTTTATGATCGTAACGCCGCGGTTTCGCTTGTTGAACTTTTTGAAACAATTGATAAGCGAATGTTTAAAGATAAACGCGATCGCGCCCATCAACGCATTTAATTTATTGACACTATTAATAAAATGGAAGGATTACTCCTTCCGTTTTTTATTTAGCTTTCTTTAACTTCTTCTCAACAACGATTTCTTTACTCTTCATCATGCGAATTGTGTTACTGCGTTCAAGGTCGGTTAGTTTCATGCGGATGATCCGGATTTGTTCATCAATCTCTTTAATGACAATATTTTCAATCGCATTAACGCGCCGTTTTGATTTCTCGATTTCGCGAATTAAAATATTAATTGTTGATTCAAGCGATGTCAGCGTTATTAAATGACTAAAGAGGCCACGAATCGCACTAATGAGTTCATCAAATACACTTGTTGTTAAAAGTAAGTCATAATTTTCGGCACTCGCCACTTCCTTACTTTCTAAATGCGGAATAACAACGCCCATTAATCGTTCCGTCCCTGCCGATAATTCATATTTTGTCACACTTTTATTAATTTGGTCATGAATGCTATCTTTACTCATCTTCACTGATGTTTCTAAATAAAGTTTGAGTGTGTCGGCAAGGGCCCGTTCCACATCTTCCCGTAATGGTTTATATAACCGTAAAAGCGGAATAAACTGATGAATAAGTTCATCTTGTTTATCTTTTAAAAGCTTATGACCGCGAGTTGTGGTCGCAAGTTTTTCCCGTAACCTTTGTAATTCCATCCGGGTTGGATTAATTTGGGTTGTGCTCATCCGTTAGTCTTTGTCCTTATAATATTTCTTAATAAGTTCAGGATCAATCCGTTTTAATTCTTGGCGCGGCAAAATACTCAGTAGTTTCCACCCTAAATCAAGCGTCTCGGCAATCGTACGATTTGTTTCAAATCCTTGTGAAACGTATTCTTTTTCAAATTCATCCGCAAAAATAGCATATTTTTGGTCAATTTCTGAAAGCGCACTATCACCAAGAATGAGTGATAATTCTTTCGCATCTTTTCCGCGTGCATATGCGCTAAAGAGTTGGTTCATCGTATCTGCGTGATCTTCACGGGTTTTGCCCTCACCAATCCCTTTATCTTTAAGCCGGGATAATGATGGTAAAACATCAATCGGTGGCGTTAAGCCTTTAAAGGATAGGGGCCGTGATAAGATAATTTGGCCTTCGGTAATGTAACCTGTTAAGTCAGGAATTGGATGCGTCTTATCATCTTCGGGCATCGTTAAAATCGGAATTTGGGTAATTGACCCTTCGAGCCCTTTAACCCTCCCCGCACGTTCGTAAAGCGAGGCTAAGTCCGTATACATATACCCAGGATAGCCCCGACGGCCTGGTACTTCTTTGCGTGCGGCACTAATTTCACGCAGTGCTTCGGCGTAATTTGTAATATCCGTTAAAATAACAAGGACATGCATCCCAAGATCATACGCTAAATATTCCGCCGCAGTAATGGCCATGCGAGGGGTCGCAATCCGTTCAATCGCGGGGTCGTTTGCTAAGTTAAAGAACATAACCGTGCGGTCAAGGGCATCACTTTCTTCAAATACTTCACTAAAATAGTTTGCTTCTTCAAATGTAATTCCAATCGCAGCAAAGACAACCGCAAACTTTTCGTCTTTACCTAACACGGTTGCTTGTTTGGCAATTTGCGCCGCTAACCGGTTATGGGTTAAGCCTGAACCAGAGAAGATGGGCAGTTTTTGGCCACGGACTAATGTGTTTAGGCCGTCAATCGCACTCACGCCCGTTTGAATAAATTCGTTAGGATAGTTACGTGCCACTGGGTTAAGCGGGACACCATTAATATCAATGCGTTTAAACGGAATAATATGACCTTTACCATCAATTGGGCGACCGAGTCCATCAAACTTCCGGCCTAAGATGTGCGGGGAAACACCAAAGGTCACCCCTTCACCGGTAAAAATTGCTTTGGCGTCATCGATTTTTAAACCTTGACTACTTTCAAAAAGTTGGACGATAGCTTGATCGTTATCAACTTCTAAAACCTTGCCAAGCCGTTCTTCACCATTACTTTGAATAATGCGGACGAGTTCGTCATATTTTACACCACTGACGTTTTCAACAACCATTAGTGGACCGACGACTTCTTTAATTGTTTTAAATGCTTTAATTGCCATCTTTATTCCTCCTTTAGTTTGTTAAACGCCGCAATAATTGCTTGTTTTACTGCTTTGGCTTCTTTCTCAAACTCTTCCTCATTCACGTTTTTAATAAACCCAATCCGTTCATTAACTGGTAAATTTTCCATATCTTTAAATTCGGCACCAACATCTAATGCACGATTTGCGTTTTCATACCACGTTAAAATTAAATCTAGCATCCCGTGTTGCTTGGCGATTGATGTATATGTATCAACGGCGTGATAAGCGTTTTGGTGGAGATAGTCTTCGCGGAGCATTTGCGCGGTATGTAATTTCACACGGTCACGTTGACTTAAACTATCAATGCCGACAAGACGGACAATTTCTAAAAGCGCTGCTTCGTCTTGGAGAAGTGATTTAGTTAACGCAACATGTTCTTTCCACGTTGGAAATGATTGATTATGGTAATTAATAATATCTTCATCATAGAGTGAATAACTCTTGAGCCAGTCAATTGCCGGGAAGTGGCGTTTATACGCTAAGCTTGCACTTAAGCCCCAGAATACTTTAACGATGCGTAATGTCGCTTGTGAAACTGGCTCACTTGTATCTCCGCCAGGAGGCGAGACAGCACCAATTGCCGTAATACTACCAACACGTTTCGTACTGCCAAGTGTTTCCACAACACCAGCGCGTTCATAGAAATCGCTTAAGCGTGACGCTAAGTAAGCGGGATAACCTTCTTCACCAGGCATTTCTTCAAGCCGTGAACTCATTTCACGCAGTGCTTCCGCCCACCGGGAAGTTGAATCAGCCATAATTGCGACACGATACCCCATATCACGGAAATATTCCGCAACAGTAATGCCCGTATACATACTTGCTTCACGGGCGGCAACTGGCATATTTGATGTATTAGCAATTAATACAGTGCGATTCATCAGCGAGAGGCCAGTTTTGGGGTCAATAAGCCGCGGGAATTCTAAAAGGACGTCAGTCATTTCATTACCGCGTTCACCACAACCAATATAAATAATTAAATCTGCATCTGCCCACTTCGCTAATTGGTGTTGGACAACCGTTTTCCCGCTACCAAATGGGCCAGGAATCGCGGCAATCCCGCCGTTAGCGATCGGGAAGAGTGTATCAATGATTCGTTGACCAGTCACCATTGCTTCTTTTGGTGCGCGTTTCGTTATATATGGCCGTTTTTTCCGTACGGGCCATTTTTGTAACATACTTATTTCAACGATACCGTCTTTTGTGTCAATTTCAGCAATAACATCAACAACTGTGTATTTACCACTTTTAATCTTTTTAACTGTTCCGTCTTTGCCCGGCGGCACAAGAATTAAATGTTTAACAGCGCGCGTTTCATCGACATAGCCAAGTTCATCACCCGCTTTAAGTGTGTCACCAACTTTAGCGGTTGCGACAAACTCCCATACTTTCTCGCGGTTTAGTTTTGGCGTTTGCACACCAACCGGAATATAAGAGCCGTGCATATCAAAAATTGAAGTAAGCGGGCGTTGAATACCGTCATAAATTGATTCAATTAACCCCGGTCCTAATTCAACGGAAAGTGGTTCGTTTGTAAGTAAAACCTTTTCACCGGGGCCAATGCCGGCAGTTTCTTCATATACTTGAATACTTGCTAAATCATCACGTAATTCGATAATTTCACCGATGATATGCTTATCACCAACGAGCACAACGTCATAGACTTGGGCACTTTTCATTCCGCTTGCCACGACTAATGGGCCCGAAACTTTAACAATTTTACCTTGTATTTCCATATACTTCCCTCTTATAGAAGATCAATGCCAATTGATTTTCTAATACTCTCTTTCATTTCACTAAGTGCTCGACCCGTATCTCCATCACTAAATGGAAGCGGAATATAGAGCGGATATAGTTCTTTTTGTTTATGTTTTAATTCATTAAAATACGCTGCTAAGGCTGTGTCATAGGCGATGACTTTAACAGCTTTTGATGTCCCTTTTAATATTTCACTAATCTCTTCATCACTATCAACAATATGCACCAAAAACCCGATCGCTTTAAAAAGGATTGCTTCACTTTTATTACTAAATAACACAAGATCAGGCATACGTGTTCCTCTTTGTGTGATAAATCATCCGTAAGCGGAAAATTTCATATTCTTTCATTTTAATGTAATAAATAATCGTTGGGGCAAGCTCACCTTCAACCGCTAAGTCTTTAAGTTTACTTAGTTTATATTCATCAAGTTTAGCTTCAACCTCGCGATTAGTTGCATCACTTTCTAAATCAACATTAAACGTATTTTTAATGTAACTAAAGATCGTGCCGCGGTCACTATTTAAAAGCGCATGATATGTTTCTGCACTCATGATTTGTTGCACCAAGTACATATCCTTTATAACATCTTTTTGTGTACTGCCACGTAAAAGTAACATAACATTGAGCACACTATGTTCTAAATCTAAATAAGCGCGCAGCCATTCATCATTTTGTTTAGCGACACTTTCATACAGTTTATTGAGATAATCCGCACTTACATCCTTTTGCCGCTTCTGACTAAAGAAATATTTAACGTAAATATGGTCTTTCCCTAAATAGTTAATAATTTCGTCCTTTAGGTCATTTTGTGCGTGCTGACATAATGCTTCAAAGTTTGTCACAATGTTTGTCGTTACTAAATTATTGTTTAAGAAAAACGCAAGTTGTTCGGTGTTTGGTAGTGCAAAAAACGTTTCGTAATCACTTTCCGTTAAGAGGCGGGAAAGTTTTGCATCTAAAACCCCTTTTAAAAATTCGTTATTCATTGTTAAATAATTCGTGATAAATCCTTTGCTCGTGCTTTTTTTGATATTCGTCAACAATTTCCTTAAAATCGAAAATTAAATCATATTTTTTCCCACTTAGCAAAAACCCCTCCCTAATGTGGGTACTTTCTTTACTCAGTGTAAAGTTATATTTTGCGTTCGCGCTGTTTAATAAATCAAGTGTCTTTCCATCTCTTGATAACGCTTCGGCATATTTTTTATAATTACGCTTTGAAACTTGCATGACTTCGTCGCCATTTAATTCTTCCTTGGCGATAAGTGCCTTTATAAACGCAAGTAAGTCTTTACCCGTTAGGTTATTAATTTTTGCGAGTACTTCCCCAAAAATATCGACCACAAGTTGTTGCCGTGCTTGTTCTTGAAACGTTACTAACCCTTTTTCTTGGCGCTCCGTAAAGTTTTTAACGCGTGCTTTGTTATATGCTTGCACAGCATTTAACTCCGCGGTATTTTGGGCAATGATTGTTTCTTTACCGCTTTTTAAGATGCGCGCTTTTTCCGCGTTAGCCTCGGCAATAATAACTTTTGCGTCATTTTCTGCTTCCAGTAAAATTCGTTCATAAATCGGCTTTTTCATAACCGACACCTTACACAACAACCGCGACGTACATTAACACACTTACGAGCAGCGCTAAAATTGCATATGTTTCAACAATGGCTGTCATCGTCATCCCGCGCACGGACATTGTCGGTTTTTTCGCCGTCATGCTAATCGATGCCGCCGCCATTTTCCCTTGGTAAATACCCGAGAAAAGGCCACCGATGGCAATTGGTAAACTTGCAGCAAAAAGACCTAAGCCTGCTTCTTTAGTAATAAGTAGTGGCGCGCCTCCAACCATACCAATTTTAGCCATAATTAAGATTGCAATTAAAAAGCCGTAAATTCCTTGCGTACCTGGTAACGCTTGTAAAATTAACACGCGGCCAAATAATTCGGGTTTTTCACTAATGACGCCGGCGCCTGCTTTCCCGGCAACCGCGACACCAATCGCACTTCCTACACCGGCAAGTCCTGCCGCGAGCCCTGCACCAATGAGGGCCCATACTAATCCTGTTGTCATCTCTATTCCTCCTTTATTTCATCAATATATTTGAGTTTATAAGTGAAGGGGACAAATTCATAGCCGCCACCTTCATAAAACTT
>WPCG01114646.1_pt1 | contig 10396 bp, 12 predicted proteins | sample 5403311 | NCBI WGS metagenome assembly WPCG01 (sample SAMN12869467, study PRJNA574797) | sludge metagenome | isolation source: wastewater treatment of Control | place: China:Beijing | collected 2019-05-17 | reverse complement strand
GGAGCGACGCGCAGGAGTTGCGGCTGCGCCGTTCTCTTCAAAAGGCGCGATTTGCCGACCTTATCTCCGTGTTGCGCGAATACTCCGCTCTCAAGATGGAAGGAGCGGGAGCGGACGTTCCTCTTGAACCGGTGGCGGGAGAAGAATTGCTTACGGTAATTTCAAACATCGTCAGCGATCTTGGATTGCGATCGAATATGGTCAGCCTGAGCACGGCCGCGGCACGAGGCGGAAGAAATGCTGTTTCCATAACTCTTGAAGGATTATCCGCTGAAAATCTTGCTACTTTTTTGCAGGAGATCGATCGGCGGGGTATCATCGCTTTTTCTGCCGATCTCAGGGCGATCAGGACAGATGAGGAAAAAAGAACCCTTACCGTCTTTTTGCTGTTGGGAGGCGCATCATGAAACGCTTCCTTTTTGTTTCTCTGATGACGATCATCGCTGTTTTCTCCTTTCTCATCGGTCTATACCTTTTCTTCCCCAGAGACGCCGCGCTCGGTTATTTCTGGCAAAAGGGCGTTCTTGCGGCCGCCGAAAAAGGGATGACGTTGGAATCCGCAGCATTGAGCATGGAAGGAACTCTTCCATTCCATGTCGTCTTGCGGAACGTTCGTCTTGCGGCTCCTTTAGCCTCTGCGGAGGCCGCGGTAGTGAGGGTGGTTCCGCTTTTTCTCGAGAGCGTGTTCTCTTTTGCTCCGACAGCGGAGATCCATGTGGAAACGCTCACCATGACGCTTCCGCTTCCCGGACAGCCGCCATTGTTTTTTTCCACTTTTTCTTCTAAAGGGAGCGTATATCCTGCGGGAATCAAGCTTTCGGCGATACGAAGCGCCGGAGATCTCTTGATTTCGGGAGAACTCACGGTAAACCCGATTACCGCCAGGTTGGATGAGGCGGATCTCGCCATTTCCGGCGAACGGGCTGCCTTGCTCGAATATGCGAAGACAATGCTCCCTTTGAAGAAAGAAGCGTCCGGAGGTTGGACTTTGAAAAGAAAAGGAGGCGAAAACAAGTGAAACTCAACGTTCATTCTTCGTCGCCGGGACGATTTTTTCATTTCATTTCCCGGTCTCGTATGGAACGCCTTATTCTCTTATGCTTCCGTGTCGTTATTGTATCGTTTGTCTTCGGTATGTTCGGCTATTGCGCGGCGACAGCGCTTGGCGAATACTTTTTTGTTGGAACGGCGAAGGGGGCTCGCGCGCTGCTCTCCTCCCCCTCGTCGCGCACCCTGCTCAAAGAGACCGCCGGCGGACGGTCTTCGACTCTGAAGGAGTTCGTCGAAGGAGACCCTTTTCTTGCGCACGTCCCGACCGTCGACGAGGAGGGCGATCGTGAGATCACGGCGGGCGAACTGTATGATCTTGAAGGGGTTCGTCTTACAGGTACTATCCCCGGTATTTCCGTTTGGATAAAAGAGGAAGGAAAACCGCAGACGGTAGTTTTAAAAGGGCAGTCTCTTAAAGGATACGAGCTTACCGCCGTGGAAGAGGATAGAATCGTCCTCCAGAAAGGACAAGCGACATTGACGGTGTTGCTCCGGTACAGCTCGCAACCGGTGAACGGAAAAACCGCAGCCTCCGCTGCGAAACCCGTCCGCCGAACTGTAGCTGCGGCCCGGCCCGGACAACAGGGGGCCATATCGAGAGAGATGGTGAATCAGCTCTTGATGGATCCTCTCGAGGAGATGAAAAAGTTCCGCCTGCGTCCGAAGTTCGACGGAGAATCCGCTCAGGGAGTCGAAGTGCAATGGTTGGATGAAAATAGTATTCTGACATCTCTCGGTGTTCAGAAAGGAGACGTCGTCCAATCCGTGAATGGCGTGCAGATACGGAACATGGGCGACATCGTCAATGTCATTAACTCGCTTATGAGCGGAAATACGTTCGATGTTCAGGTTATCCGGGGCGGTCAGCCGGAGATGCTGAATTACAATATAAAGTGAGGAGCGAACAGGGCATGAAAAGACGGAACGCCTTCACACTTCTCGAAGTAATGGTTGCCGTTGCAATACTTGGGCTTTCTGTCGCAGGGAGCCTTCGTCTGGTGACTTTATCTGTTCGCACGCTTGAGGACGTTCGGTACGAGCGCCGCAACCTCGCTTTAGCACGTGCCCTTTGGTTGACCGCTTCATCCGGCAAGCTCGGTGAGCGAGGGAGAGAACGAGAGTACTCATGGGAGACGGAGCGTTTTTCCTTCGAGCGCCAGTCGGATGTCCCCGAAGGATTTTTCTGTCGGAAGGTCGTGCTCTCCCAAGCCGACCCTGCGTCCTCCCGTTCGGAGAGAACGAAAGAACCTTTCGTTTTTTTCGTCCCGGACATGAAGATTGAAAAGGAGAGAACAGAATGAACCGCACCGTACGAATATTTATTATTTTAAGTCTTTGTGTACTTTTCATCCCTGGGGCGTCGCTTTTTGCGCAGGCTCAGGAGGGGGAAAAAGCGTCGGACGACGAGTTCGCTCTTCTTGAATCGGCGCGGTTGATGCGTGCTTCCGGAAATGTGCAGTTCAACTTTCAAGATGTCGAGATGGTGAAATTCATCCGCTTCATGGCGGAATTGCTTCAGGAGAATATCGTGCTCACACCGGACGTAAAGGGGTCGATCTCCGTGATCTCTCCAAGACCGGTTCCCCTTCGCGAGGCGCGTCAAGTGCTTCTGTCGGTTCTCGAAATGAACGGATATACGTTGCAGTCCGTCGGCCAGTTCAGCAAAATAATTCCTTTGCAGCCGGGAGCCTCCGCGGAAAGCGATGTGCGCAGCGGAAGAACGGGCCCGGGCGAGGGAGAGCAGACGGTATCCCAAGTAGTCCCGCTCAACTATGTTACAGCCGAGTTCATCCTCCAGGCAGTGGTTCAGGCCTCCGGGAAGACAGTCGCGGTGCAGCCGGTGGGACGCGGCAACGATATCCTGCTCACGGGGCGGGCGACGGACGTAAACAGAGCTGTCAGTCTTGTTCGAGAGCTTGACCGGCCGGACAAGATCTTCAACTCGAGAACCGTCAAAATACAATACGGCTCCCCCGAACAGATTGCCAACCATCTCTCTACTCTTTCCAAGGTTCCCGGCAGCCCCGTCTTCGGTTTGGCGGTCGTCGCGGATACGACGGGCAGTCAGGTCGTTGTCGCCGGCGAGGAACGCGAAATGCGCCAGGCGATGAAAATCATCGCTGAACTCGATGTCGTGCCGAAGGCGGGTGAACTGCACGTGTATCAGTTGCAGAACGCCGACGCCAACATCGTCGCGGAACAGCTCACCAAGATCCTCACGGCGCAAGCTGCTACAGGGAAGCTTGTCGCATCCGTGGTACCCGATATTCCTTCGAACAGCCTCATAGTGGCGGCCTCGCCGACGAACTTTCAGACGATCTCCGAAATCATCAGGACTATCGACACACTCCCCCGCCAAGTCCTTCTCCGCGGGCTCATCGCCGAGGTCAACCTGACGAAACTCGACAACGCGGGCATAGACTGGGCGACGTGGGGCGGCTCGGTCGCAGGCGACGCTGTCACCGCGGGCCAGATCAACATGGGAGGCGCCGTCCCCGGAACGATCATCGACTGGTTCCAGGAGCTTTCGAAAACGGAGGAACAGTACCGGACCGGCACGGATTCCCAGGGAAATCCGACCTACGGATTGAAGACGACGCGCAAGGGAATGGGGCTCATTTACGCCTACGTCGATCTTTTGAAGAAGTTCGACGCGATCAACGTCCTCTCGATGCCTCGTCTTATGTGCACGAACAACCTTCCAAGCGAGTTGCAGGTGGGACAGGTGATTCCGCAGCTGAAGGGAAAGCTATCGGACGTCAGCAGCGCAAGCTCGGTGCAGAGCAGCTACGAATACAAGGACACAGGCCTTATTCTGAACGTAACGCCCTCGATACGAAGCGGCAACCTTGTCGCGCTGGATGTTGAACAGGTCGTGGAAGATGTGCTCACCGCGATGACGTCGGAGACTCCGGTGACGTCGAAGCGGAAGATCAAGACGAACGTGATGGTCGCCTCCGGCAGTACGCTCATTCTCGGAGGCCTCATCAAGGAAGCGGAAAAGAGCATAAAGAGCCGCGTTCCAGGCCTCTCGTACATTCCGCTCATCGGCGGCCTCTTCTCGCGCTCCGTGAAACAGCGGGAGAAGGTCGAACTGATGATATTCCTTACTCCCTACATTCTGGAGACCCCGCAGGAAGCCGAGGAGATGACCCGCGAGATCGTCGCCGGAGAGCATGGTCCGAGCGCCCCGGAGAGAAGCCTGTGGGAGCGTATGGAGAAGGAGTATCGAGAGTCGATTAAGAAACAGTCGAAATAACGGAAGGTGGAATAGTAGCCGTGAATACAGCCAAACTGCCCGACGTGGAGCAGATAGCGCCGCTCATTCGCGGGAAAGTGAGCCTTGATGCGCTGAAAGCCGCCGGTATTCTGCCTATCAGGGAGAATGAAGAGCGCTTTGTGGTTGCGCTCTCGTCGTTGGAAGCGTTTCCCAATGCGCAGGTTCTGGCCGCCTCGTTCGGAAAAGAGGCGGATTGGGAGTTGCATTCCCGGGAATCCATGGATGCCATGCTCGGCCGTCTGTACGACCTTCGCGGAGGCGTGGGAGACGATACGCTCTCCGCGATGACGGGCATCGACGACGACGACGATCTCCTCCGGGAGGACGTTCAGAGCGACTCCGTGGATGTGCCGGTCATCAAATTGGTGAACGGCCTTTTCCGCGAGGCGTTGAAGATCCGTGCGACGGACATCCACGTCGAACCGTGCGAGAACGAAGTGCTCATCCGTTTCAGAGTGGACGGGGTGCTTCACGACAGACTCCGTCTGCCCAGGAACCAGCAAGCTCCCCTGACCAGCCGCATCAAGGTCATGGCGAGGATGGACATTGCCGAGCGCCTCGCTCCGCAGGACGGGCGCATCGGCATCACCGTCGGAAAACGCGCGGTGGATATCCGCGTCAACTCCATCCCCGTCCAGCACGGCGAGCGCATCGCCCTTCGAATACTCGACAAGGGAGCGGGTTTGCTCTCTCTGGAACAGCTCGGTATGGATGCCGCGTCAAGAGAGGCGATGGAAAGCCTTATTCAGATCCCGCACGGACTCATCCTCTTCACCGGTCCCACGGGATCGGGAAAGACGACGACGCTCTACGCCATTTTGCAGGCTCTGGCGAAGCCGACGGTGAACATTATCACCGTCGAAGACCCGATAGAGTACGCCGTTCCCGGCGTGGGACAGATCCAAGTGAACGAGAAGGCCGGAGTGACCTTCCCGTCGGCTCTGCGCTCGATTCTACGCCAGGACCCCGACATCGTCATGATCGGAGAAATGCGCGACTACGAAACTGCGCACATCGGCGTTCAGGCGTCCCTGACGGGACATCTCGTCCTCTCGACGCTCCACACCAACGATTCGATCTCGGCCGTGGTTCGTCTCATCGACATGGGTATCGAGCCCTATCTCGCGGCAGGGTCGCTGCTCGGCGCCATCGCGCAGCGGCTTGTCCGGACGAACTGTCCTGAGTGCGCCGAGGAGTTCGATGCGCCGTCCCTCTTCCGTAAGGAAGGAATACACAAAGTGATGCGGGGAAGAGGCTGTCCCTCGTGTATGGGCACGGGTTTCAAGGGGCGAGTCGGCCTCTACGAGCAGTTCATCCTGGACGATAGCCTCAGGGAGGCGGTGGCCTCCAACCTCCCGCAGTCGAGAATACGCGCCGAGGCGCGCAAGCACGGTTTTCGCACGCTCTGGGAGCTCGGACTCGACGCGCTCCGCGAAGGGAGAACGTCTCCGGAGGAGCTGCTTCGCGTTGTGTCCGCCGGCGAATTCGCGTCGGACGAGGGAGGAGATTGATAGATGCCTTCATATCGCTACTCAGCATACGATACATCCGGAAAGCTCCGCAAAGGTATTCTCGACGCCCCGTCGAGCACCCGGGCGGGCGAACTCCTCGCGGAGCAGAACCTGGTGGCAGTGGAGATCATCGAAGGCGCGGCCGAATCGGTAAAAAAAGGCAAGATTTTCGGCCTCGCCTATCACTCGCTTTTCTGCAAAGGGCTCGCATCCTACCTGAACAGGGGAGTGCCGCTCGCGGAAGCATTGCGTTTCCTCAGCCGCCACTCTTCCGACCGCCGTGTCTCCGCGGCCTGTCTCCATCTGCACGAGAGCGTACAGGGTGGAAAGCGCCTTTCTGCGGCGCTTGAGGAGACCGGACTCTTCCGGGACGATCTTGTCCGTATCGTGGACTCGGGAGAACGGACGTCCGCCATGAGCAGCGTACTCGAACAGGTGGCGCGCCAGTACTCGATGGAAGACAAACAACGCCGGAAGATTCGCTCGGCGCTCACCTATCCGGTCGCTATGAGCATCATCGGCGTCGGTGTCGTGGTTTTCCTGTTGACGTACGTGGTGCCGAAGCTGACGGAGCTTTTTACGGAAATGGGGCAGCAGCTTCCGCTTCCGACGCGGATATTGTTGGCGATTACCGCGTTTCTTCGTTCTTGGGGGCTCCCGTTGCTGCTTGTGCTGCTGCTTCTTATCCTGTACATCCGGCGCAGAAAGAAGAAGTTCACTCTGCCTTTTTTTCGGAGGGTACGCGAAAATATCACGCTCTCGCTCGTAATGTCGCATCTCAGCACGCTTCTTTCGGCCGGTATCCCTCTTGTCCAGGCGCTTAACATGGCCTCATCGATGGACTCGAATTCCCAGCGCTGGCTTGAGGCCGCTCGTCTCGTAAAGGAGGGATTTCGCTTCGACCGTGCCTTGGAGAAACAAGGAGCTTTTTCAGAAGAGGTCATCTACATTCTCAGAATCGGCGAGATGGGGGGCGATTTACCCGGAGCAATCAAACAGGTCTCGGAGATGAACTGGGAAGAAGCCCTTGAGAGTATGGAGCGCCTCTCGACGTTGGCGGAGCCGGTTCTGGTGCTTTTCCTTGGCTTTTCGGTAGGATTTGTCGTCCTGGCGATTCTTCTCCCTATCTTCGAATTGTCGAGTCTCGCCGGTTAGGACGAACTTTCAGGAAAGGAAATGGAGGAAGAAAACATGACATCTTTTTTCAAAGGCAAGCAAAGAAAAGGCTTTACTCTTGTCGAGGTTCTTGTGGTCGTCGTTATCCTTGGTCTTCTTGCCGCGCTCGTGGCCCCGAAGGTTGTGGGACAGGGAGAGGAAGCGAAGCGGACAGCCGCTTCCGTGCAGATTCGCGAGATCGAACAGGCCTTGGAAATGTACAGGCTCGATAACAGCATGTACCCGACGACGGCGCAGGGGCTTGAAGCTCTTGTAAATAAGCCTTCCACGCCGCCGGAACCGCGCCGCTACCGTCAGGGCGGGTACGTCAGGCGCCTGCCGGTCGATCCGTGGGGGAGTCCCTACGTGTACCGTATGCCGGGAGATCATGCCGAATTCGATCTCTTCTCGAAGGGAGCCGACGGAGAGGAAGGCGGCGAGGGAGCGGGAAAGGATATAACGAACTGGGAATAGCCCAATGCGCCCGTTTCAGGAATCGTCTCTCGAAGTGAATAACGTCTTTATCGGCGGCTCGAGTGTTTTTTAAAAAGAGGGAGGGAGATGCATGAAAAAGAAAGTTGCAGGTTTGCTTACGGCTACGCTGCTTGCGGTTCTTGTGCTCTACGCTTTCGCGGGCGCAGCCGAGACGGCTCTATCCGTTGTCGGGGGCGAACCCGCGGTGTATGAATGCGATAACGGGGATGAGGTCGTTGCGCGGTATTACATGCTCTCCGACGAAAGTCTCCGTTTCGTCAAACTGCTTTTCCCGGACGGGACCGAATATACGTTGCCCCAAGTACTTTCCGCCTCGGGGGCTCGGTATACCGACGATATCGAACTGCTCTGGTGGATAAAAGGAGACGACGCATACGTCGAAAAAAGGGATGAAACAGGAGAATGGCGACCTCTGTACAGCGAGTGCCGCGCACGCCCGTAGCGGTTTCGAACGGACAAGAAAAGCTTCCCTGCCCGGTCTGCGCCGAGTAAACGCGGAGAGTCCGGTCAAGGGAGCTTCTTTTTTTTCTGCATTCGGAGAGTGTGCGGATGAAGCCTTCCAGCACGTTCTCCATTGACCCCCCGGTTCGCCGACGGGCCGGTCGGTTCAGAGCGTCGCATCCATTTTTTCCTGCAGTTCCTCCCAGCTTGGAACCCCCCTGAAGAGCAGTTTCCCGTCGAACACCCACGTCGGTTCCGCGCGGATGTTAAAACGGACCAGGTCGAAGAACCAGAACAAACAGCGAGGGTCGTAGATATTCGTCTCTACGCTCTTTCCGTACTGCGCGCGAATTTTACCTATAAGCGCTCCCACCGCCGCACGGGCGGTTGCCTGCGGGAAGGAGGCCATCTCCTCGCTTCCGTACAGGAAACCGCTTCAGCAGACGGAGGAAATCGGTTTTTCCATGTAGATTTTGAGACGATGCTGCATGGGCTTTTCTCCCTACAATGTGTCCGAGACGAGCGTATCGTACTCGACCGCCCTGTACTGCTCGTACTTTTTCCCGCGGACTCCGATGGCGGCGGGAGGGCAGAAAGCGACGCATCGCTGGCAGACGACGCAATGATCAAGAAAACGCGGGTACTCCTCCATCGCGATGTTCTTCGCGGGGCAAAGGCGGGCGCACTTCCCGCACTGAATGCATCTGTCTTTGTCGACTTCCAGAGGGAACGAGCGTTTCATCATCTTCCACGGCGCTTTCTTTCGCGCCAACCAGTTGAAAAACGGCGAAAACAGCCCTCCGGAGCGCCATTCTGCCCGCCCTTCGAGAAGCGCGCGTGCAAAGTCCCGGCTCTGCTCCTGGCACTTGCCGATTTTGACCCGGTTCTCCTCAAAAGGGATGCTCTTGTTCGCGTAGTTCGACGGCATAACGAACTCCGCGTACCCGAGCGTCCTGTACCCCTTTCCGTCGAGCAGTTTACGAAGAGGCGAACGCAGTCCTCCCGAGTACCCTCCCATAGTGGAGAGCGCGAACGCGCTCTGTCCGTTTCCTGCCGGAAGCTGTTCCAAAGCCTCCCAGGCGAACGGATAGGTCGAAAAACATGCGGTCGTAACGGCGATTCCGAGCGCAGTGTCTCCGGCAGGCGCCGACAGACCCTTTTCAAGGCGGAGCAAACGGACCGATTTTCCTCCTGTACGAAGTCCTTCGGCTACCGCCCGAGCAGCGAGGAGGGTGTTTCCTGTACCCGAGAAAAAATACAGATCCACGGATGATTCTTTCATGGCGTCTCCTTTCTCCCTTTCTTATGAAGGGCGATGATACGAATCATTCTATCATTTCCGCAATATTGCCGACTCGTAACAAGGTACGAAAAGAGATAAAATAGTGTATGATACTATTTAGGTAAAATATTTGTGGAGGTGAAAGAGATGAGAATACTGAGTGTGTTGCTTCCTTTCGCGCTGTTTTTCTCCGCGGAGAAGGCGTATGCCGTTTCCAGGCCTCCTCTGGATGTGCGCGCTCCGGAGGTTTTTCAGACGGCGTCCTTCGCGCTTGGCTGATTTTGGGGGCCGGATGCCCGGTTCGGGCTTCTTGAAGGCGTGATCCGCACCCGCGTCGGCTACGCGGGTGGAACGACGCCGGACCCTACGTACGAGGATATAGGAGATCATTCGGAGACTCTGCAGATCGATTACGATCCAGAGGCGCTTTCGTACGAGGATTTGCTGGATGTCTTCTGGAGCAATCATAACCCCTCGGCTCCCGCCTGGTCGACGCAATACCGTTCCGCCGTCTTTTTTGCGAACGAAGAGCAGCGTCTTGCCGCGGAGAAGAGCCGTGAAAAAACGAAGGCGTCTCTTGGAGGCGGGGTGCGCACTTCGATAGAGCCGCTCGAGCGTTTCTATCCGGCGGAAGACTATCACCAGAAGTACTATCTGCGGCAAGAGCACGTGCTGATGACGGATTTCATGAACAGCTACACCAATGGAGAGGATTTCATGAACTCTCCCGCAGCGGCGAAGGTAAACGGCTTCCTTTCGGGGGCCGGCTCGGAGGAGTATTTACAAAAAATACTTCCCGGTCTGGGGCTTTCGGAAGAAGGGGAGAAGCGACTCGGGCTTCGCGTCCGTTGAACGGAGCGCTTATTCTCCTTTTTTGCGGTGCGATGCGCACTCCCTGCAAAGACCGTAGGCGAGCAGCTGTTTGCCCTCCACCACGCATCCGTCGGGAAGCGTAAGCACGGGTAGAGGCTGGTCTTGCAGGCAGATCATGGCGCCGCATTCCAGGCAGAGAAAGTGCGCGTGATTCCCCGGGCAGCCGCTCTCTTCGGGAGGGTGAGCACAGTATCGCCAAGCCCCGTCCGCTCCGAGAACTTTATGGACGATGCCTTTCAGCTCCAGGAGCGTCAGAGTTCTGTACAACGAAACTCTGTCCGGGGGCTTCCCTTGGAAGCGCTCGGACAG
>WPCG01020422.1_pt1 | contig 10428 bp, 8 predicted proteins | sample 5403311 | NCBI WGS metagenome assembly WPCG01 (sample SAMN12869467, study PRJNA574797) | sludge metagenome | isolation source: wastewater treatment of Control | place: China:Beijing | collected 2019-05-17 | reverse complement strand
TGCTGGGGGTGCTGGCCTGGCTGGCACTGGCCGGCCTGGCGGCCAGCTGGCTGCTGGGCGGACGCGGGCTGGTGCCGCCCCGGGCGGCGCTGGCCTCCCTGGTGCCGGCGGGACTCGCGGTGATGGCGCTGGGCCTCTGGGCCTTCGCCCGCCACCGCCATCTGCTGCGCCAGCTGCTCGCCTTCAATGTGCTCGGCTCCGGGGTCTTCCTGCTGCTGGCCGGACTCGCCGGCACCGCGCCCGAGGTCCAGGGGCTGATCCTGGTGGGCCTGGTGGTGGCGCTGGTCGGCTCGGTGCTGGGGACGCTGCTGCTGCGTCGCCTCCACGCCCTGGCGGGGCAGGTGAGCCTCGAATCCGAAGGTGAGCCATGAGCGCCTGGCCCAGTGTGCTGCTCTGGGTGACGCTGCTGGCGCCCCTGCCGCTGGGGCTGCTGGCGCTGCGCCATCCGCCGCGGCAGATGCGCCGGGTGGTGCCGGCGGGGGCCCTGCTGCCGCTGATGACCCTGCTGCTGCTGCCGGGCCTGGGGGTGGGGGCCCAACAGGGTTCGCTGAGCCTGGGGGGGCTGGCGCTGCAGTGGCGCCTGGATCCCCTGGCGGCGCTGCTGCTGCTGCTCACTCAGCTGGTGCTGCTGGCCTGCGCTACCTATGCGGTGGGACACCGCCGCGCGGCGCTGCCGGGGGTCGACGCCCATGCCCGCTTCTGGCCGCTGCTGGGCGGCCTGGCGGTGGCCCTGGGGCTGATCTGGGTCGCCGCCGACCTGCTGCTGCTCTACGTGGGGCTCGAGCTGATGGGGCTCACCGCCGTGGGCATGATGCTGCTGCCCGGCAAGGCGGAGGCGATTCGCGCCGGCCTGCGCTATCTGCTCTTTGCCCTGGTGGGCTCCCTGGCCTGGCTGCTTGGCGTGGCCCTGCTGCTGGGCGCCTGGGGCACGCTCTCCCTGGCCGAGCTCGCCGCCGTGGCCGAGCCCGATGCGGTCACCCGCATCGCCATGGCCCTGCTGGCCGCGGGGCTGCTGCTCAAGGCGGCGATCTTCCCCCTTCACGGCTGGCTGGCGCCGGTGCACGCCAGCGCCTGGACCCCGGTCAGCGCGGTGCACGGCGCCCTGGTGGTCAAGGGCTCCTTCTTTATCCTGATCCTGCTGTGGCGCCTGCTGCTGCCCGAGGCGGTGACCGCGGCCTGGGCGCTGGGCCTGCTGGGGGCGGCGGCGGTGCTCTGGGGCGGGCTCAAGGCGTGGCGCGCCGACACCCTCAAGCAGGTGGTGGCCTGGTCCACGGTGGGCCAGCTGGGCTATCTGATGCTGGCCTTTCCGCTGCTGGCCGGTGTGGCGGCGTCGGCGGCGGCCCTGGCCTGGCAGGCCACCTGGCTGCAGCTGGCCGGCCACGCTCTGGCCAAGGCGGCGATGTTCATGGCCGCCGGCAACCTGATGCTCTCCACCGGGGCTAGTCGCCTTGAGGAGCTGGCCGGGACCAGCCGTCGCCTGCCCCTGGCGCTGATGACCTTCGGCGTGGCCGCCGTCACCCTGATGGGGCTGCCGCCCAGCGCCGGCTTTACCGCCAAGTGGCTGCTGCTGCAGGCTTCCCTGGAGGCGGGGCAGTGGCTCTGGGCGGTGGTGCTGGTGCTCGGCACCCTGCTCACCGCCGCCTATGTGTTCCGGGTGCTGCGCTGCTCCTTCGTGGAGGAGGCACCGCGCCACGAGTTCCAGGTGCTGCCTCGGGGCACGGATCTCGTCCCGCTGCTGCTGGCCCTGGCCGCCGTGGGGCTGGGGCTGGTGGCCCAGTGGCCCCTGGCACTGCTGCGTGAGGGAGGGGTGCCATGAGCTCGGCCTTCTTCCCGGTGGCCACCCTGGCCACCTCGCTCGCGGCGGCGGCGATCATCTTCCTGCTGCCGGAGGGGGCCTTTCGCGCTCGCACCGGGCTCAACCTGACCGCCGCCCTGCTCAAGATCGGCCTGGTGGCCTGGATGGTGCGCGGGCTCAGCCAGGGCCACGCCTACGCCGTGGAGTTCCCGGTGCTGGAGGGGCTGGCCTTCGTGCTGCGGGCCGATGCGCTGGGCATCATGTTCGCCGGGCTCTCCTCGCTGCTCTGGCTCTTCACCACCATCTACGCCATCGGCTACCTGGAGGACTCGCCCAACCGGCGGCGTTTCTTCGGCTTCTTCAGCCTCTGCGTGGCCAGCACCCTGGGGATCAGCCTGGCCGGCAACCTCTTCACCTTCCTGATCTTCTACGAGCTGCTGACCCTCTCCACCTATCCGCTGGTGGCCCACCGGGGCAATCCGAAGGCGCTGGCGGCGGCTACCCTCTATCTGCGCTTCACCCTCACCGCGGGGCTGGTGCTGATGATCGGCATGGTGGCGCTGCACGCCCTGGCCGGGGATATCCGCTTCGGCCAGCGGGAGATCCTCGCCGAGTTCGGCGCCGAGCAGCGCGGCACCCTGATCGCCATCTTCTGGGTGCTGATCGCCGGCCTCGGGGTCAAGGCGGCCCTGGTGCCGCTGCACGGCTGGCTGCCGCGTGCCATGGTGGCGCCGGCACCGGTCAGCGCCCTGCTGCACGCGGTGGCGGTGGTCAAGGCTGGCGCCTTCGGCATCGTGCGGCTGGTCTATGACGTCTACGGCGCCGAGCTCAGTCACTCCCTGGGTCTGCTCACCGGCCTCGCCGCCGTCGCCACCGTCACCATCCTCTACGGCTCCCTGCGCGCCCTGGCCCAGGTGGAGCTCAAGCCGCGGCTCGCCTTCTCCACGGTGAGCCAGGTGAGCTATGTCGTGCTGGGCATCGGGCTCTTCGGCCCCCTGGGCACCATCGCCGCGCTCTCCCACCTGCTGCATCAGGGGCTGATGAAGATCACCCTGTTCTTCTGCGCCGGCAACTACGCCGAGGAGCTCGGTATCCACCGCATCGACGAGCTCGACGGGGCGGGGCGGCGCATGCCGCTGACCAGCGTCGCCTTTACCCTCGGCGCCCTGGGCATGATCGGGGTGCCACCCCTGGTAGGTTTCCTGAGCAAGTGGTACCTGGGCACCGGCGCCGTCCAGGCCGGCATGCCCTGGGTGATCGCGGTGCTGATGGTCAGCAGCCTGCTCAACGCCGCCTACTTCCTGCCGATCCTCTACCGGCTCTGGTTCCGGCCCGGCCCCGACCACGGCGTCGGCACCTGGCCCGCGGAGCGCCATCTGGGCCGCCTCGAGACCAGCACCTGGCTACTGCTGCCGGTGGTGGCCACGGCGCTGTTCAGCGTGCTGGCAGGACTCTTCGCCGGGCTGCCCTACACGCCGCTGGAGTGGGCGACCCGGGTGGCCAACCTGGAGTATCTGCCATGAGCCAGGAGATCTTCGCCGCCCTGATGATCGCTGTGCTGCTCTGGCCGCTGCTGCTGGTGCTGCGCGAACCGCTGATGGCGGCCCTGGTCGGGCGTGGCGAGGTGCGCTTTCCCCTTGACCCGCTATGGGCCACGGCACCGCTGCCGGCCCTGGCCCTGGCCGTGCTGGGCGGCGACGGGAGCCTCACGCTGTCGGCCTGGCTGCTGGGCGGCGTCTGGGTGCTGGACGAGCCGCGCCGGGTGCTGCTGGGCTTTACCGCGCTGCTCTGGCTGCTCGCCGGCTGGTATGCCCGGGGCTATCTGGCCGGCGACGGCGAGCGGGCCGTTGCCGGCAACGACAGGGCGGCGTCTCGCCTGGCCCGCTTTGCGCTGCTCTGGCCGCTGACCCTCACCGGCAACCTGCTGCTGCTGCTGGCGGAGGATATCGCCAGCTTCTACCTGGGCTTCGCGGTGATGACCTTCGCCGCCTATGGCCTGGTGATTCACTCCGGCACCCGAGATGCCCTGACCGGCGGTCGCGCCTACCTGATCATGGCGGTACTCGGGGAGGGGCTGATCCTGGGTGGCCTGCTGTGGGGCGCCGGCAGCCTGGGCACCCTGACCCTGGGCGGGCTGCGCGAGGGGCTCGTCAACCTGGAGCACGGCGTCTGGATCGGTCTGCTGCTGTGGCTCGGTTTCGGCGTGAAGGCGGGGGTCGCGGGCCTGCACCTCTGGCTGCCCCTGGCCCATCCGGTAGCGCCCACCCCGGCCAGCGCCGTGCTGAGCGGCGCCATGGTCAAGGCCGGGGTGGTGGGCTGGATGGCGACCCTACCGCTGGGGGAGCCGGCGGCGACGCAAGGCTTCGTCGAGCTGGGGCGCGCCATGCTCGCGGTGGGGCTCGTCGGCGCGCTGGGCGCGGCCCTGGTGGGGGTCTGTCAGCGCCATCCCAAGGCGGTGCTGGCCTACTCCAGCGTCAGCCAGCTCGGCATGCTCGCCGCCCTGGTGGGGGCGGGGCTCACCGCGCCTGGTCTGTGGCCGGCGCTGGCGCCCGCGGTGGTGCTCTTCGCCGCCCACCATGGCCTCACCAAGGGGGCGCTCTTTCTCGGCGTAGGCATCGGCGAGCACCCTCCGCGGCTGCCGGCCTGGGCCCTGGCGCTGCTGCTGGCGCTGCCGGCCCTCTCCCTGGCCGGGGCGCTGGGCTCAGGGCTTGCCACCAAGTGGGCCTTCAAGGCGGCGCTCTACGATGGGGGGCATTCGGGGCTGGTGGCCTGGCTCTCCCTGGCCGCGGTGGGCACTACCCTGCTGATGGCGCGGACCCTCTGGTGCCAGTGGCAGGGGGAGCGCCAGGCACGACACAACGGCCTGATGCCGCTCTCCGCCCCCATGCCACTGGCCTGGCTGCTGCTGCTGGCAAGCGGGCTGCTCCTGCCGGCCTGGCTGCCGCTGCTCGGCGCGGAGGGGGGCTCGCCGCCGCGGGAAGAGCTGGCGGGCCTCTGGTGGCCCCTGCTGGCGGGCCTGGCCCTGGTGCTGCCGGCGATCTGGCTCACTCGGCGGGGCGTGTCGCTGGCCTGGCATCGACCGCCGCCGGGCGATCTCTGGTGGCCGCTCTCCCGGGCAGCGGGGCGCCTGGTGGATGCGGCCCGAGCCGGGGGCGAGCGGCTGGCCGCGATCAAGGGAGGCTGGGTGGCCTGGTGGATGGAGCTTGAGCGTTCGGGGACCGCGGCGCTGGATGCGCTGGGGGAGGGTGAGAGCTGGCTGCGTCGCCACGCCGCCCTGCTGACCATGGCGGTGGCCGTCGGCCTGGCCCTGGTGCTGCTGTTCGGCGCCGCCTGAGGCTCATCAGGCCCCGGGCGGACGGCGGGTAGCAGGGTGGCGTTCCGGTCACGTCACAGCAGCTCCTCGCCGGCCAGGGCCAGCCGTGAGCGCTCCACGCTCTTCAGGGTCACATGGCCAGCATGGGGCCAGTCGCGGAAGCGCTGCACCACCGCCGCCATGCCGCAGGTGTTGGCGGTGAGGTAGGGGGTGTCGATCTGGCCGACGTTGCCCAGGCAGACGATCTTGGTGTTGCGCCCGGCCCGGGTGACCAGGGACTTGAGCTGCTTGGGGGTGAAGTTCTGGGCCTCATCGATGATCAGGAAGGTGTCGTTCAGGGTGCGACCGCGCATGAAGCCCGGGGCGCGGATCTGCACCCGGGAGCCGAGCAGCTGGCGGGTGGCGCCGTTGTCCCAGCTGGAGCCGCCATCCTCGTCGCGCAGCAGGTTGTCCATGTTGTCGTGAAAGGCGCCCATCCAGGGTGACATCTTCTCCTCCTCGGTGCCGGGCAGGAAGCCGATATCCTCGCTCATGGAGATGGGGGCTCGGGTGAAGACGATGCGCTCGAAGCGCTTGCTGTCCAGGGTCTGCTGGAAGGCCGCGGCCAGGGTCATGAAGGTCTTGCCGGTGCCGGCGCTGCCGGCGATGGTGACCAGGTCGATGTCGTCGTCCATCAGCAGGTTGAGGGCGAAGTTCTGGCGGCAGTCGCTGGCATGCACCCCCCAGACGCTGGCGCCGTGGCGATAGTTGGCGAGCAGCTCCAGGCGGGCCCGGCTTCCGCTCACCTCGCGCACCACGGCCTCGAAGCCGCCCTCATCGTCGCTGTCGGCCACCAGCATGCCGGGGTGCCAGTCGGTGGGTATCTCGCCGCCGAGATGGTAGGTCACGCGGCGCTCGTCGCGTTCCACGTTGACCTCCAGCGCCAGGCCGTTCCAGAGCTCGCTGCCGGCGTCCGGGTAGACGCGCACTCCCTCCAGCATGGCGTCGCTGTCATCGAAGACCCGGTCGGTCAGGTAGTCCTCCACCGGCACGCCCAGGGCGGCGGCCTTGACCCTCAGGTTGATGTCCTTGGTGATCAGGATCACCGAGGCATCCTGGCGCTCTCGGCAGAGCCGGCAGGTCTCGGCGAGAATGCGGTTGTCGGGGCTGTCGTCGAGACCGGTACGGGGCTCCAGGTCCGTGTAGCAGAGCAGCCGCAGGCGTCCCTCGGGGCCGTTCAGGCGCACAATGGGAATGCCGTCGCGGATCTGTTCGAGTCCGACGTTGGCGGTGAGGTCCGAGAGGGTGCGGCTGACCTGGCGGGCGGTGCGGGCGATCTCGCGAGCGCCATTCTTGTGCTTGTCGAGCTCCTCGAGCACGGTCATGGGGATGACCACCTCGTGCTCATCGAACTGGTAGAGGGCGGCTGGGTCGTGGAGCAGGACGTTGGTGTCCAGCACGTAGAGACGGGTGGCCTTCTTGTCGATGCGTACCATCGCGCAGCTCTCCTTTGGTCGCGAGATGGACGTCATGTGACGTCCCTATGTCGACACTGTCAGCGCACGATGTCAGGAAAGTGACAGGACCGACGGTGTCGTGCGGCGCTGATCCTCCCTCCTGTTGCCTTGGACAGACGGCGGGGCAGCGAGTGCCCCACCCGTTTCCCGAGCATGGTCCGCGCCCCCGGAGCTGGCAAGATGCGTCTCTCGCGAAGTCTCAACGCAGGCCGCCTATTCGGTATCCCGGTAGACGCTCTCCACCTCCAGGGTGGAGTGGCTGCCCAGCGCTTCGAAGTGCTCGGCGAGCCAGCCTTCGGCGGTGTGTCGCCCCGCGTCGCGCAGGTGGCAGAGGAAAGGCCACTCGGCGTTCATCTTGCTCGAGACCGAGAGCTTGCCCAGGGTCTCGTCGCCGGCGATGCGGTGGAAGAGGGTGCCGGCATAGCAGCCGATATCCACGCCCTGGTCGCCGAGCAGGCGCTGCAGCATGGCGATCATGCGCACCTCCTTGATCAGCGAGGCGTTGAAGGTGATCTCGTTCAGGCGGTTCATGATCGCCGCGGCGCTGGTGGGCAGCTCCTCCCGGTAGATGGGGTTGATCTGCACGATGACGATGTCCCGGGTGCCGCAGTGCTCCATCAACGGCATCAGCGAGGGGTTGCCCATGTAGCCGCCGTCCCAGTAGGCCTCGCCGTCGATCTCCACCGCCTGGAAGACCGTGGGCAGACAGGCCGAGGCCATCACCGCATCCACGCTCATCTCCTCCCGGGTAAAGATGCGCTGCTTGCCGCTGCGCACGTTGGTGGCGGTGACAAACAGCTTGAGGTCGGGGCAGCGACGCACCCGCTCGAAGTCGACCCGCTCCTCCAGGATGTCGCGCAGCGGATTGAGATTGAAGGGGTTGAACTGATAGGGCGAGACCAGTCGGCTCATCAGGTCCATGGCGATGTAGCCGGGGGAGTGGTCGAGGCTCCAGTTGCCGGTGAGCATGTCCAACGGGGTGCGCCTGATCGGGCTGGTCATGCCGGCGCGGCTCACCGCCTGCCAGAAGTCGTGGAGGGCCTGACGGGCGGTGTCGCGGTCGCCCCGGGTGAGGGCGTCGGCCATCACCACGCCGTTCATGGCCCCGGCGCTGGTGCCGCTGATGCCCTCGATCTCGATGCGCGGCTCCTCCAGCAGGCGATCCATCACGCCCCAGGTAAAGGCGCCGTGGGCGCCGCCGCCCTGCAGGGCCAGGTCGATTCGTTTGATATCGCTCATCGTCGTCCTCCCGATCTGTCGGACCAGCATACCGGCCCGGCTGCCCGGCAGCCACGCAACTGATAGCGTGTTAACATTTGATGTTCACCCCTGCACGCGCTCTGCCTCGATGGGCACAGTGGGGCCGCAGGCGGACCACTTTCCGGATGGGGGCGACATGACACTCTTGCGCGGCTTTCTCTGGCTGCTCGGTTTCCAACTGCTCGGCCAGCTGGTCGTCGAAGCGCTGGCGCTCCCGGTCTCCCACGCCATGGCGGGGCTCCTGCTGCTGCTGGCCTGGCTGCTGGTGAATCGAGGGCTCAGCGACAGCGTCGCCACGGCGAGCCAGGCGCTGATACCGCTGCTCGCCATGCTGATCATGCCCGGCGTGGTGGGGGTGTTCTTTGTCATCGACGAGTTCGCCGGCCACTGGACGGCGGTGGTGGCGGCGCTGGTGGTAGGCACCTTCCTGAGCGTGCTGACCACGCTGTGGCTGATGCGGCGTTTCATGCCGAGGGAAGACAAGGGACGGGACGCAGGGAGCCGCCCGGCATGAACGCACTCCATGCCTCGCTGCTGCACACCCCGGCGCTCGCCGTTGCCCTGACCCTGGCGGCCTACCTCGCCGGCATGGCGCTGTTCGAGCGCATGGGCCGGCCGAGCTGGTGCCCGGGGGTGCTGATCGGCGCCGTGCTAACGGCGGCAGGCCTGTGGCTGCTGCGCCTCGATGTTGCCGACTACCAGCGCCACGTGGCCGCGCTGACCCTGCTGCTGGGCCCCGCCACCGTGGCGCTGGCGGTGCCGCTCTACCAGCAGCGCCGGCATATCGTCGCCCTGTGGCGGCCGATTCTCTGCTGCCTGCCCCTGGCCGCGCTGCTGGCCGCGCTCTATGCCGTCCTGATCGCCTGGCTGCTGGGGGCGCCGCCCATCGTGCTGGCCTCGCTGGCCCCCAAGTCGGTCACCGCCCCGCTGAGCATCGGCATCGTGGAGCAGATCGGCGGCTCGGTCTCGCTGATGCTGGGCGGGCTGCTGATCACCGGGGTGCTGACCACCCTCTGCGTCTCGCTGCTGGCCCGCCTGCTCAACATCACCGACCCGCGCATCCTCGGCTTCGCGCTGGGGGTGAACGGCCATGCCATCGGCATCGTGCGCGCCTTCGAGCTCGGCCCCACTGCCGGCGCCTTCGCCTCGCTCGGCATGAGCCTGACAGGGATATTCACCGCGCTTTTCCTGCCGCTGGCATGGCAGCTGCTGGGGCTGTAGAGCGCCCCAGGCCTGGGAGAGTTGCTGCCTTACACGTCATCCCAGCCGCAGTCTGCCAAGTGGCGCAAGAAATAGATTACCAAACAGCGCGTAAAGCATCGCCCAATCGGGCGGTGATACAAGCGCGCACCGCGAAGCGGTGCTCAATGGATACTGCCTCGAAACCCTGATATCTTTCCAGTATGACAAAACGTGCCTACAAAGAACGGTTCTACCCCACCCCCGAGCAGGCGGTGCTGCTGGCGCAGTCGTTCGGATGTACCCGTTTTGTCTGGAACAATACGCTGGCCTATCGCACCGAGGCCTATCAGCAGCGCGGCGAGCCGGTGTCGCACGCCGCTGCAGAAAAGCGCCTGGTCGCGCTCAAGGCCGACTATCCCTGGTTGAAGGATGTCTCCAGCGTGATCCTGCAGCAGACGCTGCGCGATCAAAAGGCGGCCTTCGACAATTTTTTCAACCCCAAACTCAAGGCGCGCTATCCGCGCTTCAAGCGCAAGGACGGCCGGCAGTCGATCCGGCTGACCAAGGCGGCATTTCGCTACCGCGATGGCGAGATCACCATCGCCAAGACCACGGCGCCGCTGCCGATCCGCTGGAGCCGCCCGCTGCCCAGCGAACCCTCCAGCATCACGATTTCGCGGGATCGTGCCGGCCGCTATTTCATCAGCTGCCTGTGCGAGCTCGAGCCGGAGACGCTGCCGGTCACGCCGAAGAGGGTAGGCATCGATCTCGGCCTGACCGACCTGTTCATCACCAGCGAGGGCATGAAGTCGGGCAACCCGCGTCATCTCAAACGCTATGAGGCCAAGCTGGCCTATCTGCAACGCTGGTTGTCGAAAAAGCAGAAAGGCTCGCGCAACCGCCACAAGCTGCGCCAGAAAGTGGCGCGGCTACATGCCAGGATCGCGGACTGCCGCCGCGATGCGATCCACAAGGCGACCCGCACGCTGATTAACGAAAACCAAGTGCTGTGTGTCGAGTCGCTCAATATCGTGGGCATGCTCAAGAACCGTTCCTTGGCCAAGGCCATCAGCGATGCCGGCTGGGGTGAGTTTGTGCGCCAGCTTGAGTACAAGGCCGCCTGGGCGGGCCGGCAGCTGGTGAAAGTCAGCCAGTGGCTGCCCAGCAGCAAGCGGTGCCACGGCTGTGGGCACCAGGTCGAGAAGCTTCCTCTCTCCCGGCGCCACTGGCACTGTGAGCGCTGCGGCCAAGCCATCGACCGTGATATCAACGCGGCCAGAAATATCCGAACCGCCGGGCTGGCGGGGTTAGCCTGTGGAGCGACTGGAGCGGGGGCCGTGGCCTAGCCACGGCCTAGTGAAGGCGTGTCGAAGCAGGAAGGT
>WPCG01041343.1_pt1 | contig 10429 bp, 12 predicted proteins | sample 5403311 | NCBI WGS metagenome assembly WPCG01 (sample SAMN12869467, study PRJNA574797) | sludge metagenome | isolation source: wastewater treatment of Control | place: China:Beijing | collected 2019-05-17 | reverse complement strand
ATGTAAAAATCATCTCTTCTTCAACGATCGAAAGAAGCTTCCCGGGGAAAACGTGGCAGGGGTCTCCCAAGGCGCCTCTTTTCATCGCGGAAGGAGCGATCTGGACAAAAGGTTGCGCGCTTCCGGCGGAAGCAAAGAATCGGCTTACATCACACGCGTCAGGCGCGGATTCTCCATTTTTCCGGGGAGTCTGCCGCGCTTCGCTATCGGTACACCGTCGATCTCCTTGATATCCATCGTCATATCTATAGGGTCGGCATGAGAGATATAACTTCCTACGCCGAACGAGTCCGCGCCGGCCTGATCAAGTTCGCGTATGCGCTCCGGCGAAAGCCCGCCCGAGGCGATGATACGCACCTTGGAGAATCCGGCTTTATCGAGCCTGTACCGAATCTCCTTGACAAGATCGGGAGAAACGCCTCCGCGTTCTCCGGGGGTATCGAGACGGATAGCGCCGAGTTTGTCCCCCAATGCGCGGGCTACCCGGAGAGACTCCTCCGCCTCGTCTTTGAATGTATCGACGAGAACGATTCTCGGGTCCCCGGACGGCATCGTCGCATCGTACTCCATCGCCAAGTCGACGGTATCGCCCATTATGAGGACCGCCGCGTGCGGCACAGTACCCACCGGCTCGATACCGGCAAGTTTCGCCCCCAGAATGCAGCTTGCTCCGGAACAGCCGCCCACGCGAACCGCCGTGCGTTCCATGACGGGTGCGACCGAAGGATGGACATGGCGCGCCCCGAAACAAAGCACCGGCTTCCCCCGGGCGGCTTCGACGCATGTTTTCGCTGCAGTCGCCCATGCGGAAGCGCTCGCCAGCATTCCAAGGAGGACTGTTTCGTACGTTCCGAAGAGTTCGTAGGAGCCCTGTATCCGCATGAGAGTCTCCTTCGGTCCGAAGGGATCTCCTTCGCGGAGCGACTCCACCGCAAGATTTTTTCCCTTGAGGAGCAGAAGCGCCTCGTCGAGTCCGGCGAAGACGCCGTTCTTTCGCGCGAAGACCTCCGCGGTGACATCCGTGGAAAGCTTTCCGCTCTTCCGGAGCACGTCCCGAGTCTTTACGAAATAGACGTCGGTGGTGCATCCGGCCAGGATTTCCTCGTGGGTGGCCGAATACAGACGGCTTTCTTCAGGACGAAAGTTCCGGACGTCGGAAAAGCTCTCCATCTCCGGGCACGCCGGGCAGGATCGCCCTCTGAGGCGGGAATCCATCGCCGTCTCTTACAGAAGAACCACGACGATCGATGTGACCATGAAGATTGCAGTCAGACTCACGGTGACCGTTGAAAGCCCCGTGAAACGCTGCCACTGACTTCCGCCCATGTCGGCCTGGGTACCCCCGCCGAAAATACCGGAAAAACCGCCCTGCTTTCTCTGCTGCAGAAGGATGACTCCGGACAGAGCTATGCAGAGAAGAATGTGGACGATACCAAGAAACGTCTTCAAGTCGTGCACCTCCTAAAAAAATGGCAACCAAATCCAAACGAAAAGCTATTCTACCACACAATTCCCCGAAAGGATATCCATCAATCGATATCCCGCCACCGCCCGGTGAGAAATTTTTCTTTTGACCTCGTCCGGCAATTCGCCGAAGGTACAGTCATACCCGGAAGGTGAAAAAATCGGGTCGTAGCCGAATCCGCGAACTCCCGCCGGAGTCTCCCGGAGCGTTCCGGAGCAGGCGCCCTCGGTCACGAAACAGCATCCGGAGGGGAAATAGAGCGCAAACGCCGCCACGTACCGGGCGAAACGGTCCTCCACGCCGCGCATACGTCCGAGGATCCTCGCGATTCTCTCTCCGTCGGTCGGAGCGACGCGGGCGGAGAAAATACCCGGCTCCCAGCCCAGCGCACGAACTTCCATGCCGCTGTCGTCGGCGAGCGAGGGCATTCCGGAGGCGTCGAAATAGGCCTTCGCCTTGAGCCGAGCGTTGCTCGCGTAGCTGCTCCCCGTTTCGTCGACGTCGAGGACAACAACGTCGGGGCCGTAGACGATATCGATACGGAGCGGCGCGAAAAGCTCGACCACTTCGACGTACTTGCCCCTGTTGCCGCTTGCGAAGAGGATACGTTCCAGTCCGGGAACCCTCATGCGCGGAGTCTCATCCCCTCGGGAGACGCCACGGCACGCCGAGGTCGACGGGCGCGCCGCCCTGCTGCTCCTTGCCGTTGATAAGGAAGCGCACCTGAACGATCGGCGAAAAGTTTTCGCTCATCGTCCGCACGACGCCGGTGATGAAGAGCGCGCTTCCCTGCTCCCCCCGGGCTTTGAGCAGCGAAAGAAACTGCCCGTTGAAGTTGAGATAGAGCGTATCGCCCGACCGGAAAAGGTTGAGCAGCTTGACATCGGCCGCTTCCTTTTCCGAAAGTGTCGACACTATTTTCCCGATAACCTGGCGGATATCGTCCTCCATGATGCCGGAAAGCACCTCCGTCTTCTCGGACGAAATCGCCCCATTCTGCGGATAGTACAGCGTAAAGGCCACTTTCCGGGCGTTCAGGCGGATCTCCCGGGGCGCCTCGTTCAGAATTTTTTCCGCCTCGCCGCGATTCGCCGCCACATCCTTTCTCTGAAGGATGTCCTGGCGATTGAGCATGCGCAATGCGACGGAGGTGCCCACATACCCCGCTGCAAAGCAGAAGACCAGTACGCCGGTCCACGCAATCAGGCGAATGAGGAGCGGCGCCTTCCGTCCGCTCGCACGGCCTTCCGCCGATCGCCTCGAGGAACGGGGAGCCTCATCCCTCCGCACTTCAAAACCGTCTTCGTAATCATCATACTTTCTCCCCATCGAACGATCGTCCTCCTTGGATCAGTTGTTTTTCAGATAATCCCGTATTCCACGGGCGAGAGCATCCGCCATCTTCTGTTGATACGTCTTGTCGGCGAGCAACTTCGCCTCCTGCTTGTCCGTGAGAAACCCCAGTTCGACGAGCACGGCGGGCATCGCCGCCCCCCTGAGCACATAGAAGGGAGCCTGGGCTACGCGACGCATCTTGAGTCCGCCCGATTTTCCGGCATTGAAGAGGTACTCGGCAAACCCGGTGCTCTCGCTTATCTTCGCATTCTGCTGCATGTTGCCGAGGATCGCCAGAAGCGTCTGGGTTCGTTTGTCCGCGGCTTTCGTCGAATCGCCGTTGTCCTCCGCCAGCTCCCTGTTTTCGAAGCGTGCGAGCTCCATAGCGTCTTTGTCGGTCGGAAGCGCCATCAGGTAAATCTCCATGCCCGTGGCGCTCCTCCCCGGAGGGAGCGCATTCCCATGGATGCTGACGAAAAGGTCGGCGTTCATTGTGTTCGCAATCTCCGTACGGCGGCGCAGGGTAAGGTAGACATCCGAGTCGCGCGTCAGCCGAGCGTCGATTCCGAACTCCTTCAAACGGGCGACGAGCAGGCGGGAAACAGTGAGATTGAGATCTTTCTCCCGGATTTTATTTGCCACGGCGCCTGGATCCTTCCCCCCGTGCCCCGCGTCGACGACGACGATCCGCTTCCCTGTGCGGGCCGAAGGACGAGGCGTCACAACGGACTGAGGCGGCAAGAGAGAGGGCGTCGGGGCGGGAGCGGGGCGGGGAGCATCCACAACGACCGGCGGAGAGACGGGCGTTCCCGCCGCGCCGCCGCGCCTGAAGTCGACGACGAGTCGTTTCGGGGCATCCAGAGAGATGATCTCCTGGACGGAAAGAGACGAACCGAGGTCGATCAGCAGCCTGTCGCCGAAATTCATCGCTCCCGCATTCACCTCCCGGTACGGAGAAGGGATTCCGGGAACGGGCCAGGGGCCCGAAGAGAAGAATATCTTGACGCCGCCTGCGCTTCGCTGAACTTCCGGCTCGCCGTTTCCTTCGAAGTCCAGTACGGCACGGATTTTCTCGTCGTCGATCCCCCAACGGACCCCTTTCAGAATCGGGCGGACGGAAGAAGGGGCGGAGGCGGCCGGAGCTTCGGGAACAGGAGAAGGCGGCGTCTTCGGAGGCGCAGGAGGCGTTGCCGCAGGCGCCGGCGTTCCTCCGCTCGTTTCGGCTCCCCAGCGCAGCACAACGTTTTTTCCGGAACGTGCGAGAAGCGAATTAAAGAGCTTGAGCGCCGACCCGCTTTCCAGAAACCACTGTCCGTCCCGTTGAACGCACGATGCGGCGAGCGGGACCAGTTCCACATCAAGCCATGCCGCGGAGGCGCCGGAAACGAGCTGGATCTTGTTTCTCCCGGCCGTCACGACGAGCGTGTCGTCCTTCGCGACGGCGGGAAACTCCAGGAGAGACGCCATTTCCGTCGCGGAAACGAGCGTATGCGCCCCCTGCCGTACGGAGCCGACATTGCCCAGACACTGATTGCCCGAGAAGAGCTGCATCGCGCTCTCCGCCTCGGCCGGAAGGAACAGGGCGAAGAAGAGCAGGAGAAGAAGACGCGCGACGTTACGTTCCCGCGGCCGCAACATCACGAATCACCAAAGAGCAGGAGCCGATGCTCCCGAAAAATTTAAAATCATTGCCGACGAGATCGATTGCGCGCAGCACATCCTTGAGGTTTCCGGCAACCGTCATTCCTGCGACGGGTTCCGCAAGCGATCCGTCTTTGATGCGCACACCTTTGATCCCGAGCGAAAAATCGCCGCTCACCGGATTCATCGTATGGAGCCCGAGCAGCTCGGTCACCAGGATACCGCTCCCCACCTGGAGCATGAGATCCTGCGGCGTCCACTTTCCGGGAAGAAGCGAGAGATTCGAAAAATCCACATCGGGCGTCCCGGAGACGGAGCGCGCGGCGTTTCCCGTGGAGGCGACCCCGTCGATGCGGGCATACTTCAGGTTGTAGAGCCATGACCCGACAACTCCTCCTGAAAGAAGCGAGGTCTTCGAACACGGCACGCCCTCTCCGTCGAACGGAGCGCTGCCGATCCCCCCTTTAAGGGTACCGTCGTCGACGAGGGAAAGCGCCGTGGAGGCGATCTTTTCCCCGCGCTTCCCCTTCAGGAACGACTTGTTCTTATGGATGTTGGAGGCCAGAAAGAGTTCGCCGAGTACTTCGACGAAAGACGCCGAGGATTCGGGATCGAGCAGCAGATCGTATCTCCCCGTGGGGAGCGGCTCCCCTCCGAGCGCCATGGCTGTCCGTCTGACGGCCTCGACGGCCGTTGCACGGGGTTCAAGAGACGCAAGAAGACGGCTCTCGTCTCCGTATCCCCCCATCTCCATCGAGTCGCCGGATGAGAGGATGACGGAAACGCCGCATCCTGCGCTTGCGCCCTCGTACCACATCATCGCTCCGGTCGAGGAGGCGTAGAGCACCTCTCCGGCGCCGTCGCCCCAGGAAGCGCTCCGTACGGAGACGACCCTGGGATCGGCGTTCCTGGCGGTTTCCCACATCTCGCGGCAGAACGCCATCCGGTCCGATGGAGAGAGATTCAGCACCGCTTCATCGGAGAGCGCAAGAGCCTCCTCGCTTGCAGGTGCGGGATCGGCCAGTGCGACGTACGCATCCGGCTCGGACGACATGCAGTTGGAGAAGCTCCATTCCACAACTTCATCCAGGAGGTTCCGGTCGAGAGAGTTGACATGCGCGACGCCTTGCCGCCCCGCCGAATCGAGTGTGCGAAGTCCAATACCGAGCGAGAAACCGGAAGATATCCTTTCAGGTTCCCCGTCGAGCAACGAAAGAGAGTGCCCGGAATTAAAGGTATACAGTACGTCCGCCGCCGCCGCGCCTCTCTTTATGGCTTTCTCGATCAGGAAGGAAGCGGCGGACTCCGCCGTCCCCCTCTCCGGGAACTTCTTCACGAAGCGGCAGCCTCCTCGAGGATGATCGCCGCCGCTTGTGTCACCTGTTCTCTCGATACATCGAGATGCGTTACAAGGCGGAAACGGTTCTCTGAAACACCGTTGAACAGGACGCCTCTGGCGGCGCAGCGAAGATGCAGATCGGCGCATGTCCCTCCTGGAACGCCGCAGTAGACCATATTCGTCGGTTTCTCATTGTGCTCGACGGTGATCACGCGCCCCTCCGAGAGAAGCTGCGCAAGCAATCCGGCATTCTCATGATCCTCCCGGAGACGCTCGATATTGTGCTCCAGCGCGTACATTCCTGCGGCAGCCAGTATTCCGGACTGACGGAGACCGCCGCCGAGACGTTTTCTCCAATGGCGGGCGGCGGCGATAAAACTGCCCGAAGCGCACAGCAGGCTTCCGACAGGAGCGCCCAATCCCTTTGAAATACAGAACTGAAGCGAATCCACGCTTTCCGCGTACTTCTTCACCGAACAGTTCCATGCCGTGGATGCGTTGAAGATCCGCGCTCCGTCGATATGCACGGAGAGCCCGAGACGGTGCGCTTCTTCCGCCGAAGCGCGAACTGCTTCGGGCGAGAGCGCAAGACCTCCTCCGCGGTTATGCGTGTTCTCCAGGCAGAGCAGCCTGGCGGGGGCGAAGTGGACATTGGAAGGACGGCAGTGCCGGCGCACTTCCTCCGGGGAGATCAGCCCTGAACTGTCGTCGGCAACCAGCGGAACGACGGAACCGAGAGCGGCCAGACCCCCGCCTTCGTAGTTCAGTATGTGGCAGTCCGCGCCGAGAACGGCGCCATCCCCCCTGCCGCAGTGCGTGAGCACCGCGACCAGGTTGCCCATGGTTCCCGAGGGCAGAAAAAGAGCGGCCTCCATGCCGGTGAGCGCGGCGGCCGTTTCTTCCAGACGATTGACGGTGGGATCCTCGCCATAGACGTCATCGCCGACTTCCGCGGCATACATAGCCTTCCGCATCTCCTCCGAAGGTTTCGTCACAGTATCGCTTTTCAGATCAACTGGGAACATGTGTCTATATCCTCCTTCAAAACGGCGCGTTCACGAACATGCCGTTCAACAATTACATTCGCAAATCAACATTATATAAAAGTTCTCGTCGATATCATACCATCAAAAGAGCGAATTCCGGAGGGTAGTTGCCGCCGAAATTCGCTCGCTGCGTCATCGAAGCCCCTGCAAGCGCCAAGCTAGAGGGAAACCCCCAGCCTGGCCCATGGGAGGAAGTCTTCCGCGACCGCAACGCCCATCATGGCGGACGGGCGGTTTGCGCCGTGAAAATCGTTGCCCGCCGTCGGATAAAGGGAAAATTCCTCCGCAAGCGAGAGATAGCGGAAGATCTGCTCCGCCGAAGCGCGCGAGGAAACACATTCAATCCCCCACAGCCCGGCATCTTTCAGCATCCGGACGATCTCCCGGAGCTCCGAAATATCTCCGGTGGTCTGCGCGGGATGCGCGAGAACGGCGAGCCCCCCCGCGTCGGAGATCATCCGGATGCATGCCTCCGGCGAAAGGCGATAGCGTTCCACGTACGCCGGAGAGGATGTATTCAGGTAGCGGGCGAAGGCGGAAACGATGTCTTGAGCATACCCTTTCCGCACGAGCACCCTCGCCATATGCGGACGCGCGACGACATCCCCGCCCGACTCCAGGGCGACTTCGTCCAGCGAAATGTCGAGCCCCATCGTTCTCAGATTCTCGCACATCGCCGCATTTCGCTCGTCCCTTCCCCGGCGCACTTCCTCAAGCATTTTTTTCATATCCGACCGACCGGAAGCGGAAGAGGCGCCCCCCGCGCGGCGGAGATCCAGGCGATACCCCAGGATATGGACAGTCCGGGAATGATCCGCGGAGAGCTCTATTCCGGGAATACCCGCCATGTTCCACCGTGCGCACGCCGCCATGAACGAAGGGAGTCCGTCGATCGTATCGTGGTCGGTCAGGCTCATGACGGCGACTCCTTTGCTTCTCCCATGGGCCACGAGGGCTTCCGGCGTCATCGAGCCGTCCGAGAAGGTGCTGTGGAGATGCAGATCGATACGGATCATCCTGCCCGAACTCACCCGTTGAATGCTTCTTCGTCGAGAATCTGGTCGATGTCGAACAGAGAAGCGAGGTCGAGCAGCACGATAAGACGCCCGTCTTCGAGTTTCGCGACGCCGAGGAGATATTTCTTGTCCATGGTGGTGTTGAGCCTGGCCGCGGACTCGATCTGGCTGTCGTAGACAGTGCAGACTTCCCGGACGGAGTCCACGATGATGCCGAAAAGGGTTTCATTCCAAGAGACCACGACGATCCTCGCCTCGTCGGTCAGATCTTTCTGCAGCATGCCGATCTTCAGCTCCATGTCGAAGACCGGAACGATGGACCCCCGCAAATTGATAACGCCCCGAATATAGTCGGGAGAATTGGGGACCCTCGTGATGAACGGAGGAACCCGGACGATCTCCCTGACGTACGTCACGTCGAGACCGTAATCCTCCTCGTAAAGAGCGAACACAAGTGTGATGCGCTCCGTTCCTCTGCTTTCCATCTCACTGGCTTTCAAATCCCGCGTTTCACTGGTCGTAAGCGTCGGATTCATTCTCTTTCCCCTCCCGGTAAGAATCATTCTCTCGAATATATGCTGACTATATCCATCGTTCTCTGTGCAGTTCCACACCGTCGAGCGTAAAGATGACAATGCCGTCGTCGTCGACGAGGGCGGCGCTTGCGGGGTCTCTCCCCCTTGGAAGAGACGCGGAACCCGGGTTGACGAAAAGCGTCCCCTCCTCGCGCACCACGGAGGCGACGTGCGTATGTCCGTACACCGCGAGATCGGCCCTGCTCTGCAACGCAAGACTCCGGAAGCGCTCGAAAGCGTTCCCGTGCGCCATCAGTATACTCTTCCCGTTCCACCATACAAAGGCGTACGGCGAAAGAAGAGGCCGCTGCAACAGCTTTTCATCCTCCGGATAATCGCAGTTTCCCCGCGAAATTATAACAGGAAATGGCGCCGAGCGAATCATCCCGGCCAATCCCGTATCGACATCCGAAGAGAGGACATCCCCGGCATGCAGCACGGCATCAAGAGAATTCCCCCACAGCAAGGAAGCCTTTATCCAGGCATCTTCATGCCCATGCGTGTCGGACAGCAGCCCAAGCCGTCGTTTGATCATCCGCTCCCCCTCCTGACCACTCGATGTTCCCCAATACGGCAAAGTGTACTAAAATGGGGAGGAACAAACGTGCCGGTATCGGTTCATTGTAGCATGCTCCGGGTTTTTCATCGCCTGCGGAAAGAGTATGCAAAAAAAGCAAAGGAGCGTTCCCCATGACTGAAGAACGAAAAGAACACAACCTTTTTCAAGAGATCAAGAGGCTTCTGGACTCCGAAGGTCTGGTAACCGCCCGCTTGGTGGAGTCCGTAACACGCACCGCTCAGATGGCTTCGACAACCGTTCCGGAGATACAGGATCTTTTTTCCCAGTGGCTCTCGCTCATCGGAGGAGAGGTCGCACGCATGGCGTCATCCGCTCCGGATATGGACATAGCCTCCACTGCGCGCATGATCGGCATCGAAGAATCGTCGCTTCTCTCCCTTCTGCTGATGCTCCACAGAGAGGGTAAGCTCTCGATAGAATCGGTCCGGATCGGCAAGGGGAAAGGCGGAAACAGCGAGATCTGCTCTTGCCTTATGGAAACAGAAGAGGACGCATGACAACCGATCTGGAACTGCTCTCGAAAAAAGCCCGGAGACAGGCCGCGATGGCTGAAGCCGGTCTTCTTCCCCACCCCGGGCAGGAAGATATCTTTCAAGGGATGGAGTATACCCTTCTCACTCCGGCGCTTGAAGAGACTGTCCTGATCGATGCGTGCAACGCGGCGTCCGCAAACAGGCTGGCATCCCTCTGCATTCCATCCCCATGGATCGGAAAAGCCTGTCGGTTTCTGCTCGAGAGCAGGACGGCGCTTTCGAGCGTCGTCGCCTTTCCTTTCGGGACATCGCCGGTCGAAGCGAAAAAAATCGAGGCGTTCGCCGCCGCCGCCGCAGGAGCAAAGGAGGTTCAAGTTTCACTCTCGCCGTACATGCTGAAGACGAACGACAGGAACGGACTCAGAAGAGAGATGGAAGAGCTCCGCTCCGTCCTCGTCAAGAGCGAGCTGACGTTCATCATCGAAACTTCACTGCTCTCGGATGAAGAGATTATCGCCATCGTCAGGGCGGCGGAGCTCGCCGGAGCGGAACGAATAAAAGGAGGTTCGGGGTTCTGGGGAGCCACTTCGCTTCATGGGGCGGCTATACTGAGATGCGCCGCTCCCGACTGGATGGGAGTAACGGCCGTCCTTGACGCCGGGAATGCGAAAAACGCGCTCCCGCTTCTCGCCGCAGGCGCGGATCGCCTCTCTACGTCCTCACCCAAAGATTTTCCAGGTTTCACAGAGGAGCCCGGGACTCAAGAAGATGGAGCGCATTCGTAACAAAAAACGGCGTTCTTCGACGCACAACGCAACGCGACGGAGGACATGCGCGCAAACGCAAGGAAGCCGTCCGAGGGGAATTTTCCCCTGGACGGCTTCCTTGTTCTTTCAAAAGGATTTCCGGCGGCGACCTGCTCTCCCACGGATAGCCTCCGCAGTACCATCGGCGCTGGA
>WPCG01007699.1_pt1 | contig 10429 bp, 8 predicted proteins | sample 5403311 | NCBI WGS metagenome assembly WPCG01 (sample SAMN12869467, study PRJNA574797) | sludge metagenome | isolation source: wastewater treatment of Control | place: China:Beijing | collected 2019-05-17 | reverse complement strand
GAGAGATTCATCTTGTTCCTCCGTCTCCAGGATGGGAACCTGCGGAAAGTCACCCCGTCAATATACCACTTTCCTATCAAAAAACAAGGGAATAAAGTTGATTCTATGGACAATTCAACGAGTATTCATGATATCGAGTTTTTAAAAAAGCCGGAGGCAGGCGAGTCCGGCCGCAAGGCTGATCAGGGTCACCGGAACTCCAACGAGCGCGTGTTGCTTCCAGTCGAATCGAATCCCCATACGCTCCGCTTCGCCTGCGACAATAATGTTGGCGATGCTCCCCACAAGGAGCATGTTGCCGGCGAAGGTGCTCGAGACGGCGAGAATATATCCGGCCTGAGGGACGTCGCGCACTATCGGAAGCAGCAGCATGACGGCCGGAACGTTGGAGACCAGGTTCGAGAGCAGTGTGGTTACGCCGTAGAGCCATGCGGGCGACGACAGGGAAACTCCTGCGGATTCGAGGAGCTCCTTGAGAATCTCAAGCCCTCCGGCGGCCTCGAATGCCGCATTGACGACAAAAAGCCCGAGGAAAAGAAGAAGGAGTTGCCAGTCGACGATCTCAAGAGTCCGCCTCGACGCCATCTTTCTGCTGAGCAGGAGAATCCCCGCCGCGCCGAGCGCCGTAAGGTCCCTCGGAAGGGATGAAAAGAGGAACATTCCCACGACAATCGTCAGAACAACACATCCTTTGAGCGTCTGCCATGAATCGAAGGGGCGTTCGTCCTCCCGATGGTCCTCCATTTCGAGCGTCCAGCGTCCTCGAAAGAGGAAGAGGACAATCCCCCAGAGAAAGAGCAACGAGAGAAGAACCGGCGGTGCGGCGAAGAGCATATATCCTCCGAACGAAAGCGAGAGATACTGTCCGATCAGCATGTTTTGAGGGTTCCCTATAAGAGTGAGCGCGGAACCTATGTTGGAGGCACAGGCAAGGGCAAGCAGAAAGGGGAGAGGGTTGAGTTCGCGACGAATGCACCCCGCACCCAGGACGGGAGTCATGGCGAGACAAACGACGTCGTTGGTGAGCAGCGCGGACATAAGGGCCGACGCGCCGACGACGGCTCCCAGAACAAGCTGCGGAGACGCCGAGAGAGCCCCTATTCGCCGGGAAACCTCCGAATAGAATCCTCCGAGGCGAAACTGCGCGGAGATGACCATAAAGCCGAAGAGCAGCAGAATCGTCGGCACGTCGATCCCGGAACGTCCCCCTTCGAGAGACGCTTTTCCAGTTGCGAGCAGCACGATGGCGCCGAGAAGAACGATGCCGGTACGGTCCAGCGCGAGTCGGGGAAGACGCCCGAAGATCATCCCCAGATAGACGATCGAAAAGACAAAAAAGACGAAGCATCCATTAACCATAGAAAACACCTCGCACATCAATGTGAACAACAGTAAAAGATTATACTCCTCAACATTGCATCCGGAAAAGCAAAGCAAAAAAGAAACCCATATTCACTTTACACCCTATCAACGCATCAAAATATATTAACTATATATTCCATGTTTACAGGCCTTTTCAAAAGAAGCGTCTTGTGGCAAAATGCGTAAATATTTTTTCCATCGCCTTTTCCCGAAACGGCGTTCATGGAGGAAAGTCTCGCAAGCGATGTGACCGGCATTTCCGGCACATTTGCAGTTGTGGGTATGTCTCGATTTTTTGAAAGGGGGCCAAAAAATGGCTCGAACCGGTGAGCAGTATGATCAGGGTCTGTACGACCCGCGGATGGAGAGGGACAGCTGCGGCCTCGGACTTGTCGTTTCGATCCAAGGAGAGGCGTCTCACGGAATCGTGACCAGGGCGCTCGGCGTCCTTCGTCGGTTGAGTCACCGAGGAGGTATCGGCGCGGATGGAAGCACGGGAGACGGGGCCGGCATTCTGCTCCAGATTCCGCATAATTTTCTGGCGGAGGAGATGCTGCAGCACGACGTTCATCTTCCCTCTCCGGGCGCCTATGCGGCGGGAATGTTCTTCCTCCCCCGAGATCCTCAGATGCGCCTCTTCTGCGAGGGAAGATTCGAACGGGTGGTTCGGGAGGAAGGCATCCACTTCCTCGGATGGCGAGAGGTTCCCGTGGACGAGAACGCCTGCGGGCAGTCCGGAAGAGCGAGTCGCCCCGCTATATGCCAGGCGTTCCTCTCACAGGGAGACTTTCCGGCGGATGGGTTCGAAAGAAAACTACTCGTCGTTCGAAAAAGAGCGTCGCGCGAAATAGCCGCATCGGGACGGTCCGGAGCGGAGAACTTTTATGTGTGCAGTCTCTCGACACGAACAATCGTGTACAAAGGGCAACTCCTGGGCGGAAAGATCGATCAGTTTTTCCCCGATTTGCAGGACGGGCGGGTACGCTCCGCCATCGCGATGGTACATGAGCGGTACAGCACGAACACCTTCCCCCAATGGAAGCTCGCCCACCCCTTCCGTTTCCTCGCTCACAACGGCGAGATCAACACCATCCGCGGAAACATCAACTGGATGAACGCGCGCGAAGGAGCGATGCGTTCCGAACTCTTCGGGGAGGATTTCGAGAAGATCCTTCCCGTGATCGAACCCGGGGGAAGCGACTCCTCCAGCCTGGACAACGTCTTCGAACTTTTCACGGCGAACGGAGCCTCTCCCGAGGCGACGCTTATGTTTCTCATTCCCGAAGCATGGCGGGAGAACCGACTCATGGATGCGTCGCGAAAAGCGTTCTACGAATACCACGCCAGGATGATGGAACCGTGGGACGGCCCCGCCGCCATCCTTTTTTCGGATGGCGTCCGCGCCGGAGCCGTTTCGGACCGCAACGGCCTGCGTCCTCTTCGGTACATCGTCACCGACACGGACGAGATCATCATGTCTTCCGAGGCTGGAGCGACGGATATCCCCCCGGAACATATAACGGCGCGGGGGATACTCCCTCCGGGCGCAATGATCGTGGCGGACACGGAAAAAAAACATATCCGCACCGACGACGAGATAAAGAGAGAGATGGCGCGCAAGGCGGATTTTCAACCCTGGACGGAGAAGAACAGACGCAGTCTCGATTCTTTCCGGGAGCTCGGAGAGGAACGCGTCATGCACCCCCGTCTCCTGGCGGTGCGCAAGAAGATCTTCGGAATAACAAGCGAAGAAGTCGAAAGAGAGCTGCTCCCTACCGCCCTTGCCGGGGAAGAGCCCATCGGATCGATGGGCGTCGACGTCTCCCTCCCCGTTCTTTCGCAGGAGCCGGTGCTCCTCTTCGATTTCTTTCGACAGTCCTTTGCTCAAGTGACCAATCCAGCCATCGACCCCATTCGGGAGAAAACGGTCATGTCGTTGATTCAGTATCTTGGAGGATACGGAGACCGTCTCGACCGGATCGAGACGGACTACGAAAAATATTACGTAGAGCTGAACACCCCCATTCTCACGAACAAGCAGATGGCCAATCTGCGAAACATGGACGCCGACGGGTTGCGTGCGCGGGTGCTCCCGATGACATTCCAAGCGGACGGCGGCGAAGGAGAGCTGGAAAAGGCGCTCGATACACTTTGCGAACGTGCCGAACGCAGCGCGCGCCGCGGAGACAGCCTTCTGGTGCTCAGCGACCGGAACATCGGTCTCTACGCCGCGCCCATCCCGAGTCTGCTGGCACTCGGCGCGGTGCATCAGCATCTGGTCGGGAAAAAAATGCGTACGCAACTCGACATCGTCGTCGAAGCGGGCGACGTGCGGAATGTGATGCACATCGCTCTGCTCGCCGGGTACGGCGCCAAGGCAGTGAATCCCTACATGGCCTTCGAATGCCTCCGGGAATCCTTCGAGAACGGGAAAACTCCGAAGGGATGCGCTTTGACCGACGTCTACGACGGATATATAGCCGCCATGAACGCAGGCTTACTGAAAGTACTCGCCCGCATGGGGATTTCGACGCTCCAAAGCTATCACGGGGCGCAGATCTTCGAGATTCTGGGACTTCGAGATTCGGTGACGGAACGTTGCTTTACCGGCGCCCCCTCCAGGCTCGGCGGCGCCGGCTTCGACGATATCGCGGCGGACGTGCTGACCCGGCAGAACGACGCCTATGGCGAAAATGGCGAAGGTACGCCTCGAAGCGGGAAGGAGGAATACCTCTTCACACCGGCTCTTGCGAAAATGGCAAGAAGAGCGTGTATGGAGGGCGACTACGCGCTCTTCAAAAAATACACGCACGAGACCGAGAAGCGTCAACGAGGTTTTGTTCTCCGAAGCCTTCTCCGTTTCCGTCATGGAACCCCTGTCCCCATCGATGAAGTGGAGGGCGAAGAGAAGATTCTGCGGCGCTTTACAAGCGGCGCTATTTCCGTCGGCGCTATCAGCCCGGAGTGTCATGAAACGCTCGCCCTCGGGATGAACCGCCTCGGAGGAAGAAGCAACAGCGGCGAGGGTGGTGAGAATCCGGCCAGGAACACCTCGCCGAAGGAGAGCTCGACGAAAAGCGCCACCCGGCAGATCGCATCGGGACGATTCGGCGTTACGCTCTCCTACCTTGTTCATGCCGAGGAGCTTCAGATCAAGATGGCGCAGGGGGCGAAACCAGGAGAGGGGGGATACCTCCCCGGCTCGAAGGTCACGCCGGAAATAGCGGAACTTCGACACACTGCTCCGGGAACGAATCTGATATCGCCGCCGCCGCATCACGACATCTATTCTATAGAGGATCTGGCGCAGTTGATATACGATTTGCGGAACGTGAACCCTTCCGCGCGCATCAACGTAAAGCTCGCATGCAGAGCCGGCATAGGGACGATCGCGGCGGGGGTGGCCAAGGCGCGGTCGGACGTCATTTCGCTGTGCAGCCACGACGGGGGTACCGGAGCCGCCCCCCTGAGTTCGATGAAGTATGTGGGAATGCCGTGGGAGATCGGGCTTGCTGAAACGCAACAGACGCTGCTGCTGAACGATCTGCGCGGACGCGTCGCGCTCCAGGTGGAAGGACGTATGATGACGGGGCGGGACGTTGTCCTGGCCGCGATGCTCGGGGCCGAGGAGTTCGGCTTCACGACCGCCGCGATGGCGATCTGCGGCTGCGTCCTCTGCCGTCAGTGCCACCGCAACCGCTGCCCGGCGGGCATCGCAACGCAGGACAAGGAGCTGCGCTCCCGTTTCGCGGGCCGCGCCGAGGATGTGGAGACGTTCTTCCGTTTCCTCGCTCGTGAAATCCGGGAGATAATGGCGGAAACGGGCTTTCGTCGTTTCGAGGAACTCGTCGGAAGGACGGATCGCTTGGAGGTTATTCCCGATCTTCGGGGAAAGGAAGTTTCGTTGAACCTGAATCCGCTGCTTTACGCGCCGGATCTCCCCGCACGAATAGCTCGCCGTCATAAAGCGTTTCTGCCCTTCTCGCTGAAAGGCACCCTCGATCAGGAGCTGATCGCAGGCGCCGAAAAATGGCTGCTCACGGGGGAAAAGAACGATAAAATCTACACGGTCGACAATACCAACAGGGCCGTGGGTTCGATGGTCTCGGGACATCTCGAGCGCAAGAGGAGGCTCCCTCTGAAGAAGCCTCTGGAGTTCTCTTTTTCCGGAACAGCGGGACAGAGTTTCGGAGCTTTCTGCGCTCGCGGCATAACACTTCGTCTGGAAGGCGCCGCGAACGACTATCTCGGGAAAGGACTTTCCGGAGGAGTTCTCATAGTACGCCCCCATGAAAATTCTCCCCTATCGCTCCGTGAAAACGCGATAGCGGGCAATACAGTTCTCTACGGAGCAACCTCCGGCGAGGCGTATCTTCGGGGCTCGTGCGGCGAGCGTTTTGCCGTGCGCAACAGCGGCGCTCTGGCGGTAGCGGAGGGAATCGGAAATCACGGCTGCGAATATATGACCGGAGGAACAGTGATGATTCTCGGCTCCGTCGGGCGTAACTTCGGAGCGGGAATGGGTGGGGGCGTCGTCTATATTCTTGACGAAGACGACGATCTGGAGGCGCGCTGCCACACTCCCTCGGTCTTGTTGGAAGATATTGCCCCTGAGGACGAAGAGTCGATGTTGCTTCTTCTTGAAAAGCACGCCCGCTTCACCGGCAGCGCCGTCGCGGCCGCGCTTCTGAACGATTGGCCGGCCGCCAAACAACGCTTCCGAAGAGTCACCCCGAGAAACAAACCCATCTGGGAAACCTCCTGACAAAACATAACATTAAACGAATTCCGGGGGGGAAAGTTCCCCCCATTTCCTTTTCAAAAGACACTACTTGCATAAATTTAAAGATACGCTATCATATACAGCAATTTTTAGAAGCGCATGCGGAAAAATCTCAAAAACATCGCTCTAAAAACAGTAAAACGGCTTGTTTCGCACTTGCTTAGCAAAATTAGACGAGCAAGCCGAAGAAGGAGGGGTAGTGCATGAAAAAAATGGATATCATTCTCCGTCCCGGTCGGGAAGATGATCTCCGAGCGCTTCTGGACGGGTTCGGCGTACCCGGAATAACGGTTTCTCACGTTTTGGGCTACGGCGAACAGCGAGGGCGGAAAGAAATGTACAGAGGAACCGAGGTGGAGTCCCGCCTTCTCTCCAAGCTACGGTTCGAGATCGTGCTGAAAGACGAACAGGTGGAGCCCCTCGCGGAACTTCTGGTGAAGACCCTTTCCACCGGAACGATAGGCGACGGAAAGATTTTCATATCGGATATCGCCTCGGTGATCAAGATACGCACCGGCGAAAGGGAATGTTGAGCGATGCCGTCGGCATCGCTCGGGAAAGGAGCTGGATAACATGAACATCAATGAACTGAAAATCGCGATCGATACGGTATGGGTACTTATTGCCGCGTTTCTGGTCTTCTTCATGCAGGCGGGTTTCGCCATGGTGGAGACGGGATTCACCCGTGCAAAGAACGCGGGAAACATCATCATGAAAAACACAATGGACTTCGCAGTCGGCTCGATTATGTACTGGGCCGTCGGCTTCGGTCTCATGTTCGGGGCTTCTTCGAACTTCTTCTTCGGAACGTCCGGCTTTTTTCTTTCCGAAGTAACCAGCGAATCTCTCGGAGTCTCGGTATCACCGTATGCGTTCCTTCTCTTTCAGACCGTTTTCGCTGCAACGGCGGCGACTATAGTCTCCGGCGCCATGGCAGAACGAACCCGCTTCTCCGCCTACCTTCTCTACAGCGTTGTCATCAGCGCGTTCATCTATCCCGTCGTAGGACACTGGGTCTGGGGCGGAGGGTGGCTGAGTGAAAAAGGGTTCGTCGACTTCGCCGGAAGCTCCGTCGTCCACTCCGTCGGCGGTTGGGCCGCATTTGCAGGAGCAAGCCTCCTCGGCCCCCGGATGGGGAAGTTCGACGCGGAAGGGAAAGCACGCGCAATTCCAGGGCATAGCCTCACCCTCGGAGCCCTCGGTGTTTTCATCCTCTGGTTCGGCTGGTTCGGTTTCAACCCGGGAAGCTCTCTTTCCGGAACGGATTCCTCCATCGGGCTCATCGCAGTCACAACGAATCTGGCTGCGGCCGCATCGGCGGTATCCGTCATGTTCATCACGTGGATCAAGTACGGTCGTCCCGACGTGAGCATGACGCTCAACGGAGTCCTTGGCGGACTGGTGGCGATCACCGCCGGCTGCGCCTCCGTTACGCCTCTCGGGGCCGTTCTCATAGGCGTTGCCGCCTCGATTGCGTTGGTCTTCGGCATAGAGTTCATCGAGAAAGTACTCAAGATAGACGACCCTGTGGGCGCTATAGGAGTTCACGGCGTGTGCGGGGCGACCGGAACGATCCTCACCGGTGTTTTCGCGGCCGATGGAGGGCTCCTTTACGGCGGAGGATTCTCTCTGCTTTCGGTGCAGCTTCTCGGCGTTGCGGCCATCGCCCTCTGGACACTCTCCATGTCGTTCGCCCTCTTCTCCGCAATCAAAGCGACGATAGGACTCCGGGTCTCGTCCGAGGATGAACTGGAAGGACTCGACCGGCACGAACATCTTGTCGAAGCCTATGGCGACTTTATGCTCAAACCCGGTCTTCCGGTAAGAGAGTAGTACAGCAGCGCCGGCGAGCCCCGCGCTCGCCGACGCTGTTCCTTGGTGGCCGCGCTATTCATCGAAAGACATCAAATTTATGCAAAAAGACAGAAAACAAGTACTTGACAGATGGGCGCGAGCGATGTAATATCCCTATCAATATTTGATAGACACTTCACCGGAAAGGAGACCTTTATGATGAACGTACTGAAAATGGACCAAACTAGGATTTCCATTCTTGTTCTCGTCCTCGTACTTCTCATTATCGGCGGTCCCCCTTCCGGTGGGTTCGGCGCATAAGCCGTACACCTAAAACCGGAACCGGGGGCCGCCTTTCTGGAGGCCCCCGGTTTTTTTATTGGGAAGTGGTTCTACTCCGCGTCTTTTTAAAATTTTGAAGGGAGTGTGTGCAATGACAGGAAAGTACGGATTCACAGCGGCGATGGAAACGGAAAAAGAGGTCTTCAGAAGAAATGATCGTCATCTCGACGATATGTTCTCGGTCAGCTGGAGAGGACCGTTCGAAGGTTTCTCCGCTTCAAGGAAGGCCGATCTTGCGGAACCCTCCTTCTCGCAGACGGAGATGCGCTGGCGCGGCCCGTTCGAAGGCCTTCGTTAGGCTGAAAAAGAAGCGGGGAAGATGACGGAAGGTCTCCCTTTTCGTTCATCTTTCCCGCTTCAAAACCCGGCTTCGGGATGGCGAAAACAGCTCGTCAGGTGGTCGTTCACCATTCCCGTCGTCTGCATATGCGCGTAGCAAATCACGGGACCGAAGAAGACGAAACCCTCTTTCTTCATGCACGCGCTTATTCTCTCCGCGAGAGGGGTAACAGCCGGCACGTCTTCCATAGTCTTCCATCTGTTGACGATCGGCTCCCCGTCGAGAAAATTCCACAGGTACGCCGAAAAAGAGCCTTTCCGATCCCTGATCCGGAGGAAAGCGCGCGCGTTGCCCACGGCGCCTTCAATCTTCCGTCTGTTCCGAATGATACCCTCGTTCCGCATCAGCTCTCCGATTTTTTGCTCGTCGTACCCGGCGATCCTCTCCGGATCGAAACCGTCGAACGCGGTTCTGTAGGCTTCGCGTTTCCGGAGGACGGTAATCCACGAAAGACCGGCTTGCGCCCCTTCCAAAAGGAGAAATTCGAAAAGCGTCGCGTCGTCGCGGACGGGAACGCCCCACTCTTCATCGTGATAAGCGATGTAGAGGGGGTCGGTCCCGGGCCACGGGCAGCGATGGACGGCCTCGTTCACGGCTCAGTGATGATGAGCGTGGTCATGCTCGTGATCGTACTCCTTGCCCTCGAGCACCGGCAACCCCTTCCGTCTGCGATAATCGTTGATGGCGGCGTGGATGGCCTCCTCGGCAAGAACGGAACAGTGCATCTTCACGGGAGGCAGCCCGTCGAGGGCCTCCGCAACCGCGCTGTTCGTAAGACTCCACGCCTCGTCGATATTCCGCCCCTTCACAAGTTCGGTCGCCATGCTCGAGGATGCGATCGCCGAGGCGCAGCCGAACGTCTTGAACTTGATATCGGTGATGATCTCGTTCTCCACGCGAAGGTATATTTTCATAATATCGCCGCACTTGGGGTTTCCAGCCTGACCTACCCCGTCCGGATTCTCGATTTCGCCGACGTTACGCGGATTTTGGAAGTGATCCAATACTTTTTCGCTGTACATAGCGTTATTTTCCTCCTTGCGTGTTCTTCAGAAAGTCTTCCCAGAGGGGCGACATGGCGCGCCGACGCTCCACGATCCCCGGAAGCACGGAGAGAACATAACGTATATCTTCTTCCGACGTCTCCTCCCCGAGCGTCATGCGGAGCGAACCGTGCGCCTGTTCATGGGAAAGGCCGATCGCCATGAGCACGTGCGAGGGGTCCAGGGATCCGGAGGAACAGGCGCTGCCGGTGGAGGCGTAGATTCCCGCTCCGTCGAGGTCGAGCAGAAGCGTCTCGCCTTCGATTCCGATGAAGCTGAAATTCGAGTTGTTCGGAAGCCGTTCGCCGACGGGAGCGCCGTTGAGCTTCGCGTGCGGAATGACGTTCATCACACCGTCGATCAGCATGTTGCGGAGTTTTCCGACGCGGGAAGAGGCCTCAATCATTCTTGACGCCGTCAGCTCGATCGCCGCGCCGAGACCTACGATACCGGCCACGTTCTCCGTGGTTGCGCGCTTACCGCGTTCCTGACCGCCTCCGTGCATGAAGTTGTCTATTTTTATTCCTTTACGAACATAAAGCGCGCCGACTCCCTTGGGGCCGTAGAACTTATGGGCGGAAAGGGAGAGCAGATCGATATTCATCGCCTTCACGTCGATGGGGACGTGGGCGACCGCCTGGACGGCGTCCGTGTGGAAGACGATCCCCTTCTCCCTGCAGAATGCGCCTATCTCGGCTATAGGCTGGATGGTACCGATTTCGTTGTTGGCGAACATCACCGAAATCAGTGCCGTCTTGTCCGTTA
>WPCG01018279.1_pt1 | contig 10443 bp, 9 predicted proteins | sample 5403311 | NCBI WGS metagenome assembly WPCG01 (sample SAMN12869467, study PRJNA574797) | sludge metagenome | isolation source: wastewater treatment of Control | place: China:Beijing | collected 2019-05-17 | reverse complement strand
CCTATAACCTCAGATGTCACAACCTCTCTTACAATACTCTCCTTTATTTCATTCTTACACGATGTAATAAATGGAATAGAGAAAAACAGAAATCCAAAAAATAGTAATGTTCTCTTAAACATATTCTAATTATTAATAAATGTTACAAAAAATTTGAGACAAAGATATTTTTGTAAAACAACAGCAAGTGATACAATAACTATAAAGAAGATAAAATAATAGTCAAAGTGTATTTTTTCCCAGTTAAAATAATTCTCGATTATGATTTCTATTTAAAAATTATTGGATCTAATAAAAAAAATTGCATGTTACCAATTAGTAACATATCTTTGTAACCAAAAGGTAACATAAGAAATGACCAAAACAAAAGAGAAAAACAGAGAACGTACAGAGAAACTTATCTTAGAAACTGTCGATAAAATTATTGAGGAAACAGGATTTGAATCACTAGGGGTAAATTTAATAGCCACGAAAGCTGGAGTATCTAAAACATTGATCTATCGGTATTTTAACTCTATCGATGGTCTAATTTCTCAATATATCTTAAAAAATGACTTTTGGATTAATATTGAACCAAACATAGTGTCTTATAACAATATAAATCAATTTATTAAAGACATGTTTGATGGACAAATCAATTTAATTAGAGAAAATAAGACTCTCAGAAAACTACATCGTTGGGAATTAACTTGTGATAACGATCATATAAATAGATTAAGAAAACTAAGAGAGGATAAGGGAATAATGATGATAGAAGATATTTGTAATAAGGCAAATATAACAAAAAAAGAAATAACTGCTGTTGCATCAATTATATCATCTGCAATTACATATTTAGCAATACTATCCGATAGCTGCAATGAATATAACGGAAATAATATTCAATCTAATGAAGGATGGGAGAATATAAGAGAGGGGATCCATAAGATTATTGACCTACATATAAATATTTAATACTACAGAGTATACAAATAACATTATAAAATATGAACATATTATTAATTATTTTTTTAACTATGACGCTAAGTTCTACAAACAAAGATCTACTATCCAATAATAATTCACAGGTAAATATTAAAATAGAACAAGGCAAAAATTGGCTACACGACTTTCCATTATTTATGGGAATTAAATTGAAAAATCCTCCTCAAATTGCAATATGGGCAGAAGATTTGGATGGTAACTACTTAACATCAATCTATGTAACACAAAAAACAGCTACAGAATCCTGGGTGGCGAATAAAGGAGATAGAAGAGCATCTTCATTACCAGTATGGGCACACAAAAGAGGAGTTAAATCATTAGATGGACTATATCTCCCAACAAAAAAAGAACCTTTAACCGATGGGGTCACTGGAGCTACACCAAAAGGAGATCTTAATTTAAAGCTGTCTAATATAGATAAGAGTAATCCAGGGGTAATTAGCAATTTAAGAAAATATAAAATATTCATAGAGGTTAACCACTCCACTGATTGGAATGAGCATTTTCCTAAAAATGCAAAAATTGGGGATCATAACTATAGTGGAGGAAAAGGTGGAAGTGGACAACCAGCTTTGGTATATTCAGCAATAATAGATCTATCAGATGGAGAAAAAAAATTCTATGCATCTTTAGTAGGCCACAGCAGTCCTGACGGGAGCGACGGAAAAACATACCCTAACTTATCAAAATTAACATCGGCACTGGAGATTGTAGAAAAAATTGTAATTACAATTAACTAGAAAAAGGCCGATAAATACTATTTTATAGTTTAATTTATAGGTGATTGTATCAACAATTACCTATTTTTTTTGTTTAGAAATAAAAACAAAAATTATGATTAAACGATTTTTATTTCCAAAAAATGATTTTCCCAAAAGTGTATCTATTTCACTATTTATTCTAAGAGTAGTTTTTGGAGGAATGTTAATGACTCATGGATGGGCAAAATTTATGAATTTTAGCGCTATAGCCCCCAATTTTATGTGGGGTGAGATTGGACTATCACTTGCTATTTTCGCCGAACTTATCTGCTCTGCTGGAGTTATTGTGGGGCTTCTATACCGTTTAGCTCTAATTCCTATGATAACAACAATGGCAATGGCATTCTTTGTAATTCACAAATCTATTTTAGTAGGAGAAGGAAATGGAGAGCTAGCTCTACTCTATCTGGCAGTGTTTTTCATACTATTTATTATTGGACCAGGTAAAATTTCTATAGACAATTTTATCGCTAAAAAATAGTAACAACAATGCACTTTAGACTCAAAGATAAATAGCAAAATAACATTAAATAGCTAAAATAGTTAGCATATTTTCTTCTAGAGATTACAATTTAAAACATATGCTAAACATCAGTAATATATAGCCTTGTTAATTATTTATTAAAAATAATTTGCAGTTTTAAAAAAATTCATAACTTAGCGCTGTTATGATTAGACAATATTTATATCTACGTTCTCTGCTGCTACCTGGTCTTTGTTAAAAGGGGAGTTAGGTATATATATGTTTTGTGAAGAAATAAGGACTAAACCGCCCCTAAATGGGCGGTTTTTTTATTAATAACTAACCCAATTTAAAAATGCAAAAACTTTATCTATTCGACACCACTCTAAGAGACGGAGAACAGGTCCCAGGGTGCCAGCTAAACACAATTGAGAAGATTGAATTAGCAAAAGCCCTAGAGGCAATGAAGGTAGATATAATTGAGTGTGGCTTTCCAATCTCTAGCCCTGGAGACTTTAACTCAATTGTAGAGATCTCAAAAGTAATCAAAGAGTCAGTAATATGTGCCTTAACACGAGCTGTTGAGAAAGACATAGATGTGGCAGCTGATGCACTTCATTATGCAAAGAGAAAAAGAATACATACCGGAATTGGTACTTCTGATATGCATATAGCACATAAATTCCGCTCCAATAAAGAAGATATACTTCAAAGAGCAATTGCATGCGTTAAGTATGCCAAAAAATATACCGATGATATAGAATTCTATGCAGAGGATGCAGGGAGAACCGATAATGAATATTTAAGCAAAGTCATTGATGCAGTAATAAAAGCTGGAGCAACGGTAGTAAATATTCCAGATACAACAGGCTATTGCACACCATATGAATATGGAGAAAAAATTAAATATTTAATAAATAACGTAGCAAATATAGATAAAGCTATAATTTCTACCCATTGCCATAACGATCTTGGAATGGCAACTGCCAATACTCTTGCAGGTATAATAAACGGAGCAAGACAGGCAGAGGTTACAATAAACGGAATAGGAGAGAGAGCTGGGAATAGTGCTTTAGAAGAGGTGGTTATGGCAATAAAAAGCAGAAAAGATATAGGGGTTTACACAGATATCGACACAAAACAGATTTTAAAAACCTCACGATTAGTCTCCACTCTTATGAGAATGCCTGTACAACCTAACAAGGCTATAGTTGGCAGAAATGCATTTGCTCACTCATCTGGAATTCATCAAGATGGAGTACTTAAAAACAGAGAGAGCTATGAAATTATAGACCCTTCTGATGTTGGTGTAAATGAATCATTAATAACACTGACTGCTAGGAGTGGTAGGGCGGCATTAAACCACCATTTTAAAAGATTATCAATTGAGCTTACTCACGAGGAGCTAGATAGCGCATACGATAAATTCTTGAAGCTTGCCGATTGTAAAAAGGAGATTAATGACAACGATTTGTTAGAGATAGCAGGTGTTACAAAAACCAAAATGAACCAGAGAATTAGGTTGAAATTCTTGCAAGTTGTTTGTGGTAAATCCTCTGTTCCTATGGCAACTGTAAAACTCATTATAGACGGAGAAATATGCTGCGCAACAAGTAGCGGTAATGGCCCTGTGGATGCAACATTTAATGCAATTAAAGCCCTTGTTCACAGGAAGGTTATTCTTCAAGAATTTCTTGTTCAGGCCATAACTAGAGGGAGCGATGATGTAGGAAAAGTTCATGTGCAAATAGAAAACAAAGGAGATGTCTTCTATGGTTACTCTGCCAATACAGACATAATTACTGCTTCGGCAGAAGCACTAGTAAATGCAATTTCAAAAATTATTTAAAATGTCAAAAACAATAATAGATAAAATCTGGGAATCTCATATAATAAAAGAGATTGATAACCAAAGTGTTGTTCTATATATAGACAGACATTATATACATGAAGTAACAAGTCCACAAGCATTTAGCTCTTTAGATAGAAGAAGAGTAAAGGTATTTAGACCCGATAAAACTTTTGCAACTTGTGATCACAATATTCCTACAGTCAATCAAGCAAATCCAGAATTAGAGAGAGATGCAAAAGAGGCTTTAGAAAGACTACAGCATAATACAACCAAAAATAATATATCATACTTTCCATTGAATCACAAAAACAATGGGATAGTGCATATTATTGGGCCCCAACTTGGCATTACACAATGTGGAATGACCATAGTATGTGGAGATAGTCACACATCTACACATGGTGCTTTAGGAAATATTGCATTTGGAATTGGTACAAGTGAAGTGGAAATGGTTCTTGCCACACAATCTATAATACAAAATAAACCAAAACAGATGCTGATAGAGATAACAGGTAATCTATCAGAAGGAGTAGAGGCAAAAGATATTATTTTGTATATTATTTCACAAATAGGGACATCTGGAGGAACTGGCTATTTTGTTGAATTCACTGGAGAGACTATATCTAATCTCTCGATTGAAGAGAGAATGACAATTTGTAATATGTCAATAGAGATGGGAGCAAGAGGTGGTATTATTGCTCCAGATATTAAAACATTAGAGTTTCTGCATAACAAAGAGTATTCTCCAAAAGGAGAGCAATGGAGTCTAGCAAAAGAGAGATGGTTAAATCTAAAAAGCGATAAAAATGCATATTATCACAAAAAATTGAAGTTTGACATCTCTAATCTTAAACCAATGGTAACCTATGGTACCAATCCAGCGGCTGCTATTGAGATAAACAACACCATACCATACAACCTATCGGACGACAATATAAAAGGATTGGAGTATATGGGTTTTAAAATGGGAGAGAAAATGGAGGGTAAAACAATCGATTATATTTTTGTTGGAAGCTGTACAAATGGACGAATTGAAGATTTTAGACGCTTTGCCTCTATTGTAGAGGGAAGAAAAAAGGCTATAGATACAACTGTTTGGTTGGTTCCCGGATCAAAAGAGGTTCAAGAACAGATAGAAAAGGAGGGGCTTGGAATTATAATTAGGGATGCTGGATTTGAGATTAGAGAGCCCGGATGCTCTGCATGTCTAGCAATGAATTCAGATAAAATTCCATCTGGTAAAATATGTCTCTCAACCTCAAATAGAAATTTTGAAGGTAGACAGGGCCCAGGAGCAAGAACAATACTGTGTGGTGTTGGAGTAGCTGCAGCATCGGCACTCACTGGTAAGATTACAAACCCACAAGAGTATCTAAGATCAGAACCAAAACAAGTAAATAGTATCATTGAATCTGAATGTGTAGTTATAGAGTTAGAAAATATTGATACAGATCAGATTATCCCTGCAAGATTTCTCAAAACAACATCTAGAGAAGGCTTTGGAGAAAAACTATTCTTTGATAGACCAAATCTTTTAAAAGGAGATGGTAAAATTTTGGTAGCTGGTAAAAATTTTGGATGTGGCTCCAGCAGAGAGCATGCAGCCTGGGCCATTACCGACTATGGATTTGAAGCTGTGGTATCTAGCTTTTTTGCCGATATTTTTAAAACTAATGCACTTAATAATAAGCTACTGCCTGTTCAGGTAAGCAGTGGATTTATAGAAGAGATATTTAAACTAAATAGAGAGAATAAAAATATAACACTTATTATAGATATCTCTAAAAAAGAGATAGTTATTAAAGAGAGCAATACTAAAGAGAGTTTTGAACTAGATCTTTTTAGACAGGAGTGCTTTATAAAAAACCACGATTCAATTGATTATCTACTAGCAAATATTAAAGATATAGAGAGTTATGAAAAAAAATAAAATAGCACTTTTACCTGGAGATGGCATAGGTCCAGAGATTATTGAACAAGCAGTAAAGTGTCTGAATGCAATTGGCAAAATATATGAAATAGAATTAGAATTTAATTATGGGTATATTGGAGCTACTGCCATAGATAAATTTGGAATACCCTACCCTCCAGAAACCGACCAATTATGCAGAGAGAGTGATGCCATCCTTTTTGGAGCAATTGGTGATCCAAAATATGATAATAACCCCAAATCTAAGATTAGACCAGAACAGGGGCTTTTAAAAATGAGAAAAGATCTTGGATTATTTGCAAATATACGCCCACTTAAAATACACCCCTCTCTTTATGATAGCTCACCATTAAAAAGAGAGATTATAAATAATGTAGATTTAATTATTGTTAGAGAGCTAACCAGTGGAATATATTTTGGAAAACCAAGTGCAACAGAAGAAAATGGCATGGAGGCTTATGACACTTGCAGATATACCTCAACTGAGATAGAGAGAGTTGCCAAAATAGCTTTGGATCTTGCAATGAAAAGAAGAAAAAAGGTAACTCTGGTAGATAAAGCTAATGTTCTAGAGACATCTAGATTATGGAGATCTGTTGTTACAAAAATTAAAGAAGATATGTACTCTCAAATAGATTTAGAGTACATGTTTGTAGATAATGCAGCTATGCAACTAGTATCAAACCCATCAAAATTTGATATTATACTAACAGAAAATATGTTTGGTGATATACTCAGTGACATATCTGGAGTACTTAGTGGCTCAATTGGAACGCTACCCTCTGCCTCTCTTGGAGAGAAGCACAAACTATTCGAACCAATTCATGGATCATACCCAGAGGCAGCTGGCAAAAATATTGCAAACCCTGTGGCAACTATACTATCGGCAGCAATGATGCTAAGAGAGTTGAAATATTATGATGCAGCTAATGATCTGGAACTTGCATGCTATAACACAATTCAAAATGGGGTTGTAACACCAGATCTAAAAATTGATAAAAATAGTAACAACAATTACTTTACCACAGAAGATGTTGGTAATGAAATTGAAAAAGAGATCAAAAAACAACTTATTATTAACTCTGCAAATTAATTTTTGGAATAAACCTCCTCCAAAAAGCAATATTTCTTTTGTGATAAAAAGCATGACATCCAAAAGGAAGAGTATCGTTGTTTAATCTATAACAGAGGCTTGGATATTTATCAAAAGAGAAACCCAAAGCCTCTGTTTCATTTGGATATACAAAGATATCTTTAGGCTCCAAAGCCCAAAAAACATCTTCGTGATATCTATGAAAATTACATCTTTGACAATAGAGTTCTACTCTCTCTCTATTACTCTCAATAAATGATAAAAATGAACTTACTTTTCTTAATGAGAGCCCTCCATTTCCTACCTTACCTTTAACTAAATGCCTCTCACTATATCCATCTACATAAAAATGTAGCTTGTAATCTATATACCTTACAACCCTATACAACAGAGATTTATATATAGGCTTTTCTAACCAAGGTGCTCCTACATAATCATATCCTCTATTTGCCCAAGATTGCAAATTATCAAAAAAAACATATGCATCTGATTGATATATAAGAATATAATCCCAATCAACAAATCTCTGATAGAACGTGGCACTCATCATCAATTTGTTATATCCTTCTCTACCCTTAAAAAAATCACTTTTAAATTTCTCAAACTTTAATAATGGATAGCTTTGAGCAATTGGAACTACATCCAAATCTTCTGGAACTACGGCTGTTATTTGATATGCCGATAAAACACTAAAGCATCTATCTAAAGATAATTTTTGATTCCCATTCAAAATATTACTATACAGTGGTATAATAATATTTACTGATTTATTCTTATTCAATTTACTATTCTTATTATCAAATAAAAAGAGCTCTAAAAACTAGGTTGCAAAGATAATTGAATTATGTTAATTAAATAATAAATTTGCAGAAAGAAAAAAAGTGACTATATTTGCAGTCCCAATCAGGGAACACACGGTGTGGTAGTTCAGCTGGTTAGAATACCTGCCTGTCACGCAGGGGGTCGCGGGTTCGAGTCCCGTCCATACCGCCAAAAGACGATGAAAATCGCAGTAAAACACTGATAATCAATGATTATCGGTGTTTTTTCTTTTTAGCCACATAGGCAAAAAACGCCATTTTAGGTTCTTACTCTCTGTTTATCAGTATTTTGCATAACTTGATTTTGCCAGTTCAAACGTAACTTTGTACCAAAAAAATCAAGAAAATGGAAATTATTCAAAGAAGCACATTTAACGTGCTATTCATTATCAAACGAGCTAAATTACTCAAACTTCCAAAGGAACTTAACTTTTTCTATTAAGGATGGAATGTTTCGCACAAACTGCATTGGTTGAAGATAGTCTTATCAAAGCATTTGGTAGCTTAAGCATTATGTTTAGCTGTTAGACTCTATGTAAATATTTTCATTCAAAATACTATTTTCTCAAAAATTGGCGTTATATTTGTGAACGGATTTGTTGACAAATAATTTCAAAATGAATTATCAAGCAGGAGAATATATAGAAGCCTTGCTTTCTAAAAGAGGCTATAAGCAGTCGGACGTTGCACGAGAAATAGGTGTGCCACGCCAGTTGCTTAGTTATGTTATATTGGGTAAGCGTGAACTTACTGTCTCATTAGCTTTAAAACTTGAATCATTCTTTTCGCTGCCAGAGGGTAAATTACTAAAGCTACAAGCAGAGCAGAGTGTTAAGAACTACAAACACAATTTAAGATGCGAGTTAGTGGAGTGTTTGCTTAAACAGAATGCTTTTTGGTCATATTCAAATGTATCGGTAGATAATATCCCAGACGAAGAGTTGATAGAGAAAACTTTTGTAGTGCTTGATCTTAAAGATATTTCAAAACTCTTTGAGCTATACTCAAGAGCATACGTTAAGCAAGTCTGGAAAGAGAGAATAGCGATACAGGGGGACTATCTGTTTAATCTCAATGTAATGATAGCGATGTACTACTTTGGAATCAAAAAACCTGAAAGGTATCTATCTCAAATTGAACGAGAACATATTAATAAAATCATAGGCGATGCGTAAAGGATTAACTCAAAACATAGATAACATCATAGAGAAAGTCTCTACAATGGAGTGTATAAAACCATACGTTCTTTGTGGTGGTACTGCACTTGCTATGCAAATTGGGCATCGCAAAAGTGAAGACCTTGATTTTATGATGTGGCGAAAATCTACCTCTGAAAAGCCAGAAGTAAATTGGGTTGTAATTGAAAAAGAGCTCAAAGCGAAGATAGGAGAAATCGAAAACTTTAATATGCTTGGGTTCGACCAAGTGGAGTTTGTTGTATCAGGTGTTAAATTCTCGTTCTATGTTAGCGACAACTTTTCACCTATTAAATCTCCAGTGGAGTATATGGGTAATATCCGACTTGCAGATGTTAACTCAATACTGGCGATGAAGATGGAAGTGATGCTCCGCAGAATGAAATTAAGAGACTATTATGATGTTTATGCCATTCTCAAAGAGGGATATTCTATTGCTGACGGAATTGAAGGGGCTTTGAAATACTCTAAACATAAACTAAGCTCAAAAAATATTGTTGTGATGTTACTTTCGGGACGATTTACCCCCGATCACAACTTTGAGCAACTCGAACCAAAATACAACGTAACAAAGGATGAGATTAGAGAGTATATCTTGCAAAAACTAAAAAATGAACAGTTAGGATAGCTCTGAAATAGCGTGAATGAAATCACGGTACCAAAATAGAGGGTTCAGGGTACTTGTTGAAAATGAACCTAAGCTTAAATTTTTCTTAATCAGAGTATTGCTCAGTACAAAAATTATCTCTAACTTTGTGAAGAGCAAAATCGAAAGATTATGCAAAATACTGAAATTCACAGACTTATAATCGTGGTATTATCCGTGGGACTTTGCCGATTGAGTCGTCTGTAAGATATTGGTTATGTGATAATTAGCTGTAAGGTTCGTTATCCGTCCATACCGCCACATAAAGGGCCAATTATCAATAAAACAGATAGTTGGCTTTTTTGATTTTAAGTTTTTTCCCTTTTTTTATTATTTAGGAATATGAATAACCCTTTTGATTATACACCAGATACACTTTGTTTAAATACTAAGCAGACACTGTTCGATTATCTTGACTCAAAAACAGAGTGGCAAGAAGAGTTAAATAATGGAAAGATGTTTGGAGTAATGATTGTAGAAGATGAGAGTGGAAATCGCTTCTCCATATGTGCTTTTTCTGGAACTTTGGCAGGATATAATTATCATCCATTTTTTGTTCCCCCAGTTTTTGACATGCTAAATAAAGATGGGTATTTTAGAAAACAAGAGGCAGTTATATCTAATATTAATAGTGATATTTTATTATTAGAATGCAATGCAGAGTATGTGCAACTACAGAAGGAGTATTACAATTTTC
>WPCG01002790.1_pt1 | contig 10446 bp, 10 predicted proteins | sample 5403311 | NCBI WGS metagenome assembly WPCG01 (sample SAMN12869467, study PRJNA574797) | sludge metagenome | isolation source: wastewater treatment of Control | place: China:Beijing | collected 2019-05-17 | reverse complement strand
CGACGCCCTGCGGCTGGCGCTCGCCCCCGGACTGGTGGCCGAGGGCGAGGTGCTGGCCGGGCGCGAAGCCTGGCTGTGGCCGGCACTCGATGCCATGCAGCGCGGGCAGGACAGCTGCCTGCAGCATCAGGGCGGGCGCATGTCGCCCCTGCTGCAGTTGCTCTGTGGACTGTGGTTTGCGCTGTGGCTGAGCTGGGCGGTGCTTGACGAACTGGCGCGCAGCGATGGCGTCGGTGTCTTCGCCGGGATGGCCGCGCGCCCGGACATGCTGGGGGTGATGGTGCTCGGCGTGCTGGGGCAGCTGGTCGCCGGGCTGTTCGCCCTGCGCCGCGAGCTGCACGCTGCAGAATGCGGCGACGCGCCGCTGCGCTTCCAGCCCATCGTCGAGGTGGTGCTGTGGTTCCTGATGCTGCTGCTGTGGTTAGCCGCGACGCCCATCACCATGCTGGCGGCGCTGCTCGTCGGCGCTGGCGGAGATGGCATTCCGGCGACGCTGATCTTCGTCGCCAGCGGCTATGCGCTGATGCTGTTGCGTGCGCTCGCCGAATGGGGTGCCCTGCGACGCCAGCAGCGTCAGCTGGCGTGGCTGCGCGAGCGCCTGGAGGCGCGCGGCATTACGGCGTGAAGCCGTCGGGCGTGCAGATGCGGTAGAGCGGGCGCAGCAGGCGATGGCGGGCGAGGCGCAGGAGCTGCTTGTCACGGGTGAGGAGGGCTGCGGCCGCCGCGTCGCGGGCGATTTCGAGGAATTTCTGATCGTCGGGGTCGCGGCACTGTGGCAGCGCGGGCGCCTCCGGCGCTGGCTCCGGGGCCATGCGCACGCGCGCCAGATAGGCGTCGAGCAGGGCGCGCTGGCGTTCAGCGGCGACACCGAACTGGCGGTAGGCGAGCACCCGCCGCAACTCCTCGATGGCGTCCGCGCGGCAGGCCAGGTGCACCGCGCCAGCCTCGATGGCGGTGCGCAGCGGGACCAGACGCGGGTCTTCGAACAGCCACAGGGCCATCACGGTGTTGGTGTCGAGGACGATCAGCTCGGACATGGGCGAACGTTTGGCTCGGAAGCCTGTTGATGAAGCGGCTGCGGGCGCAGGCTGGCAGCGGATGCGCGCGTGGAAGCTGGAACCAATGCTGTGCTGGGAGCGTCCGAATGGCTATTGATGTACATTTTCCTCATTTCAAGTGCGGGCCGGCCCATGAACGAGATCCTCCCCAAGGCAGCGCCTCCGGGCGAACTGGCGCAAGTCGCCAATCATCTGTTCTTCATCGTCGCGCTGCTCTTCGTGGCTCATCAGAATGCCCTCCACGCGGAGGCGCCGGCGCAGCACACGGCCTTCATCGCCCAGGCCATCAACCTGCAGCCGCGCACGCCGCCGCCGGGCTTCGATCCCGAACAGGTGAGCAGCGAAACGGATTTCGCCAGCGCCGATTGAAAAAAGGGGGCCGCGGCCCCCTTTGTGCTGTCCGGCGGCCTGGGTTCAGGCGGCCTTGCTGGCGTCGATGCGCACCTTGACGAAGCTGCCGGGGGCGTCTTCGAGTACCTTCAGCTTGCCCTTGGCAGGGTCGCGCGCGCCGACCTGCTCGGGATCGTGGGCGGTGACCCAGGCCTGCCAGTCGGTCCACCACGAACCGGCCTGCTGCTGCGCGCCCTTGAACCAGTCGTCGGCGCCGGCCGGCAGCTTGGCGGCCGGGTTGAGCCAGTAGCCGTACTTGTTGGCCACCGGCGGGTTGACGATGCCGGCGATGTGGCCGGAGCCGCCCAGCACGAAGCGCACCGGGCCGCCGAAGCGGCAGGCGCCCATGTAGGTGCTCTTCCACGGTGCGATGTGGTCTTCGATGGTGGAGATGAAGTAGCACGGTACCTTGATCTTCGACAGATCGATGGGTACGCCGTCGATGACCACGCCGCCCGGTTCGACGAGGCGGTTCTCCATGTACATGCTGCGCAGGTAGAAGCTGTGCATCTTCGCCGGCATGCGGGTGGAGTCGGAGTTCCAGTACAGCAGATCGAAGGGGAAGGGGTCCTTGCCCATCAGGTAGTTGTTCACCACGAAGGACCAGATCAGGTCGTTGGCACGCATCATGTTGAAGGTGCCGGCCATCTCCGAGCCTTCGAGGTAGCCGCGCGCGAACATCTTCTTTTCCAGGCTGGAGACCTGCTGTTCGTCGATGAACACGCCCAGCTCACCCGGTTCGGCGAAGTCGGTCATGGTGGTGAAGAAGGTCGCCGCGGCGATGCGCTTCTGCTTCTTGCCGGCCAGGTAGGCCAGCGTGGTGGCCAGCAGGGTGCCGCCCAGGCAGTAGCCGGCAGCGTTGACTTCCTTCTCGCCGGTCTGCTGCTCGATGGCGTCGAGGGCGGCGATGATGCCTTCCTTGACGTAGGACTCGAAGGTCTTCTCGGCCTGCTTCTCGTTGGGGTTGACCCAGGAGATGACGAACACGGTGTGGCCCTGGTCCACGCACCACTTGATGTAGGAGTTCTTCTCGCGCAGGTCGAGGATGTAGAACTTGTTGATCCACGGCGGCACGATCAGCAGCGGGCGCTTGAGCACCTTGTCGGTGCTGGGGGTGTACTGGATGAGCTGCATCATGTCGGTCTGCAGCACCACCTTGCCCGGCGTGGTGGCGACGTTCTTGCCCAGCTCGAAGGCGCTGGTGTCGGTCATCTTCACGCGCAGGTTGCCGCCGCCTTCCTCGACGTCGCGGAGCAGGTTGTTGAGCCCCTTGATGAGGTTCTGGCCGTGGCTCTTCACCGTCTCGCGGAACACTTCCGGGTTGGTGACGGCGAAGTTCGACGGGCTCAGCGCATCGATGTACTGGCGGGTGTAGAAGTTGACCTTCTTCTGCGTCTGCTCGTCCAGGCCTTCCACGCAGCACACGGTGTCATGCACGTGGCGCGCGGCGATGAGGTAGGACTGCTTGATGAAGTCGAACATGAAGTGCTGTTCCCACTCCTCGTCCTTGAAGCGCTTGTCGGTCTTCTCGGGGGCGGCCACCGGGGGCGCCTGCATGCCCATGAAGCGCAGCATGGAGTGCTGCCACAGGGAGAAGTAGTCCCATACCAGGTTCATCTGCGACTGGGCGAGCTTGTACGGATTGGAGAGCAGCTTGGCCATCATGTCCATGAAGGCCTGGGCGATGCCCAGCTCGTCGGCCGGCGCGGCCACGCCTTTCTTGAGCTGGCGCTGGACGTGCTCGCTGATCAGCTTGGAGGCGCGCTGGGCAACCTCGGCGTAGGTCTTGGCGACTTCCTTCGGATCGGGAAGCTCGGGATGTGCAGTCTCTTTATCGGGTGCAGCCATTGTTGTTTTACTCCTCGTTCAAGCGTTTCGTTCAAAGCGAATCACGCCATCGCTGCCCGCCACCCGGCGCAGGACGCCTTGGTGCACAAGGTGGTTCAGGTGTGCGATCGCCTCTCCCATGGCGAACATGACCTGATGGGTGTCCAGCTCCCGCGGGAACAGGGTGCCCAGCAGATCCCCTGCGCTGCAGGGGTGCGTGCAGGCGGCCAGCAGCTCGGCGCAGCGCGCGCGATGATGTTCGACGAGTTCGGCGACGCGCGTGCCTATCCCCCTGAAGGGCCTGCCATGCGATGGTAGCACGAGCGTATCGGCCGGCAAGTTGCTGATGCGTTGCAGCGAAGCGAGGAACCAGCCGAGGGGGTCATCCTCAGGCGTGGCGGCAAAAACGCTGACGTTGGTGGAGATGCGCGGTAGCAGCATGTCGCCCGCAATGAGTACCCCGAGGGCCGCGCAGTACAGGCTGGCGTGCTCGGGGGCGTGGCCGTAGCCGACGATCACCTCCCACTCGTGGGCGCCGATGCGCAGGCGGTTGCCGTCGAACAGGCGCTGGTAGGTGGACGGCAGTTCCGCAACGCCGTGGCGGTAGGCATTGCCGCGCGCGGCGAGCGCCTCCAGGCGGGCGTCGTCGAGGCCGTGGCTGCGGAACTGGGCGAGCATGTCGGCCACGCAGTGGCCGGGCAACTGGTGCCACAGGGCATGGGCACCGAGGAATTCGCCCTGGGTCATCAGCACCGGAGCGCGGTCGCGCGCGCCCAGCCAGCTGGCCAGGCCCAGGTGGTCGGGGTGGCAGTGGGTGACGACGATGCGCGACAGCGGGCGCGGGGCGGCGGCGAGGATGGCCTGCCAGTGGGTGCGCACCTCGTCGCGCGCGTAGCCGGTATCGACCACGCACAGCGCCTCACCGTCGTCGAGTAGCCAGAGGTTGATGTGGTCGAGGGCGAAGGGCAGCGGCATGCGCACCCAGCCGATGCCGGGGGCGACCGGGCGCACCGTTTCCACGGCGGGGCTGTCATGCCAGGGGTAGCTGAGCGCGGCGGCGGGGGGGGAAGAGGTGTGGTTCATCGGCTTTCTCCTGCGGGTCGGCTGCGGCGCACAATTGCCCTGTGGGCGGAAATCTGCTTAACTTTGCGCGGCAGAATTTATTTGTTTTTAAAAAACAACAATTTAAAAAATGTCCGGGTGGCCGGGCAGTTACAGGCAGCGACGATGGCCAGCGAACAGACCTTCACCATCACCGAACTTGCCCGCGAGTTCGACGTCACCCCGCGGGCGATCCGCTTCTACGAGGACCAGGGCCTGCTCACCCCGGCACGCTGCGGCCGCAGCCGGGTGTACGGCAAGGCCGATCGTACCCGCCTGCGTCTCACCCTGCGCGGCAAGCGCCTCGGCCTGTCGCTCGCCGAGATCAAGGAACTGATCGACATGTACGACGGCGTGCGCAACTCCGTGCCGCAGTTGCAGCGCTTCCAGCGCGTGCTCAGCGAGCGCCGCGGCGCGCTGGAACAGCAGCGCGAGGACATCGAGGCCGTGCTTGCCGAGATCGACATGCTGGAACGCCAGTGCGTGGCCCTGCTGGGCGACAACGCCGCTGGCGCCGAGCAGGCCCGCGCCGAACTGGACCAGCGCATGCGCAGCGCCGGATGAGGTTTTTTGCGTCCCCAAGTTTACGTTGACGTTAACGTAATAACAACGACAGAATAGCCCCATAACAAGAAACGACGACGCCCACCGGAGGAGAGACAGGATGCGACGCGAAGCGCCGATCTTCCAGCCCAAGGACCCCGCCTACGCCGAGCGCGTGCGCGCCAGCTTCGAACGCCAGCCGGCGATGGAGCTGATCGGCGCGCGCATCATCGCGGTGGAGCCCGGCTTCGTCGAGATCGAACTGCCGCACCGCGACGACATCACCCAGCAGCACGGCTACATCCACGGCGGCATCGTCGGCATGATCGCCGACAACGCCGGCGGCTTTGCCGCCAACTCGCTGGTGGCGGCCGAGGCCAGCGTGCTCACCGTCGAATACAAGCTCAACCTGGTCGCGCCGGCCGAGGGCGAGCGTCTGGTGGCCTGCGGCGAGGTGGTGCGCCCGGGGCGCACGCTGATCGTCACCCGCGCCGACGTGTTCGCGGTGAAGGGTGGGCAGTGGAGCTTGTGCGCCACCATGCAGCAGACCATCATGGTTCTACAGGGCAAGGCCGAACGGCCGGCCTGAAGCAATGCCAACAAGCACAGATCAGTAGCGTGGAGGAGACCACAACATGAACGTACCCAGCCTGGACTTCAACCTCGGTGAAACCATCGAGATGCTGCGTGACACCTTGCGCGATTTCTGCGCCGCGGAGATTGCCCCGCGTGCGGCCGAAATCGACCGGGTGAACGAGTTCCCCGCCGATCTGTGGAAGAAACTCGGCGACCTGGGCGTACATGGCATGACCGTGGAAGAAGAATACGGCGGCACCGCCATGGGCTATCTCGCCCACATCATTGCCATGGAGGAAATCTCCCGCGCCTCGGCCTCGGTGGGCCTGTCCTACGGCGCGCACTCCAATCTGTGCGTGAACCAGATCCGCCGCAACGGCAGCGAGGCGCAGAAGCGCAAGTACCTTCCCGGGCTGATCTCCGGCGATCAGGTCGGTGCGCTGGCGATGAGCGAACCCAATGCCGGTTCCGACGTGGTCAGCATGAAGCTGCGCGCCGACAAGAAGGGCGACCGCTACGTGCTCAACGGCTCCAAGATGTGGATCACCAACGGCGGCGACGCCGACACCCTGGTGGTCTATGCCAAGACCGACATCAACGCCGGCCCCAGGGGCATGACCGCCTTCATCATCGAGAAGGGCATGAAGGGCTTCAGCCACGGCACCCACCTCGACAAGCTCGGCATGCGCGGCTCCAACACCTTCCCGCTGTTCTTCGACGACGTCGAGGTGCCGGAAGAGAACGTGCTGGGCGGTGTCGGCAACGGCGTCAAGGTGCTGATGAGCGGCCTCGACTACGAGCGCGCGGTGCTCTCCGGCGGTCCGCTGGGCATCATGGCGGCGTGCATGGACGCGGTGGTGCCCTACATGCACGAGCGCAAGCAATTCGACACCCCGATCGGCGAGTTCCAGCTCATGCAGGGCAAGATCGCCGACATGTACTCCACCTGGAGCGCCACCCGCGCCTACGTGTATGCGGTGGGCCAGGCCTGCGACCGCCTCGATCACTCGCGCAGCCTGCGCAAGGACGCCGCCGGCGCCATCCTGTACTCCGCCGAAAAGGCCACCTGGATGGCCGGCGAGGCCATCCAGGCCCTGGGCGGCGTGGGCTATACCAATGAATACCCGGTCGGCCGCCTGTGGCGCGACGCCAAGCTGTACGAAATCGGCGCCGGCACCAGCGAGATCCGCCGCATGCTGATCGGCCGCGAGTTGTTTGCCGAGACGAAGTAAGAGCGCAGGGCGCTTGTTAGAAGGTTCCTCCCCCTTCAAGGGGGAGGACAGGAGGGGGATGGGGCTGAGTCGACCAGCGCGAAACCCATCCCCACCCCGAACTGTGAGGGCTGGCTTTGCACAGCCAGCCCGTTCGGTCGGCGCGGAGCGATGCTCCGCGAAACCCCGCCCTCACCCCCTTGAAGGGGAGGGGGCTTGGACCCTCGTAACCTCAACCTACAGCCAGAACCCCACAGGAGCACCCCCATGACCGACCCCATCGTCATCGTTTCCGCCGCCCGCACCCCGATGGGTGGCTTCCAGGGCGAGCTCGCCTCGCTCACCGCCCCGCAGCTGGGCGCCGCTGCCATCCGTGCCGCGCTCGAACGTGCCGGCCTGAATGCCGAACAGGTCCAGGAAGTGATCATGGGCTGCGTGCTGCCCGCCGGCCTCGGCCAGGCGCCGGCCCGCCAGGCCGCGCTGGGTGCCGGGCTGCCGCTGGCTGCGGGCTGCACCACCATCAACAAGGTGTGCGGCTCGGGCATGAAGGCCACCATGCTGGCGCACGACCTGCTGCTCGCCGGCAGCAACGAGGTGATGGTGGCCGGCGGCATGGAATCCATGTCCAACGCCCCCTACCTGCTGCCCAAGGCGCGCGGCGGTTACCGTCTGGGGCACGGTCAGGTGCTGGACCACATGTTCTTCGACGGTCTGGAAGACCGCTACTCGGAAGAAACCAAGGGCCGCCTGATGGGCACCTTTGCCGAGGAATGCGCCGGCCATTACAGCTTCAGCCGCGAAGCGCAGGACGCGTTCGCCATGGCCTCCACCACCCGCGCTCAGCAGGCCATCAAGGAAGGCCTGTTCAAGTGGGAAGTGGCGCCGGTTACCGTTTCCGGGCGCAAGGGCGATGTCGTGGTGGAAAACGACGAGCAGCCGCTCAAGGCCCAGCCGGAGAAGATCCCCACCCTCAAGCCCGCCTTCAGCAAGACCGGCACGGTCACCGCCGCCAACTCCAGTTCGATCTCCGACGGCGCTGCCGCGCTGGTGCTGATGCGCCGCTCCACCGCCGCCAAGCTGGGCCTCAAGCCGCTCGCCACCATCCTGGCGCACGCCACCCACGGGCAGGAGCCGAAGTGGTTCACCACCGCCCCGGTCGGCGCCATGCAGAAGGTGCTGGACAAGGCCGGCTGGCAGGTCGGCGACGTCGACCTGTGGGAGATCAACGAAGCCTTCGCCGTGGTCACCATGGCGGCGATGAAGGAAATGAACCTGCCGCACGACAAGGTCAACGTGCACGGCGGCGCCTGCGCCCTGGGCCACCCGATCGGCGCCTCCGGCGCGCGCATCATCGTCTCGCTGCTCGGCGCGCTGCGCCAGTACGGCAAGAAGCGCGGCGTGGCCAGCCTGTGCATCGGCGGCGGCGAAGCCACCGCGCTGGCGGTGGAACGCGCGTAGGAGCGGGCTTTCTCCCTCCCCTTCAAGGGGGGGAGGGCGGGGTTTCGCGGAGCATCGCTCCGCGCCGGCCGAACGGGCTGGCTGTGCAAAGCCAGCCCTCCCGGGTCGGGGTGGGGATGGGTTTGGTCGCGCTCGCTTGAGTCCATCCCCCACCTGTCTTCCCCCTTGAAGGGGGCACCGGTCAAACCGTTCAGTCACCTGATAACGCACGAATCTAGGACTCACGATGATCCTTACCCAAGAACAGGAAATGATCCGCGACTCGCTGCGCGCCTTTGCGCAGGAGCGCCTCGCCCCCTTCGCCGCCGACTGGGACCGCAACCACACCTTCCCGCGCGAAGCCCTGCAGGAACTGGCCGAACTCGGCGCGCTGGGCATGGTGGTGCCGGAGGAATGGGGCGGCGCCGGCATGGACTACATGAGCCTGGTGCTGGCGCTGGAAGAGATTGCCGCCGGCGACGGTGCCACTTCCACCATCGTCAGCGTGCAGAACTCCCTGCCCTGCGGCATCCTCAACCGCTTCGGCAGTGACGCACAGAAGGAAGCCTGGTTGAAGCCGCTGGCGCGTGGCGAGAAGCTCGGCTGCTTCTGCCTCACCGAACCGCACGTCGGCTCGGACGCCTCGGCCATCCGCACATCTGCCGTGCGCGAAGGCAATGAGTGGGTGCTCAACGGCGTCAAGCAGTTCATCACCACCGGCAAGCACGCCGACATGGCGATTGTCTTCGCAGTGACCGACAAGGCCGCGGGCAAGAAGGGTATTACCTGCTTTCTGGTGCCGGCCAATGCACCCGGCTACCAGGTTGGCCGTATCGAAGAAAAGATGGGCCAGAAGGCTTCGGATACCACCCAGATCCTCTTCGAGGACTGCCGTATTCCGGCCGATGCGGTGATCGGTGAGGAGGGGCAGGGCTACAAGATCGCCCTTTCCAATCTGGAAGCGGGCCGCATCGGCATCGCCGCGCAGTGCCTGGGCATGGCGCGCGCCGCGCTGGAAGCGGCGGTCAAGTACGCGCAGGAGCGCGAAGCCTTCGGCAAGCCGATCTTCGAGCACCAGGCGGTGAACTTCCGCCTCGCCGACATGGCCACCCGTCTGGAAGCCGCGCGCCAGCTGGTGTGGCACGCCGCCAGCCTGAAGGACGCCGGCCGTCCCTGCCTCAAGGAGGCCTCGATGGCCAAGCTGTTCGCCTCCGAGATGGCCGAATCCGTATGTTCGGACGCCATCCAGGTGCACGGCGGCTACGGCTATGTGAGCGACTTCCCGGTCGAGCGCATCTACCGCGACGTGCGGGTGTGCCAGATCTACGAAGGCGCTTCAGACATCCAGCGCCTGGTCATCGGCCGCGCGCTCGCCGACTGAGACAGAGACCCCATGAGTTGACCGGTTCCGCGGACCCCAACGCCTCCAGGACCTCCCTGCCTCCCTCTCCATGCCTGGGGGTGTCCGCGGAACCTTCTTTATTCACAGCCCTGCGCACGCAGGTGGAGACAGCACGATGACCCAGCCGATTGATTTCTACTTCGATTTCTCCTCCCCCTACGGCTACTTCATGGCCGAGAAGATCGACGCGCTGGCCGCTGCCCACGGGCGCAGCGTGCGCTGGCGGCCCTTCCTGCTGGGTGCGGTGTACAAGCACACCGGATCCAGGCTCATGCTCGATGCCCCGCTCAAGGGGCCCTACGTATTCCGCGACTTCGAACGCACCGCCGCCTTCTACGGCCTGCCCTGGGTCCTGCCGCAGCCTTTCCCGGTCGGCACGCAGGTGGCCGCGCGCGCCTTTTACTGGCTGCTCGACCGCGACGAGGCCATGGCCCGGCGCTTCGCGCTGGAGACCTACCGCGCCTACTTCGCCCGCGGGCGCGATATTTCGCAGGATGAGGTGGTGGTCGATGTTGCCGCGGCAGTCGGCGCTGACCGCGCCGCGCTGGTCGATGCACTCGCCGGCGAAGCCATCCGCACCCGCCTGAAGGACGAATGCGCGCGTGCCATCGACAAGGGCGTGTTCGGTTCGCCCTATGTCATCGTCGACGGCGAACCCTTCTGGGGCGCGGACCGCATTCCGCAGATCGAGCGCTGGCTGGAGGCGGGCGCCTTCTAGCAGGCCGGCATGCCGGCTCATCAACTATCATTCGGCACTTGATGCGAAGCCTGCGCTGCGCACCTTTCAAGAGAGCCGACACGTGAAGACCCCGAGCAGAATCGAGCCGCTGGTAACCGACGGCCTCGTCGATCACGTTATCCGGCAACTCATGAGCGGCAAGGAAGCCGCGGTGTATGTCGT
>WPCG01039987.1_pt1 | contig 10448 bp, 9 predicted proteins | sample 5403311 | NCBI WGS metagenome assembly WPCG01 (sample SAMN12869467, study PRJNA574797) | sludge metagenome | isolation source: wastewater treatment of Control | place: China:Beijing | collected 2019-05-17 | reverse complement strand
AACGTGGCGGAGATCGTCACGAACGCGTTCAAGGAGTACGTGGACGACGTGCGCACCGGGAAGTTCCCCGGCGACGAGCACTGCTACCACGTGCGGAAGGGCATGGAGGAGGAGTACGCCGCCATGCTCAAGGAGTACGAGGACCGCTGAATTAGGAGAACACGCCGCCTCCCGCGGGGGGCGGCGCTCCCCTCACGAGGGGGAGGCGAAACGGAACGAGGAGAGGATAGTATGAAGTTCGCCGAAATGTATGCCGACATCAAGCCGTCGGGGATGCTGAAGCTCTTCCAGGCGGCCGCGGCCACTCCGGACGTGGTCAACCTGGGAGAGGGAGAGCCCGATTTCGACACGGAGCACGACATCGTCGACGCGGCGGCCCGCGCCGCCAAGGAGGGGTATACGCACTACGGCCCCATCCAGGGGTACCCGGACGTGCGGCAGGCCGTCTGCAACTACTGGGAGCGCAGGTACGGCCTGTCGTCCGCACCCGACGAGGTCATGATCATGGCGGGGGGCGTCCAGTCGGTCCACCTCGCGCTCCAGGCGCTGCTGAACCCGGGGGACGAGGTGATCGTCGCGGAGCCCTGCTTCTCCCCCTACTTCGAGCAGATCCATCAGCACCGGGGCGTCGCGGTTCACCTGCCCACCACGGAGGCGCAGGGGTTCGTCCCGTCGGGCGAGGATATCGATCGGCTGATCACGCCGCGCTCGCGCGTGCTGATGATCTGCTCGCCGAGCAACCCCACGGGACGCGTGATGAAGCGCGAGCAGATGGAGTCCATCGCCCGCGCCGCGGAGAAGCACGACCTCGTCGTCCTCTCCGACGAAATCTACGACTCCATGGTCTACACGGGGAAGCACATTCCCTTCGCCACCGTCTCCGGCATGAAGGAGCGCACCCTCGTCATGGGCGGTCTCTCGAAGAGCCACTGCATGACGGGGTGGCGCATCGGGTACGCCATCGGCCCCGCGCCGCTGATCAAGGTCATGTCGCTCATCGGGGCGAACCAGACCTACGGCGTCAACGTGCCCACCCAGCGCGCCGCCCTCTACGCGCTCGAACATCACGACGCGAAAATGGAGGAGCGCGCCCGCGTCTTCCGCGACCGCCTCGCCTACGTCGCCAAGCGGCTGAACGCGATGAAGGGCGTCCGCTGCGCGGAGCCGGAGGGGGCCTTCTACCTCTTCCCCGACATCCGCGGCACGGGGGTGGACAGCGAGCGGTTCGCGTGGGGGCTGCTGGAGAAGGGGCACGTCGCCACCCTCCCCGGATCGGCCTTCGGCGCGTGCGGCGAAGGGTACGTCCGCATCGCCTGCACCCGCTCGATGGAGATGCTGGAAAAGGGAATGGACCGGATGGAGCAGTTCGTCAAGTCGCTCTGACGCACGGATTCGTTTGAAGGACATGCAGAGGGGGGAGGGGCGTGCGCTCCTTCCCCTTGTGCTGTTTGCCAAAACATCGTTCGCCCCGAGAATCGCAACGCCTCCGGCGTTCCGCATGCACCCGCCGTTCTTTCCACTTCGAATCAATTCGAATCACGCTTCTTGTCAAATGTGGAAAGAAAGGGGCCTTGCCCTGTTGTAGCTCCGCCCCCTCACACGAACAGGCGCAGGCGGACCGTCTCCTCAAGCCGCTTCTTCAGCGCCCTTCACTCGGGGGACACGCCTTCCAGCAGCTCGAAGAAGTTATTGAACGTCACAGTCTCAATACGGACTGGACGTTCTCCTCTCAGAGAGAGATAATAGCATCGGATGGAAGGAGGCGGAGAAATGATTCCTTTCCGGGAACAGAAGATCAAAAATGCGATTGCGTACTTTGCGTCGGAATTCTACGCACGTCGTTGTTATTATCCTCGGCAGACGTGGATATACAAGTTTTTAGCCCTTCTCGATTATCGTATGTTGCGAAAAACGGGTATACCTTGTCTTGGTCTCGAATATTACGCAATGCAGTACGGCCCTGTGCCTGTACGACTTTATGACCAACGTTTCGATTTGAAGACCGACAAGTTCCAATTTATCCGAACAGACGACGGAGGAAGCAGAGTGGAGCCTTGCGGTACACCCGATCTTGACTTTTTCTCCGACGACGAGCTGGACGTAATGGACGCTATCCTTTCCGTGTACGCAGGAACCGATTTGGAAACCCTTATTAACGACGCGCATAAAGAAATACGGGCGTGGAACAAGGCATGGGAAATCGCGCAGAAAGTTGGAAGAGGCAGGATGCCTATGGAGTACGCCGATGAATTCACCGACCTTGCCGGGGAGGATCTTACACCTGAAGAGGAGCATTTCCTCTGTTATCTCGATATGCTCGCCATAGAAGCGGCCGAATCGGCGTCCTGACCGAAAATGCTTCAGTTGGAATTGGGGGATGTTTTTACCTGGGAGCAGTATCCGTACCATATCGAGGGTGAACCAAAACGCCGCTGGTTCGTCTACTTAGGGGAGTACAAAGAAAATCCGGATCCCTTCGAGGGTAATGTTATGATCATCGCTCCGACAACCACCACACAGATCCATTATTACGAGCCTCGGGAATCCCGCGCCCGTAATCCCCATGTTCGGTTTACTCCGGAAGACGGTTTCGGATTCGCTGCAGAGAGTGTTCTTGATCTTTCCAATGAGCATATAGTTGTTGCGAAGAGCGTTTTCAGGAGCAACGAAGCGAGTATCAATGTGCAAGGAAAAGTGTCCCACGCACGTCTCAGACTGATATACGAAAAAATCAGAGCTTCTACGGGGTATTCTCCGAAATCCAAAGCGCAGATTTACGAAAACTTAAAACATGCCGGAATCTCCGGACTCCAACCGCCAGCGCGACGTGCCGGACGAAAATAAAAGCTCTTCCACCGGTGGTTCTCTGCATGCGGTGTGTAGCGCAACAGTGCCCACAGAGCTCTTTGGGTGGGAATCCGTGCATGTTGCCGCTCTTTTCACTTCGCATAATGGTTCTTGTCGAATGTGAGAAGAAAGGCTCCGCCCCTCTTCTGCCGTTTCTATTCTGCAATAAATTCCGTAGTCGACTCTGAAAGAGATCGTTTCCGCTCCGAAGGCGAACACCCCTTCATCGGGGTGCTTCGTCTTTCCTCTTCCGGAACGTTCGTTCATCGTTTCTCCCTCCGTTTTCCGGTGTTCAGTTCCCCCAGTTCTGCCTGGAGATGATACTACAGACCCGGCGAAGATAAGAGACAGCGCAATTATCATATGGTTCGTAACAATAAGGCCTTAAGAAAATCTTAATGATATTTATCTTTTTATTGAAGAACGACAAATAGTCATTTGAACTATATTATTTGCGATTCTTAAGCATAAGTTGTTCGCTTTGGATCTATTGAAACGCGCTCTTAATTTGCTCATGATATTCTGTTTTTTATTGCTAAAGCGGAAATTCCTGTCGTTATCTGTTGCTTGGATATCGATAAAAAGAAATGGTCTACAGTATTTTTTTCCTGTAGACCATTTCTTTTCATTACAAATAAGAGCTTCTGTATGTCAGGTGCCTATTTTTATCTTGCGTGCCAGCTTCAATACCAATGCCGACGCGCTGAGCGGTGCGATAAGGGACGTTTTGGGATTGCTGGATTGTTCGCACTCGATCTCCGAAACAAGGCGTCCGAAGTCTCCTTCTATCGTCACACGATGATGGTTTTTTGAAACTCCGGGGTCGGCCACGATCTTGACGAGTAATAATGTCTCCTGTTCCCCGTCGCAGCTTAGTATAAGGTTCAAGGCAGCCGCTACGTTGATATTCTGCGGGAAATTCAGAACGGCATCAAAAGCGCTCCCTTCAAAAACTGTGACGGGTTCTTGGAGTCTTTCAATTTCCTCGCTGCGCATGGCGAACCCGGGAGCGCCCAGAAGCGCTTTCGGGGGTTTGGTTGTCAGAAGTTCGGCTCTTTTCAATCCACGAAGCTTTGCTGACTGGACGACGTCGAGAGAAGGAAGAGCGCCGCTTGGGATATGCAGGTTTCCGGAGCCCGGCAAACTGCATATGTGCTTGATTTGATCAATAAGCTCTTTTTTTAAGTATGCCCCGACGCTCAATGACACGACATCGACTCCGTGCGAAAGCAGAGCGGGAACGTACTCTGAAACCGCACTTTGGCTTGCGGCCTCTACGACGAGATTCGGCGCTGCGTCCATTAATTCGTCCATTGATTCGAAGATGCGCATACATTCGGCGTCATCGGATAAATATGGGTCGAATGCGCCGAGAATCTCGATTTCGGAGCTATGGGCGGCGAGTTCTTCCCGAATGGTCCGTCCGATGACGCCATAGCCTATGAACGCGACTTTTTTCATTTCAAGCACGGAGACGTTTTTCTTCGGATCGGCTAACGATCAGGGTTCCGACAAGATCTCCAACACAGTTCAGCATTGTCAGTCCCATGTCGATAAGCCCGAAAATACCGGCGATGATTGCGACCATCTCCAGCGGGAGCCCGAACGAGTCTACGATGATTGCTATGGTAACGATTCCGCCTCCTGGAACGCCACCGGCGCCCGTCGTCAGTATCAAGCCCAGGAAGATCGCCTTTACGAGAACCGGAAGAGGTAGAGGAACGCCGACGGCCTGGGCTACGGCGACAAAGGAGAGAGCGAGCATAATCCCGTTGCCGTCCTTGTTCATCTGGGAGCCTAACGGTATCGTGAAACCTGAGATGCTTCTGGGGACGCCGAGATCGTCCGCCGCGGCCAAGCTTATAGGAACGGTTGCAAGGCTGCTGCTCGTCGTGATTGTCGTGATAAAGACCGGAGCCGCTCCTTTATAAAACTCCAAAGGAGAAACTCGCGCCAAAAGCATCAGGATGATTGTATAAATTACAAGCATAATGAGAATACTTGTGTAGGTGGCCGTTAAGTATTTGGCGACGAAACCCGCCAGAGCGGTACCGTATGCCCCGACGGTTGTGGCCATGAGAGCGAAAACTCCGATCGGAGCGAAACCCATTGCAATCCAAACGAGTTTACGGAAAAGCGCCGCCAACATTTCAAAATGTCCCGCTAAGTAGTCTTTTTGGGGTTTGGGAAGGAAGAGGATGGCTATTCCTATAAATAAAGAGAAGAGTATGATTTGGTCAAATCTCCCGGCGCTCAAGGCGGAAAAAATATTGTTTGGGATTAGATTAACAACGGTTTCTCCTAAAGAAGGAACTTTTTCGATAGCCTTGTCGTACGTTTCTTTGAATACGAAGCCAAGACCGGGTTTCAGCAAGAATGCGGTGAAAATGCCAACGATGAGCGCGCAAATTGTGGTAAAGGTGTAATAGACAAAAATTTTGAAGCCGACGCGTCCCAGAATTTTCGGGTCGTTCAGCGAGGAGATTCCTGCGATGAGATTCACGATGATAAGAGGCAAAGCGACCATACGGAGTAGATTAAGAAATATCTGACCGAGAGGTTTTATGAACAGGATTTTTTCTCTGAAAAGAATTCCTGCAAGTAATCCCATTAGGAGCGCGATGAAAATTTTCTTGAAAAACGAAACCTTTTTATAGCTTTCCCAGAGCGACATAATATCCCCTCTTCCTGACGAGCCTTAAAGCGCCGCTATCTCCTCAAGCGCTTTCACAATGAGATCGACGTGTTCCGCTTTATTGTAGAAATTCAACCCTAGCCGGATATACCCCCCTCTGAAAGTTGCATAGATTTTATATTTGCACAGTATCGTCTTGACTTTTTCTTCATATTCTTTTTTATAGTACATGCAAATAATTCCCGAATGATGCTTTATATTATGTATTGGAGTTCTGAAGTTAAGGTCAAGATGCGATAGTTTTTTGAGAATATTTTTCTCCAGATCCAAGATGTGGGCTTCTATATCCGCGATCCCCAATGTATTCAGTAGTTTCACGCCGGCGTTGATGGCTGCGATTCCGGCGTAATTAAGGTTTCCTGCTTCGAAGCGTTTGGCGTCGTCTTTCCAGTGGATACGATCGAAATCATCGATCATTGCAGGAGGAGGAGCCGTGTTTTCCACGCTCTGGTATCCTGCATAGGGGGGGATGATCTTTTTTATAAGCGTTGGATCACAATAGATAAAACCGCATCCGAGCATCGACAGCAGTCCTTTATTGCTTCCGCACGCCAACCATGAGATATTCATCTTTTTAACGTCGAGTACGTGACGGCCAATTCCTTGGATGGCGTCGACGATAAGTAATACGCCTTTTTTACGGCACTCGTCTCCGATTTTTTCAAGATCGATGCGAACGCCCGTCGTAAATTGGGTGGATGAAAGAACAACCGCCTTTGTCGAATCATCGATTCTGCGAATGTATTCTTCTTCCGAAAGATCCATGTCAGAACCGCTCTTTACCACGTCGAGAATAATTCCTTTTCTTTCTTTTAGATGAATCCATGGGAAAAGATTCGATGGATGTTCCTGATCGCAGACGATAATTTTATCACCGGTCGAAAATGGGTACCCGTTGCTGATGATACCCATTCCTTCTGCGGTGTTCTTCACAAAAGCAATACCGCTTTCCTCGGCATTGAGTAGTTGGGCCACATTTTTTCGGGCGTCACCGACGATACTCCATGCTGTTTCGACGCAGTTTTCACCGAAATTTTCCACATAACCGTCGGTGAAAGAACGATACGCCTCCAGTACGGATTTCGGTGGGATGACCACATGGGAAACGTCCGCAAAGACAACGTCTCTCAAGGCATTGAATTCTTCGTCGATCAAAAGCCGATTCATTCTTTTTCTCCCGCCTTTTCATTCAATCTGTTTTCAACGCGGACTTCCTTTAGGTAGCTATATACGGTGAAACGAGAGATCCCTAATTTTGCAGCTACCCATTCAACCGCGCCTTTGATCAAAAAAGCTCCCTTCTTTTCCAAAAAGCCGATAACATAAATCATTTTTTCGCGTGACCATCCATCGTTTGGGTAGTTATCCGCTATGGTCTTGTCGATTATATGTTCAAGGATATCTATAACATTGCTTTTTTCAATTTTAACAATCATATTTTCGGGTGGAACGATCGCTTGCATATCCAGAAACTTTTCCAGAAATTCGCCAACCGCATCCATCCCGGTGATGTCAAAATTGATACAAAGCGCCCCGACTATTTTCCCCTCCGGATTTCGAATGATTACCGTTGTGGATTTGATTTTTTTCCCGCTTGTTCTCGTAGAGGTGTAGTTTGCCAAAACATTCTCGTTAAAATCTGGTGATCGTATGACGTCCCATAGCAAGTCTCTTATGCCATCGCCTATTTTCCTTCCGCTTACAGAACCGTTGACAATATAGATAATAGAAGATTCAGGGTGACTTAAATCATGAAGAACCACCTCGCATCGCTCGCCAAACATCTTGGCGAGGCCTTCCGCAATAGGGAAAAACAACTCCAACAAAGCTCTTCCGTTCGTATGCATTATTTGTTCCTCCTTCAAAAATTGTAATCAAAAAATTTTTGTATGTCAACCGTAAAAAATTGTTGTTATCAACTCCGAGGTTTATTCAATACTAAACTCCTCCTCGAAGCGCTTCCTCGAATGTGAATGACGTTCTAAAAAGTTCTGTTCAGCCAAATGTCTTTCGGGGATCTCCCAAGGTGCTCGTTGGTACATGCAAATGCTTTTCAGAGGATTATATGTTCGTGATAACATAAGGAGGGAAAAATAGAAATACCCAAAACCGAGAATCGGGTAGTCAAGGTGTTCTCCCGCCCTGAACTAGCTGAAAGGTGGTGCGGCGATGTCGGTCTATTCGGATGAAGAGCTTGAGCGGACGCTCGACGACCTCGAATCCGATCTTGTTGAACGCAAGGAATCCTTCCGCGGGGATGTGCCGAAAAAAGCGCGGCAGGCCGTCTGCGCATTCTCCAACGACCTGCCGTTCGACCTCCACCCCGTCCCGGAGGCCTCGCTGAACGATCTTTCCAAAGTGCTCTTCGAGAGCGAGTATCTGCCTGCGGCCTTCGCGCCGGAGATTCTTGAAGCGAACAACAGAACGTACGAAGAGCGGCTCGCGAGCTGCCGCATGATCGTTTCCCCCGACAATCCGGTTCCAACGCTCGTCGGCATTCTTGCCCTGGGAAAGCGTCCGCGCGCCTTCTTCCCCGGGGCCTCGGTGCAATTTCTGCGCATAGACGGCGAAGAGCTTGCCGATCCTGTGATCGACGAAGAAAACGTCGACGGCCCGCTCAGAGAAATGCTCTCGAAGATCGGACAGAAACTCTCCGCGCATAACCGGGTGTTCGTGGATATCGTCTCGTCGCCCACGGAGAAGCGGACCTACGACTACCCGCCTCCCGCGCTGCAGCAGCTGCTGTACAACGCGGTGCTCCACAGAACCTACGAGAAGACGAACACGCCGGTCCGGATCTACTGGTTCAACGACAGGATAGAAATCATCAGCCAGGGAGGGCCGTACGGCAACGTGACTCGGGAGAACTTCGGCAGGCCGGGGATTACCGACTACCGGAACCCGAATCTTGCCGAGGTGATGAAGGTGTTCGGATTTGTTCAGGCTTTCGGAAGAGGAATTGCCGTCGCTCGGAGAGCCTTGGAGGCGAACGGCAGCTCCCCGCTCGAATTCGAAGTCGACCGGAGCGCCGTCAAGGCGGTTGTACACAAGCACCCGAAAAAGGACGTTTGAGCAACGTCTTGCCCAAGCGTCTTTGAAAATCGCCGGCTCCGGCCCGGGAGAACGCTCGGGGAAAAGAAAGAGCTAAGACGCCCCCTCACACGAACAGGCGCAGGCGGACCGTCTCCTCCAGCCGCTTCTTGAGCTCCCTCCACTTCGGCGACACGCTTTCCAGCAGCTCGTAGAATCCCTTGCCGTGGTTCGGGTGGCGGACGTGGCAGAGTTCGTGGAGCAGCACGTAGTCGATGCACTCGGACGGGGCCTTCAAGAGGTGCGTGTTCATCACGACCCCGCGCGCGCTCGACCAGCTCCCCCAGCGCGCCCGAAGAAACCGCGCCTTCAGCGGGGGCGCGTTCTTCACGAACGCGGAGCATCGGGGGAGGCAGCGCGCCATGCTCGCCGCGAAGACGCTTTCCGCCTGCGACGCGTACCACCTGTTGAGAGAACGCTTCACCGCCTCGCCGTCCGAGGAGGACGAGCTCACCCGCAGCAGCAGCCTCCCGCCCGAGAGTTCGCCCACGCCCCGCCCTCCGCACAGAGCGAGCGGGTAGGGGACCCCCAGAAAAAGATGCTCCTCCCCCTCGGCGTACGACGGCTTCGGGTGGAGCAGCGCGGCGTTGCGGACTCGTTCCAATGCCCCTGCGATCCACCCGGCCCGCCGCTGCACCGCCTCCATCACGACGGCGAAGCTCGCGGAGCGGGGAGCGCGCACCTCCACCCCCCGTTCCGCCTCCACGACGATGCGCAGATGCTTGCGCTTCCCGTAGTCCACGGCGAACGGAATCGTCCGCCCGCCGAACGTCAACGAGCCTTCGCGCGGTTTCCGAGCGCTCATTCTCAGCCCTCCGGCCGCACTACACGCTCTTCCTGATGTACTTTTTGATCTCCTCCATCGAGAGGCGCGACAGCTCCTGCACCGGCAGCGTCGAGAGCAGCTCCCACCCCAGGTCGAGCGACTGCCCGATCTCGCGGTTCTCCTCCGCGCCCTGGCTCAGGAAGGAGCGCTCGAAGGCGTCGCCGAAGGAGAGCGAGGCCTTGTCCGTCGTGCTCAGCTCGTCGGCGCCCACCACCCCGGCGAGGGCGCGCACCTCGTGCACCCTGCTGTACGAGGCGAAGAGCTGCCCCGCGAGGTCCGGATGGTCCTCGCGCGTGTACCCCTTGCCGATGCCGTCCTTCATCAGGCGCGACAGACTCGGAAGTATCTCCACGGGGGGGTAGACGCCCCGTGCCTCAAGATCGCGCGACAGCACGATCTGCCCCTCCGTGATGAAGCCGGTCAAGTCGGGGATCGGGTGCGTGATGTCGTCGTTCGGCATCGTGAGGATGGGGATCTGCGTCACGCTCCCGCGCCCGTTCCGCAGCACTCCGGCTCGCTCGTAGAGCGACGCCAGGTCGCTGTAGAGGTAGGACGGGTACCCCTTCCTGCTGGGCACCTCCCCCCGCGCCACGGAGAGCTCGCGCAGCGCCTCGCAGTAGCTCGTCATGTCCGTCAGGATCGTCAGCACGTGCATCCCGAGGTCGAACGCCAGGTACTCCGCCGTCGTCAGCGCCAAGCGCGGCGTCGCGATACGCTCGATCACGGGGTCGTCCGCCAGGTTCAAAAAGAGCACCAGATTCCCCCCGCGCCCTCCGGCCCCCAGCCTGTCGCGGAAGTACGCCGCGTCGTCGTGCTTGATGCCGATCCCCGCGAAGACCACCGCGAAATTCTCGGCCCCCACCAGCTTCGACTGCGTCGCGATCTGCACCGCGAGCGCGTTGTGCGGCAGGCCGTTCCCCGAGAAGATAGGCAGCTTCTGCCCCCGGATCAGCGTCAGCAGCACGTCGAGCGACGAGATCCCCGTCGAGA
>WPCG01084189.1_pt1 | contig 10449 bp, 7 predicted proteins | sample 5403311 | NCBI WGS metagenome assembly WPCG01 (sample SAMN12869467, study PRJNA574797) | sludge metagenome | isolation source: wastewater treatment of Control | place: China:Beijing | collected 2019-05-17 | reverse complement strand
TTAAGCTTTCGGTGGATGATTTTGGGACGGGCTACTCTTCGCTAAGCTACTTAAAAGAGCTTCCTATTGATAAACTAAAGATTGACCGTTCTTTTGTTAAAGACCTTCCCCAGAGCGAAGAGGATTGCGCCATTGTTAAAGCCATTATTGCCTTGGCGAAAAATCTCCACCTTGAAGTGCTTGGCGAGGGGGTGGAAACCCAAGAGCAAGCACTATTCTTAAAAAATGAAAGTTGTCATGCAGCACAAGGTTATTTTTATGCTAAACCTATGCCCCCAGAGCAGTTTATCGGACTTTAGTGCCATAAGCTAGAGGGGTAAAAACCTCTATTTTCAGTACTTTGCATTACCCTTTTCCATCGAAAAAGTCTCAATAATATCCCATATCTTAACCTATAATGCTCGCCAGAATGCAAATCTTTAAAGGAGATCGTATGTCACCAAAAGTTTGGAAGATGATCGCCCCAGTGGCGGTTATACTTGTGATGTGGTTTATGCCAACACCCGAAGGGTTGACGCCCAATGCGTGGAAATTCTTCGCTATTTTCATGGGTGTTGTTGTTGGCCTTGTGCTTGAGCCTGTTCCTGCTGCGCTGGTAGGTTTTACGGGTATTTCGTTGGTTGCGGTATTGGGTTTGATTGATCCAAAGCCGGGTCCAAACATTAGTTGGGCGCTTTCAGGTTTCTCTAATACTGTTATCTGGCTTATCTTTGCGGCCTTTATGTTTGCCCTTGGCTACAAAAAGACAGGTCTTGGACGCCGTATTTCGCTAATTTTGGTCAAATACCTTGGTAAAAGCTCTTTGGGTCTTGGCTACGCGGTTGCTTTTGCTGACCTGGTACTTTCTCCTTTCATGCCTTCTAATACGGCGCGAAGTGCAGGTACGATTTATCCTGTAGCGAGCAATATTCCTCCTATTTTTAACTCTACACCTGACAATGAGCCACGTAAACTTGGCGCCTACCTTTCATGGGTTGCGCTTGCAGCTACGTGTGTAACAAGTTCTATGTTCCTTACGGCTCTTGCGCCTAACCTTTTGGCGGTAGATTTGATTGCTAAGGGTACAGGTCAAGCAGCAATTACATGGGGTCAATGGGCTTCTGTAATGGTGCCATTGATGTTACCATTGTTTTTGGCTGTGCCGTTGATTGCATACATCATCTATCCACCAACACAAAAAACATCTCCTGAAGCGCCAGCGTGGGCCGCAGCAGAACTTAAAACTTTGGGTGCTGTAAAAGGAAAAGAGATTTTGATGGGTGTGCTTGCTGTTGTGGCACTTGTTTTGTGGATTTTTGGTGAAGAAGTAGGCATTAATGGTACAACGGTAGCAATCGCCATTGTAGCAGTGATGGTACTTACCAATGTTATTACATGGGACGATGTTCTCTCCAATAAAGAAGCATTTAACATCTTGATTTGGTTTGCGACCTTGGTAGCGATGGCTTCTGGTTTGAGCCGCACGGGCGTACTTAAGTGGATGGGCGCAGGACTTGAAGGGTACTTGGTAGGCATGAGCCCAACGGTGCTAATGCTTTCCATGCTTCTTATTTTCTTTGTACTTCACTACTTCTTTGCGAGCGTTACAGCACACGTTACGGCTCTTTTGCCCCTTTTCGTGGCTATCGCGGTACAAATGATTGCTCCTGAGCAATTGGTGCCATTTACTATCTTGCTTGCTGGTACTTTGGGTATCATGGGTATCTTAACCCCTTATGCTACTGGTCCATCACCTATCTGGTTTGGCGCGCGCTTTATCCCTACAGGAACCTTCTGGTTGCTTGGTGCGGTATTTGGCGCAATCTATATCGCTGTTCTTTTGGTGGGTGTATTTATTTACGTCTAGTTTTCTCTTGCGCCGAACCTTCGGGTTCGGCCCTCTTTACTGCTCTTTCATGCGCTTCCCAAAATCCTAAAAAACTTTTTTGAAAACTAAAATCTTCTTCCAGTGCCGCTTTAACAAAACATGTTCTTGTATCGGGGTTGTTTTTTAGCTCTATGATAGCATGGGCCCAATGTTCGGGGTTTTTAACATCAAGGGCAAGACCACAAGGAGCTTTGGTGCTTTGAAGAATTGCTTGGGGGCCTCCTTGGGTGGAGACAAGGACGGGTGTGCCACAGGCTAAAGATTCAAGTACCACTTGTCCTAAGGTTTCAGTAGTGGAAGGAAAGACAAGCAGGTGGGCTTGGGTGTACAAAGCGGGGAGTTCTTGCGGAGATTTTCTTCCTAAAAAGGTTACACCAAGGGCTTTTCCTTGGTGGTACAAAGCAGCATGGGGCCACTCACCTACACACCACAAGCAAAGCTTCTCTTTAGGGTACAGCAGTGCCAGCTTTTCCCACACATTCCACAAAAAATCCACGTTTTTTTCCGTACTCACACGCCCCACATACAGCAGGGTAAAAACACTGTTTTTGGGAAGCTCTTGGGGGCGAAATAAGGCTGTGTCCACACCAAAAGGAAGGGCGCGCAAAGGGGAGGGGATTTGCGCTGAAAGCGTGGTGCATTCATTGGGATTTCGGGTCAGCACAAGGGAAAAGGGGCGGTAAAACCACCGCATATACGCCCTAGCAAGAAAAGCACTAGGAAGCCACGGGAGGTTTTTGGCTGCATAAGAGGGAAAATCCGTGTGGTACACACCCACAAGGGGGAGGTTGTGCTTTAGGGCCAAATGCCGTCCGATAAGCCCCATGGGGCCTGGGGTAGAAACATGAATGGCGTCAGGTTGAAACTCCTCTAAAGCCTTTTGTGCTGCCCTAAAAGAGGGGATAACAATGTCAAGCTGGGCATAAAAGGGCATGGAGCAAGCAAGGCGGTAGGGCAGGTTTTTCCATGGAAAAGAGGAGACTAGAGCGGGTTTTCGTGTGGCGGTTAGGATAAGAGGCCCGTTTCCATGGGTGCCTAAGTTTTGTAAAAAACGGGACACGCCGTTGGTGTCCCACAAGGTGTCGGTAAACAGAAGTATTTTCATGCCCCAGTGTAACGCAAAAAAATTTCCAAGGCGTTACATGTAAAGGAGTTGGCCCAAAGCGGGCCAACAGGTTATTCGATAGGAATAGCGGGATTGAGGCTAGAAGTGTTGTGTAAAAAGTGGCGGTGTTTTTCAAACTGGTCGATGATGTCGGTGGCGATGACGTCTTCATCGTAGCCATAAATGTCGTACGCTTTGTTGCCATCTTGCAAATACACTTCCGCTCTGGCGTATTTTTTCTGTTCTTTGGAGGGGTTGACGGATTCTGGAAAAGCATAGGTTGGTGTGTCCTGCGACTTTAAGCGCACTTCGTAGGTAAAATCCAAATCCCCCGAATGTTCCACACGCAAGAGAGCTACGCCCTTAGGGTCATACTGCACGTCCACGTTCCACTGGAATTTCTCCAACTCCGCTTCCACGGCGTGCATGGCTTTGATGACATCCTCTTGGATAAACCGTTTGGTCTGAGCAACTGTGGGAAAAGCAATGAGCCTGCCAAGGCGGGATTGCCATGTGCCACTGATTTTGCCGTGGCGGCCCGCGTTCATGTGGTGCTGTAAGCTCTCGTAGCGGATACCTTCTAAATAGAGCGCTCGAAACAGTCCCCAGCACGCAATGAGCATAATAAGGGCAAAAGGCAACGCGATAGCAATGGAAGCCGACTGCAAAGCACCCAGTCCCCCTGCGATGAGCAAAGCCGCAGCCACAACCCCTTCAAGCACAGCCCAAAAGATACGCTGCCACACCGGGTTGTTGTCTTTGCCGCCTGAGCTGATAGTGTCAACTACTAAAGACCCAGAATCCGAAGAGGTAACAAAAAAAGTCACCACCAGTAAAACACCAATCACAGAAGTCACGCCTGAAAAAGGAAAAAGCTCCAAAAATTGAAACAAGGCGGTAGAAACATCCGTAGAAACTGCCTTGGAGAGGGTGTCGGCTCCTTTGTGCATGATGGCTTCAAGGGCGCTGTTGCCAAAAACGCTCATCCAGACAAAAGTGAATCCCACCGGCACAAATAGCACGCCCGCTACAAACTCACGGATGGTGCGGCCTCTGGAAACGCGGGCGATAAACATCCCCACAAAAGGGGCCCACGCTATCCACCATGCCCAATAAAAGAGCGTCCACCAGCCCATCCAAGGGGTGCTGTCATAGACGTATTGGTTGAAGGTCATAAACACAACGCCGCTCAAATAGGCCCCGATGTTTTGCACTAGGGCACTCAGTATGAAAAAAGTAGGCCCCGCTAGGAGGATAAACAGCAACAAAAACCCCGCAAGGTAGAGGTTGAGCTCCGAAAGACGCTTGATGCCTCCATCAAGTCCTAGTACCACCGAAACCGTAGCGATGGCAGAGATAAGGGCGATGAGAATCACTTGGGTGGTGATGCCCACGGGAATGTCAAACAAATAGTGAAGACCTGAGTTGATTTGCAGTACCCCAAAGCCTAGGGAGGTGGCTACACCCAAAATGGTGCCTAGTACTGCAACCGTATCGACACTGTGCCCGATGTTGCCATGAATGCGCTCTCCGATGAGCGGATACAAGGCAGAACGAATAGACAGTGGCAAGCCGTGGCGAAAAGAGAAGTAGGCAAGTACCAAGCCCACAACCGCGTAAATGGACCACGCGTGCAAGCCCCAGTGAAAAAAGGTGATGCGCATAGCTTCGCGTGCCGCCTCAACCGTGCCACCTTCGCCCACAGGGGGAGAAGCAAAATGCATGACAGGCTCGGCAACTCCCCAAAACATGAGTCCAATGCCCATGCCAGCCGAAAACAACATAGCAAACCACGAGAGGTAGGAGTATGCTGGTTTTGACTGGTCTGGCCCTAATTTAAACCGACCATAGGGAGAGAGGGCAAGAAAAACAACAAAAAGGGTAAAAATACCAACACTAAGCATGTAAAACCACCCAAATTTCTGGGCAATGGTCTCTTTGGTGGCGTTAAAGACTTCGCCAGCGTGGGTGGGCATGCCTACGGCATACAGCACCAAAATCCCAAGGATTATTACCGAGGGGATAAACACGGGTTTAAGTATTGTCGTTTGAAAACCCTGTTTCATATAAACCTCCTAGAAATGTGCCCGCTCGCAAAAGCGGCCTTTTTTCATTATAGCATAAGGAAAAATCCTCCCTGTGCTTTTGTGGAAGAGAGCGGGTGTATGTACTCCGCTTAACAGCTCGTGCTTTCCTCGCTGGGGCAGCCCTTAATATCGGCCCGTGTTATGGGGATGGCGCCTAATGATTAAGTAGGCATTTAGTTACTACTGTATAGAATCCATTGCTAAAATTACGTCTTAATTCAGATGCAATAAAGTCTTTTTAACTTTTTAAAAGCGTGTAATTTCACCCTTAAGGAACCCACCATGAAAGTAAGCTCGATTGTTAAAAGTGCTGTGTTAGCCACAGCCTTAGTTGGCGCTTCGCTTCACGCCAAACCCGTCCATGTTGCTACAACCGCCATTGTTGAACATCCAGCCCTTGATGCGGTAAGGGATGGGATTAAGCAAGTGCTTAATGAAAATGGCTACAGTGGCGAGAATCTTAAATTTACCTATGAAAGTGCTCAGGGCAAGCCAGATATTGCCTCGCAAATTGCACGTAAAATGGTAGGCGATAAGCCTGACATCATTGTTGCCATCGCAACACCGTCCGCACAAGCCGCGGTGGTGACGAGCACTTCAATTCCTGTTGTATTTTCGGCCGTCACAGACCCTCTTGCAGCCAAGCTTGTGCCTACGCTTGAAAAGCCCGGTGGCAATGTTACGGGGTTGTCAGACATGGCAAATGTCAAAGAGCATCTTGAGTTAATTAAAGCATTTCTTCCCAATCTAAAAACAGTGGGTATTCCCTACAATCCAGGCGAAGCAAACTCGGTGTCAATGCTTAAGACCATGAAAGAAGAGGCTGCTAAAATGGGGATTAAAATAGTAGAATCTGCAGCACCCAAATCATCGGATGTAATGATTGCAGCCAAGCAATTGGTTGGCAAGGTAGATGCTATTTACTGCCCCATTGACAATACTATCATCAGTGCTGTTGAGTCTGTGGTAAGAGTTGGAATAGACGCAAAAATCCCTGTTTTTGCTGGCGATACAGATACTGTCGCGCGTGGCGCAGTTGCTGCTGTTGGGTATGATTATTTTGATTTAGGCCGTCAAACGGGTGAGATTGTTGTTCGCATTTTAAAAGGTGAAAAACCTGGCGACATCGATGTAAAAATGGCAAAGGGAACCAATCTGTTCGTGAATCCAGCAATGGCTCAACGCATGGGTGTTGAAATTCCCAAAGAAGTGCTCGCGCGCGCCACTAAAATTGTTGAATAACAAGAGTTGCTAAATTGTCGCTTTATGCTTTTTTAGGAACACTGGAGATTGGATTTATCTATGGCTTAGTTGCTATGGGGGTTTATCTTACCTTTCGTATTTTGGACTTTCCCGACTTAACCGTGGATGGAAGCTTTACCTTGGGAGCGGCGGCAACAGCCACTCTTATTGTAACGGGTGTAAACCCTTTCTTGGCTACTTTTATTGGCACTGTTGCTGCGGCGAGTGCCGGTCTTGTGACAGCGTGGTTAAACCTGCGTTTTAATATCCTGCATCTGCTGGCTAGTATTTTAACCATGACGGCTTTATATACAATCAACCTGCGCGTCATGGGCAAGCCCAATGTTGCCCTCATTATGGAGCCAACAGTGCTGACGCCTTTTGAGGGGCTGGGAATACCTGCTATGTATATGAAGGTTATCTTTGTTGCTGTGTGTGCCATCATTGCGGGTCTTTTGGTGGCTTGGTTTTTATACACACAATATGGACTAGCCATGCGCGCTGTTGGCTCAAATAAACGCATGGCCCAAGCAAATGGCATCGTGGTTAACGAAAAAGTCTATGTGGGACTCGCCCTGTCAAATGGCTTGGTTGGCCTTGGAGGGGCTTTGTTTGCACAAACCAATGGTTTTGCCGATTCAACCATGGGGATAGGAACCATTGTTGTGGGTTTGGCGGCGGTTATTGTCGGGGAGTCGCTGTTTGGTAGCCGTTCGATATTTATCGTTGTCATGAGCTGTATCCTTGGGTCTATTTTGTACCGCCTTGCCGTTTCTATGGCGCTGAATGCCGACTTTTTGGGATTTCAAGCTTCGGATTTAAATCTGATTACCGCCGTGCTTGTTACGTTGGCCTTAATCTTCCCAAAATTGCGCAGTGAGTTCAAAGCCAAAAGAGCAAAAGGGAAGGAAGTATGATCCGTTGCGAAAACTTACATGTAACCTTTAATGCAGGTTTGCCAACTGAAAAATTGGCGTTGCGCGGCGTTGATTTGACCATCCCAACCAGTGATTTTGTAACGGTTATTGGCTCCAATGGTGCGGGCAAGTCAACGTTACTCAATACCATTGCGGGTGATGTGCAAAGCACGCGCGGCCGTATTTTTTTTAATGATAAGGAGGTCACAAAGCTTCCAGCGACCCAGCGCACTAAAGATATAGCGCGCGTGTTTCAAGACCCCCTTGCGGGAACGTGCGGGAACTTAACCGTAGAAGAAAATATGGCGCTTGCCTATGGGCGCGGGAAGCGCGGCACGCTCTCTTTCGCGCTTAACACTCCCTTGCGCAAAGTATTTCAAGAACAGTTAAGTCGCCTGAATCTTGGCCTTGAAAATCGGTTGACTTCTGAAATGCGGCTACTCTCAGGCGGGCAACGCCAGTCTGTTAGTTTGCTCATGTCTGCGTTACAGCCAAGCAGTATTTTGTTGCTCGATGAACACACCGCAGCGCTTGACCCAAAAACTGCCGCACTTATTATGGACATCTCTTCGCAAATTATCGAAGAAAAAGCATTAACGGTTATGATGGTAACCCACTCCATGCGTCAAGCGCTTGAGCACGGCACACGCACTGTCATGCTGCACGAGGGAAAGATTATCTTTGATCTAAAGGGAAAAGAACGCTCAAGCTATGAGGTCAAAGATTTGCTGAACTTGTTTGCCCTTGCGCGCAAGGATGGCGAAGAGCTGGATGACGACAAACTATTACTGGACCCTTGAGGACTGATACTAAAACTTCGTTACCAAGATTTATAGACCAATTGCAAAAATCCCCCACCCTTTTTGCGCCTCCTTCCTGTCTTGGGAAGGAGGCCTTTTGGTTATTTTGAGAGTTTAAATGCGCGTAAGTTTTCCTCAAGATGGGTGGCGGAATGGTTAAGGCCAGAAGCCAAAGAGAGCATCTTGGAAGTGACATTTTCCATGGAGGAAGCTTCTTGGGAAAGTCCTTGGGCGACGGAGACAATAGCGGCGGATTGGGTGCGTTGGTCTTTGGAGTAGGCTTGCACATCCAGAAGGTCTTTTTCAAGAGACTTAACGCTGTTGTTGGTCACCTCAAAAGCGTGCAGTGCCTCTTGAGTGTCGCCAATGACATGCTGTAAGCTCGAAGCGTTTTGTGCAATGTTAGCAGAAACATCCTTGGCGGAAGCGCGAATCATGGAGACAATGTGTTCGATGTTGGTGGTGGCTTTTTGGGACATTTCAGCCAAATGGCGCACTTCATCGGCAACGACCGCAAACCCGCGTCCGTGTTCACCTGCGCGCGCGGCTTCAATGGCGGAATTGAGTGCAAGAAGATTGGTTTGGTCGCTAATATCCTCAATACTCAGCAAGATGGTGGCCACGTCCGTAGTGGCAGTTTCTAAAGAGCGCGCAAGTTCAACCATTTGTGCCGAATCCATCGACACACGCTCTAAATCTTTGAGTGCAGTGGTGACCTTGATGATGGAAGAAGCATTTTCTTTAAGGAGAGACTGGGAATCTTGAATGGTTTTGGTAGTTGTGGTGTCGATTTGTGCGCTAATGTTGGCAATGGCATGGTTGCGTGCTGTGATGGCTTGGGTTTGTTCCAGCATGCTTTTTGCGGTGCTTTCAAGCTCTTTGGCGGTCTGCTCTACGACAGAGGCGACACTGTTTACCTCCGAAGAAGTTTCTACCACAAGGCGCAGTTTGGAGCTTAAGGTTTTGGCAATAGTGTTGAACAAATCGCCCAGATTGGCAATCTCGTCTTTGCCCTTAAAGGCGAGAGTGTTGCTAAAGTCTCCTTGAGCCATGGTGGCAAAAGCTTTGGAAAAAGCTTTGAGTTGTCGGACTAAAAAGCGTGGGAAAAAGAGAGATACTACAAGCATGATAAGGGCAACTCCAACTCCAAGGGTGTTGAGCACCGCCATGGTTGTGCTTAGGACATCGTTGCGTTCTTTGAGGGTTTCTACCCCTTGAAGGGTTTGTTTTTGGATCATCAGAGCGTTTTCAATCACTCTTGACCGCCGCGCCTCATTGTCTTCAATGCGCTTTGTGACCTCTTCGATGAGAGTGTTGATTTTGGGGCGCAAAGAGACAAGAGAAATTTGCCGCGCCCGTTCGTCTTGGTAGGCTATGATAAGTCTGTCCATCTGTGCAAAATCTTGACCGATGGTGTGAAGCTGGTCTTTACATGTAAGGCATTCTGTGTGGCTTTTTGCCTTTTCTAGCAAGCGCTCAAAGTCAAGATAATAGGCACCATCTTGCAAGGAAGCGTAGTGTTGCTGGGCGTTTTGCATCTGCTCTAGTAGCTGTTTTAACGCGGCAAAATAAGTAATGGACCGTTGCACTTCGTTGAGGTCTTCAAGTTCGGTGATTTGGGTGAGTACTTCGGCTTCGATGGTGTCAAAGGTGGAGCGAATCTGTTTTTCTGAAGAGAAAAAAGAGAAAGTGGTTACTGTTCCATACAGCCCAAAAAGAAGGAAAAAAGAGAAAACAAGTAAAAAGATTTTAGTAACAAGTGTTAAGTTGCGTCCCATGCTATTCTCCTTCCCGTGCCGCTACAAAGGCTTTGTTGATTTCGCGTTGTGCTTCTTTGGTGTAGACAAATTCTATAAATTCCCTTACATGTAAAGGCATGTCGGGTTTGGTAAGGAGAATAAGCGGTCTTGAAATAGGATAAGAACCATTGGAAATAGCTTCATTGGTGGGGGCAACGCCATTGATAGCAAGGGGAGAAAGGTTGGGTTGGTTTTGGGTAAAAACCATGCTCACAGGGGCGATAGCATGGGGATTTTGAGCGACATACTCGGCCATTTGAGCGGGCATGTCAATTTCGGTCAGAACAGGGGCATAGGTGCCAATAAGGGTTTTAGTATGAAAAACGATTTCCGTAAAAACAATCTGCGTGGCCCGTTTGTCGGCTAAAATCTCCACCACCACATCAATAGGCGCGTCGTTGCCTCCCAGGGATTTCCAGTTGGTTATTTTCCCTGAAAACACATCAGCAACTTCTTGTAGTGTCAAAGATGTGATGGGATTGGAAGCGTGAGTGATGACCGCAATGGCATCGTACCCGACGATAAAAAAGCGCAAATTGGCCTCGCGCATGGAGGAAGAGATGGGACTAGAAATGCCTGCGATGTCCGTGTGCCCTGCGATGAGTGCGGCCACACCGCGCCCTGAGCCTGGA
>WPCG01151723.1_pt1 | contig 10467 bp, 10 predicted proteins | sample 5403311 | NCBI WGS metagenome assembly WPCG01 (sample SAMN12869467, study PRJNA574797) | sludge metagenome | isolation source: wastewater treatment of Control | place: China:Beijing | collected 2019-05-17 | reverse complement strand
ACGCCGAGCGCCCGGGCCCACTGGCAGGCGATGGAGCCGACGCCGCCGGCCGCCGCGTGCCAGAGGATGGTCTCGCCGCCCTCGAGCGGGCGGGTCTGGCGCATCAGGTACTGCACCGTCAGCCCCTTGAGCATGCTGGCCGCGGCGGTCTCGAAGTCGATGGCGTCGGGCAGCTTGACCACCTTGTCGGCGGGCAGGGTGTGCAGCTCGGCGTAGGCGCCCAGGGGCCCCTGGGCGTAGGCGACGCGGTCGCCGGGCGCGAGGTGGCTGACGCCTTCACCCACCGCATCGACCACGCCGGCGCCCTCGGTGCCGAGCCCGGAGGGCAGCGACGGGGCGGGGTAGAGACCGGTGCGGAAGTAGATGTCGATGAAGTTGAGGCCGATGGCGCGGTTGGCGACCCGCACCTCGCCGGGGCCCGGCTCGGCGGGGGAGTGATCGACGAGCTCGAGCACCTCGGAGCCGCCGGTGCGGGCAAACTGGATACGCTTGGCCATGCTGTTAGGTCCTTGTCATGGGGATGGATGTCGGTCGGGACAGGGCCTTATCCAAACGCCGAACGCCCGGCCGGTCAAGTCGGCGCCGGCGGGCTCAGTCGCTGCCGAGCCCGTCGATGAAGGCCTGCCGCTCCGCCTCGAAGAAGGGGCGCTCCTGCTTGAAGCGGCGCAGCACCGCCTGCTCGTCGAAGGCGAGCGGGGGTGTCAGCCGGCCGGAGAGCGCGGCGGGGTGCCGGTAGGCGAGGCCGACCCGCTGGCCAGAGGCGTCCTCCACCCAGCGGGTGATGCCGCACTCGCCCAGGAAGGCCTCGTCGAGGCTCGCCCTCGGGGAGATGCAGAGCGGCGCCTTGAGGGCCAGGTCATGGAGCAGCCGGCGCAGAGGTTCCCGGCTCTCGCCAAGGGCGGCAGCGAGGGTGACGGCCATCCCCTCGCCGCTCTCGTCCATGACCAGCAGCGCCAGCGCCAGGGGCTCGCCCCGGTCATCCTCCAGCGCCCAGAGGCGTGCCGCCTCGACGGGAAACAGCAGGTGACGGGTGCCGCTGAAGGCCACCAGCGGCGCCAGGCCTGCCTGGGTCCCATGGACCGCCGCACACAGCCGTGCCAGGCAGGCATCCCGTCGGGCCCCGGGCTCGAGACTCACCACCTTCATCTATCTTCTCCCCTCAGGATTGACTGGCGCGAAGCCTAGCATACTCCGGCCCGCTGGCGGCCCTGTGATGGCCGCTCGCATCCCGCTATGCTGGCGGCTACCCCCTCAAGGATCTGCGTGCCATGCCCCATCCCGACATTGTCCTGCCTCGCCTCATCGCCCATCGAGGCCTCTCCGCCAGGGCCCCGGAGAACACCCTCGCCGCGGTGCGCGCCGCCCAGGCGGCGGGCTGCCGCTGGGTCGAGCTGGATGTCCAGCTGCTGGGGGACGGCACGCCCGTGATCTGGCATGACGCCACGGTCAAGCGCTGCTCCGACGGGCGGGCGAGGCTCGCCGACCTCGACTTTCCCGCTGCCCGCCGGCTTGACGTGGGCGCCTGGTTCGGAGACGCCTACCGCGGCGAGCGCATGGCGACGCTCACCGAGATGCTGGCCCTCGTCGCGGGGCTGGGGCTGGGCCTCAACCTGGAGCTCAAGGTCAACCGCGGACGTAGCGCCGCGGCCCTGGTGGAGGAGGCGGTGCCCGCCGCCCTGGAGGCGCTGCCCCCGGAGCGGCTGATCGTCTCCTCCTTCAATGCCGAGGCGCTGGATGCCGCCCGGGACCTGGCGCCGGCGAACCGGCTGGCGCTGGGCGTGCTGTTCGAGGGGGTGAGCAGCGACTGGCAGCGGCGCTGCGAGGCACTGGAGGCCTTCAGCGTGCATGCCGACTGGACGCGCCTGACCGCACGCATGGCCCGGGCCGTCCGCGAGGCGGGCTATCCGCTGCTCTGCTATACCGCCAATGACCCGGCGGCCTTCGCCCACCAGTGGGAGTGGGGGGTGACCAGCGTGATCAGCGATGACCCCGGCCGCTTTGCCGGCCGCCTGCCTGCCCGAGGGTGAGTCGCGGCCTGCCGTAACGCAGACGGGCCGCCCGGTGGGCGGCCCGTCCGGCCTGGTGGCGCCCCGAGGGGGCCGGTTCAGCGGATGGCGGGTTCGGCATCGCGGCCGTCGTCCTGTTCCACCACCATGTCATCCTCGACGTGGATCGGCTCCTCATGCTCGGCATCACGCACGCTGCGGGCGCGGTGCTCGATCAGGAAATAGAGGATCAGGCCGATGCCCAGGCCCCAGGCGGCGCCATGGGTGGCCAGGACCACGCCCATGATGCCCGCCACGCCCATGGCGGTGGCGTTGTGGATCTGCTCCACGGCCACGGCGATGCAGAGGTAGCCGGTGATCAGCAGGGTGATGGAGAGGGCGATCGGCAGCACCGGACGGAAGGCGGTGACCAGCGGCAGCATGAACAGCGCGAAGAAGCCGACGATCCAGAACACCGAGGTGCCGGAGTAGATGCTCTCCATGGCCTTGCGGCCGTAGCGGTAGCGCTCGGTGACGGTGGCCATGGCGCCGGTAAACAGCGGGCCGGCCAGGCCCGGGTAGGGGGCGAGCAGGGAGTGCATCAGGTTCCGCAGGCCGGTGATCAGGTGCACGCGGTCCACATCCACCTCGATCTTCTCGTCGGGGCGCAGGTGGTCGACGCGCTTGATCAGGGTCTGGCCGACGATGATGTCGCCGAAGGCGATGATGTAGGCGATGATCGCCGTCGGAATCGCCGCCACCATCAGTTCGATGCCCGGCGCGCCGATGGAGAACGGCAGGTAGGCCCAGATGCCGGCGAAGTCGGGAATGGCGATGCCCCACTCCACCTCGGGCAGCGGATACTCGCCGACGCCCCAGCCGATGGCCATGGTGATCAGCATGCCCGGCACCATGCCGTAGGCGACGATGTTGCGGGCCCAGCGGTACTTCTCGGCCAGGTCGCGGAAGGAGAGCGAGAAGAGTACGTAGAGGGTGATCAGGCCGCCGATGCCCAGCGAGATCGGGGTATTGTAGAGGCGACCGCCCGCGCTGATCTCGCCGCTGATGGCGGCGATGCCGGCGCCCAGCAGGATGCCCGCCTTGATGGAGTCGGGAACGTTGTTGACCAGCCTGGTGCCGAGGCGGGTGACCGCCATGAACAGGAAGATCGCGGACACCATGAGCTGCAGGGCGATCATCGCCCTGAGGGCGTCCGGGCCGGGCTCATAGTCGCCGATGAACAGCAGCACCACGGGAATGGCCGGAGTGATCCAGCCGGCGATGAAGGGAATCCCCAGCAGCGGCGGCAGGATGAAGCCGATGCCGCAGACCACCACGAAGGCCAGTGCCACTTCGTAGGGGATGCCGAGATACTGTTCGAGCAGCGGGATCATGCCGAGGGAGATGACGAACATCACTAGGGCCTGGATGGTCTCCGGGATGGCCCAGGGGAAGTGGATGAAGGGAAGGCGAACCTTGAAGGGTCCCACCGGCCAGTAGGGTTGTTCCTCACCATACTTACGTTTCAGTAGCACGTCGATAACCTCAGCGGTTCTGGTTGTTCATGGGCGTTCCTCTGTGGCTGTTGTTGTTATTGGCTGTGGCGTTTTTACTTGGGCAGGCGAGGAGGGAACATACGACCTTGTAACGAGGCCGGCCCGGCCGGCGGCGGCTCGAGTGTCGACAATGTGCCGGCCGTGCGGGGAAATGACGCGAAAAGACCGGCAAAGGGACGGCATGTGGCGCCAATGTTGTTGACATTCGAGCGGCGCAGGTCGACCTTTACGTAAGCGTAAACTTTGGTCCAATGGCCGCGTCGGCAGTGCCGGAGCCCGCCATCGGACCCATGTTGGCAGGCGGGAGGCGTGCAGCCATGAAGGCGAGAGGGAACCGCAAGGCGATGGGGACGAGGGGGCGACGCATGTGGCCATGGCTGATAGGAGTGCTGCTGCTGAGCTGGATGGCCATGGGCGCCTGGCAGCGCGTCAAGCCGCTGCCCGAGACGGTGGGCAGCGCCTGGTCGGTGAGGGCCGTCGACGAGGTGCGCTTCCTGAGCGACGAGTCCTGGTTCGATGCCGGGGGGGAGCGTCACCTGGACCAGGCCATCTTCGACGAGGTGCTGGCCATGATCGGCCAGGCCCGGCGGCTGGTGGTGCTGGACATGTTCCTCTTCAACGACTTCGCCGGCAGCAGCGATGGCGATGGCTTCAGGCCGCTCTCCGCGGAGCTGACCGACGCCCTGCTGGCACAGAAGCGGCGCCACCCCGGGCTCGAGGCGGTGGTGATCACCGACCCCCTCAATACCCTCTACGGCGGGATCGAGCTCGACCATCTCGAGGCCCTGCGCCGGGCCGGGGTCGCCGTGGTGCTGACCGACCTCAACCGCCTGCGTGCGTCGAACCCCCTCTGGTCGGGAGTCTGGCACCTGGGGCCGCGCTGGCTGGGCAACAGCGCCCGGGCCGGCTGGCTGCCCAACGCCCTGGGGCCGGGGCAGGTGACGCTGCGCAGCTACCTGGCGCTGCTCAACTTCAATGCCAACCATCGCAAGACCCTGGTGGTGGACCGGGGGGAGGGCTGGGCGGGGCTGGTCACCTCCGCCAACCCCCACGACGCCAGCAGCCTCCACGGCAATGTGGCGCTGCGCTTCGAAGGGGCCGCCGCCCTGGACCTGCTGGCCTCGGAGCGGGCGGTGGCGAGCTGGTCGGGCATCACCCTGCCGGGGCCTGCGCCGCCTCCCCGCGGTCCGGCGGAAGGGAGCCTGCACCTTCAGCTGCTGACCGAGGGGGCGATCCGTGACGCCCTGCTGGCGGCCATCGACGCCAGCGGGGAGGGCGACCGGCTGGACCTGGCGGTCTTCTACCTCTCCCATCGCGGCGTGATCGAGGCGCTCAAGCGGGCCCGCCAGCGAGGCGTCGAGGTGCGCGCCCTGCTCGACCCCAACCGCGATGCCTTCGGCCTGGAGAAGGGCGGCATCCCCAATCGGCCGGTGGCCCGCGAGCTCGTCGCCTCGGGTATCGCGGTGCGCTGGTGCGCCACCCGGGGAGAGCAGTGCCACAGCAAGCTGCTGCTGCGCCGTCCCGCCGACGGCGGCGAGGCGGAGCTGATCCTGGGGTCGGCCAACTTCACCCGACGCAACCTGGACGACCTCAACCTGGAGACCAGCGTGCGCCTGACCGGCCCCGCTGACGCCGGGGCGATTCGCGACGCCGAGGCCTTCCTCGAGCGGCGCTGGGAGAGCTCTCCCGAGCGCACCACCAGCGAGCCCTTCGCGACCTTCGATGACGCCACGGCCTGGCAGGGCCTGCGCTACCGGATCATGGAGGCCACCGGGCTCTCCACCTTCTGAGGGCCAACCAACGCGGCGGCCCGGCCTTGACAGGCGCTGGGCCGCCGGCCAGCTTGGAGATGTCCACCACGACAGGGAGACCCCGCATGGACAAGCTGCTGCTGGCCGTGAAGCTGATCATCACGGCGCTGGTACTGATCCTCTTCGTGCAGAACATCGCCGTGGTGGAGGTGCGCTTCCTGACCTGGAGCCTGTCGCTGCCCCTGGCGCTGCTGCTGGTGGTCATCTACCTGCTGGGCATGGTCAGCGGGCGGAGCCTGGTGGGACTGGTTCGTCGGCTGGGCCGCCAGGGAGGCGCGGACGAGCATCGCCGCTGAGCCAGGGCCGGCGCTCAGTCGACGTGGGTGACCGCCTGGCGTCGCGGGTCGATGTGCCAGGGCAGCCCCTGGCGGGCGTTGTGCTCCAGCTCGGCGATCACCTGGGCGCCCAGCAGCAGGATGATGGCGCCCACCTCCAGGCTCAGCAGGACCACGATCAGGGTGGCCAGGGAGCCGTAGACGGCGTTGACGAAGGAGATGTTGGCGAAGTAGTAGACCAGCAGCAGGCGCACCCCCTCCCACAGCAGGGCGGCCACCAGCCCCCCGATCACCGCCCGGCGCAGGGCCACCTTCATCACCGGCAGCACCTTGTAGATGGCGCTGAACAGCAGGAAGACCCCGAGGAAGCTGGCCAGATTCAGCACCGGCTCCGAGGCCCCCGCCAGCGGCAGCTCCCGCTCGAACAGCGCCAGCCAGAGCGCATTGAGCGAGCTGAGCAGGCTGACCAGCAGGGTGAGGGCCATCAGGCCGGCCCCCAGCACCACCATGAAGGCGTAGGGCAGCAGCACCGAGACCCAGGCGCTGCGCCCCTGATGGTGGGTGTCCGGGGCGTGGAAGATGATCGCCAGGGCGTCCTCCAGCATGCGGAAGGCGAAGGAGCTGAACAGCAGCAGCACCGGAAAGCCGAGAATGCCGATCACCTCCCGGGATTCGAGCAGGGTGCGTACCGCCTCCAGCAGCACCTCGGCGTGGGCCGGCGCCAGGTGCTGGGCCTGGATGCTCAGCACGCCGAGCAGATGTGTCTCGTCCACGATGCGTGCCAGCAGCACCACCAGCAGCGCGAAGAGCGGGACGATGGAGAGGAGGATGTTGTAGCCCACTCCGCCCGCCAGCAGGATGCCGCGGTTGCGCAGGAAGGCGGTGAGCACCCGCCACAGGAAGCGCGCCACACGTGGCAGCAGTGTGAGCAGCAGCAGGGGGCGCGCGGGCGGCGATGCAGTCATGGCGAGGGCCATCCATGGGCGTCCCTGCATCATACGCCCGCCCCGGCATTCGTTGCCAACGCCGCTGCCTGCTGGCGAGGGAAACGCCCGGAGAATGGTATGCGGGGGCGACAGCCAGCATAATGTTGCGCCTCGGCTTTCCCTCATCCCTCCACGCCAGCGAGACACCATGGCCAAGTTCGAAACGATCGGCACCGCAAGCATCCCCGGCAAGGGCACCGAGCTGCGCCTGCTGCAGCGCAATGACGAGTTCTCGATTCGCATCGTCGGGGCACCCGGCGAGCTGATGAACACCCGCCTGCACGGCTCCGAGGATGCCCTGGCCGAGCTGGCCTGTGAGCGCATCGCCGACCGGCCCGGCGCCCGGGTGCTGGTGGGCGGCCTGGGCATGGGCTTCACCCTGGCCGCGGCGCTGGCCACCCTGGGGGAGGACGCCGAGGTGGTGGTGGCCGAACTGGTGCCGGGGGTGGTGGAGTGGAACCGGGGGCCGCTGGGCGCCGCGGCCGGCTATCCGCTGAACGACCCGCGCACCCGGGTCAGCGTGGGCGACGTGGGCGAGCTGCTGCGCCGCGAGCCTGGCGGCTTCGACGCCATCATGCTCGACGTGGACAACGGCCCCGAGGGGCTGACCCGCCGCGAGAACGACTGGCTCTACTCCCCCAGGGGGCTCGCCGCCGCCCAGGCGGCGCTGCGCCCCGACGGGGTGCTGGCGGTATGGTCGGCGGGCCAGGATCCGGCCTTCACCGAGCGCCTGCGCCGGGTCGGCTTCCTGGTCGAGACGGTCAAGGTGCGGGCCCACCGTCCCGGAAAGGGGGCCAGTCACTGCATCTGGCTGGCCAGCTGAGAGATGCGGCATTCCCTGGCTGTCGCGCGGGCGCCTCGAGGCGTCGGCGGCGGGCCACAATCATCACGGAGCGAAAGACCATGAGTGACAAGGAGGCGGGAGAGCGGCTCTCCAAGTGCCTGGCCCGCCAGCTGCCCTGCTCGCGGCGGGAGGCGGAACTCTATATCGCCGGCGGCTGGGTCAGCGTCGATGGCCGGGTGGTGGAGGAGCCCCAGTTCAAGGTGAGCGACCAGCGTATCGAGCTGCTGCCCGGGGCCACGCCCCGGGAGATCCCGCCGACGACCCTGCTGCTCAACTGCCCGGCACAGCGCCAGGCCGACGAGGAGGAGGACCTGGCCCGCCGGCTGATTCGCAAGGCGACACACTGGGGGGAGGATCCCGGCGGCCAGGCCCCGCTCAAGGCGCATTTCCGCGGGCTGGTGCCGCTGCTGCCGCTGGCCCCCGGCGAGGAGGGGCTGCTGGTCTTCACCCAGGATCGCGGCGTTGCCCGTCGGCTGGGCGAGCGGGGCTCGCGGCTGGAGGAGGAGTGGCAGGTGGAGGTGATCGGCAGCCTCGACGAGGCGGGGCTCGAGGCGCTGCGCAGCGGCGCCGCGCTGCCCGGCCAGCTTCCGGGGCCCGCCAGGGTCAGCTGGCAGAGCGTGAACCGGCTGCGCTTTGCCATCAAGGGCAGGGCATCGGGGCTGCTGGAGCCCCTGTGCCGGGCGGCCGGGCTGACGGTAGTGGCGACCCGCAGGCTGCGCATCGGCGGGGTGTCGCTGGGGGCGGTGCCGCCGGGAGAGTGGCGCTACCTCAGGCCCGTCGAGAGGTTCTGACCGCCTCGCGCCGCCTCCCTTTCCCCGGCTGGCGGCGCTAGGTATGCTGGAGCGGTGTGTCCATGCCGCTCGGCCCGTGCCGGGCGGCGACGAATCCCGGAATGCAGCGAGGAACTACCCATGTCGGAAACCTCCCAGCCATCACCGTTCAAGGATAACCGCGTCAAGGGAGTGGCGGGCGTGGCGGCCGTGGCCGTCATCTGGGCCATCATCGCCCAGTCCAACTCGGGCTCCCACCGCGACGCCCGCGAGGCCCTCGAGGCCGAGCTCTCCGCCATGGAGTCGCGCAACCAGACCCTGGTCAGCCAGCTCGAGGAGCGCGACGCCGCCGGCGAGGAGATCGAGGCGCTGCAGGCGCGCCTGGCCGAGCTGCAGGACGAGCGCGATGCCGCCGAAGCCGCCATGGCCGAGGAGCAGGCCGAGGCCCGTGCCGAACTCGAGCGTCTCAACCAGGAGATCGGCGACACCGAGGGGCGTCTCGAGGCGTTGACCGAGCAGCGCGACGCCCTCCAGGCGGAGCTCGAGGCCCTTGAGGCCGAGCAGGCGGAGCTGCAGGAGACCCTCGCCTCTCTGCGCGAAGAGCAGGCCGCCGTCGAGGAGGCCCGCGACGACGCCGAGGCCGCGCGCCAGGACGCCGAGGAGGCACGCCAGGAAGCCGAGGGTGCCCGCCAGGAGGCCGAGGAGGAGCGTCAGGCGGCGGTCGAGGCCCGGGAGCAGGCCGAGGCCGCCCGCGACGAGGCCGATCAGGAGCTGGCCTCGCTGAGTGAGCAGGTCGCGGAGGCCGAGGAGCAGCTGGCCGGCCTCGAGACGGAGGTCGAGGCGCGCCAGACGTACCTGCAGGAACTCGAGGAGGAGATCGAGGGCCTCGAGATCTGGCGTGACGAGGTGGCCGAGGAGGTCGGCGAGGCCCGCGAGGAGCGTGATGCGGTCCGCGAGGAGCTCGAGGAGGCCCGTGCCGAGCGCGACGACCTGCTGGTGGCGATCGAGGTGGGGCGCGACGAGGTTGCCGCCATCGATGCCGAGGCCGAGCGCCGCGAAGAGCAGCTCGAGCGTCTCGAGGCGCAGCTGGCCAGCTGGCGCAGCGAGCTGGCCGACCTGGAGGCTCGCCTGGACGGTACCGGGGATGAGACGGAAGAGGATGCCGAGTCCAGCCCGGAAGCACCGGAGGGCGAGGAGGATGACGAGAGCGAGGACGCCGAAGCGGCGTGAGCGGCGTCTCGCTCACCCTCCATGAGCAGCCAGTGAACGGCGGCCCCTCGGGGCCGCCGTTCCTCGTTCCGGGGTGGGCCCCTGCGCCGCAGCATGGGTATACTGGGCCGAGCTCGGGGCGGCCGGCGGCCGCCCTGCCTGCATGAACCATCAAGGAGCAGCCCGTGATCGAAGGGGTCAAGCATATCGTTGCCGTGGCGTCCGGCAAGGGAGGCGTCGGCAAGTCCACCGTCACCGTCAATCTGGCACTGGCCATGGCCGCGGAGGGGTACCGGGTCGGCATCCTGGATGCCGATATCCACGGTCCCAGCCAGGCGCAGATGCTCGGCGTGGGGGAGGGCGTTCGCCCTGTGGCGGCGGGCGAGAACCGCATGTGCCCGCTCGAGGCCCCCGGCCTCCAGGCGCTGTCCATGGCCTTCCTGGTCGATACCCGGGAGCCCATGGTGTGGCGGGGGCCCAGGGTGGCCGGTGCCGTCCAGCAGCTGCTGACCCAGACCGTCTGGGATGACCTGGACTACCTGTTCATCGACATGCCGCCGGGCACCGGCGACATCCAGCTGACTCTGGCCCAGAAGGTGCCGGTGGATGGCGCCGTGATCGTCACCACGCCTCAGGACATCGCCCTGCTCGACGCCCGCAAGGGCATCGAGATGTTCCGCAAGGTGAATGTGCCGGTGCTGGGCGTGGTGGAGAACATGAGCCTGCACGTCTGTTCCAACTGCGGCCACGCCGAGCCGATCTTCGGCGAAGGGGGCGGGGAGCGCATCGCCACCGAGTACGAGACTCGCGTGCTGGGGCGCCTGCCCCTGGCGCTCTCCATCCGCGAACAGGTCGATGGCGGGCGACCCACGGTGGTGGCCGAGCCCGACGGCGAGGTGACCGCCATCTTCCGCGCCATGGCCCGCCAGGTGGCCGAGCAGGTGGCCGGCCAGGATGACACCGGCCCGAACATCACCTTCAGCGACTGACATACCGGGGCAACTGCCGCTACCAATGCCGCCTCAGCGAAA
>WPCG01159177.1_pt1 | contig 10478 bp, 11 predicted proteins | sample 5403311 | NCBI WGS metagenome assembly WPCG01 (sample SAMN12869467, study PRJNA574797) | sludge metagenome | isolation source: wastewater treatment of Control | place: China:Beijing | collected 2019-05-17 | reverse complement strand
TCGGACCAAATCTGGAATTTAACGCAGGTAGTATTGACCCAGAGCTAGATAACCGCATTAAGATAACCATACCTTTCTTATTTGAACTATTGATATTTAAAAATGAATCGACTTCTAAATATTACGGGATTCGAATTAACTTTACTAAACATATTGAATTTGGTAAAGGCGATATAGTATTTGGTTACAGGTTTCCATGGGCTTGGTCTAAAGTCAAAGTTGAAGATACGTTTAACGATTTAGATTATCGTTTCCTTTTTGATTACTTTACAATAGGGGAAGATAAAAACTATATTGAATATCCAGTAGATTGGTTGGATAGTCACTTGAGTATTCTGTATGGTGTTTTATCTCCTTGCGGTAATCTTAAATACAGACGAGTTCGGTTTAAACTTGAGTGTAAAAAGATTAAGGATATTCAAAGACTTTTCCATGGAAAATATTACACAGACATTAACGTCTTCGTTATAGACGCTAATGGACATAGCGTCCCTTTGGGGTGGCATCGCATAAAAGGCAATCAACCAATGATTAAAGACCTCAGAAAAGCATTGTCTAAAGGACTGGGTTTGACTCGATAATACTAATCCCCAGTCTATTTCTGACTGGGGATTTATGAGGATAAAGAATGAAAAAGATTATCAAAGATTTTACCAAAGAGATAATTCCAGAAGGACTACGAGATTTCGATACGATCGATTATATTACATTAGAGATTGCTAAACGTAATAAACAGTTTAAGAAACCGCTAGAGCGAAATGTAAGAACTAAACGAAATAAACAACGTAGAAAAGAAAGATTAGAACTTTTTAACTATTTCAGACTTAGTGATAATCCAACTTATCTTGATAGAACATTACATTACCTAGCCGATTTAGGTAATGGTTATAAGAAAAGAAAACTGGGTATGAAACTTTTAAAATATTGCAATCGTTCAGTTTCGGGTAAATAACTTCATTCCAATTAATTTAAAGACTATATGCTAACTATGAAGAAAGTAATCATATATCCTTTAAGGAAGCAATAATGTCTACCATGAATGAATTGGAAAGAATGCAGTCCGCGATGCGGATCTGGGAAGCAAAGAAGAAAGGAGAATTTAAGGTTCACCAAGTTGCAGTTAGTCCACTGTGGACTGTAACAGGTTGGGTCGTTGAGAAAGATGATCCGGATCAAGATCGTCTGAAGAGAGTTCTTAAGGTAAGGGCTATTAGTAAAGAGATGGCAGATCTTAAGTTCCGTGATCAATGTAAAGAGAATGATGAGAAAGTTGTATTGGTTCTTTATGTAGAACCAGCATAACAGATGGTATGAACCCCTACCCCGATTATGGAGGTGGGGGTTCATCCCGTTCTTTTTTTTTTTATTATATCGGAGTCATAATGTCTAAACATATTCCAACAATGTCTGTATTGGGTTGGGTAAGTGCTCCTGAAGAAGTTGGCTCATACGCTCTTAGTTGCTTCTTTACTTCAAACAGATCGCAGAGTGTTCTCACACAGACCTCCATTGCCTCTTTGTCCGATCTGGTAAAACGATATGGCAATGATGAGAACCAGCTTCAGAAGCAAGCACAGGAGATCCTAGAGAGACATATGAGAGGATACTTCGGTGAACGAGTCTCAACCCAGGTTGCTGTTATAGAAAAAGACCCTAATAAACCAGGCCAACTAACAATACGACTGACATGTATCATACGAGAAGATACAAGAGAAATCACATTAGGCCGCCTTGTTAAATACAAGGATGGTGTTTTGTTTGAAATCATACGTGAGAATAATGGTTAATTTATTAAAGAGAATTTAATTATGTCTGACGATAAAACCCCTAAAGAGTTTCAAAGTGAAGAATCTATTATTCGTGGCGATTCTTTTAATCGCATTATTGATAGCGCTAACTCCGAACTACCTGTTATTTCAGAATATCAATTCAAACGAGACATCTTGGATTTACTCGAATATCCATTTGGAGAAGAGTTCGTTAGACAATACGAACCCTATGTAGGGGATCTTACCAAACCCCTTCAAGTAGTAGAAGATACTAATAGAGATAACATTCTATTTAGCATTCCTGCTATCTATCAATCTCCTAAACCGTCTGCAGCCACCAATGGCGGTTATGACATTGGTCAGGTTATCAATTCCTTTAAACGTGAAAGAGAGTTGGGCGTTAAGGGAGTTGATAGTAAAATTAAAAGTGCGATAGAACAAATTGTTGTTCTTCCCGATATTGAACAAGAAGTCTTACTTCCTATTGCTCGCATTTTAAAACGGTATGATCGTAAACTTAGATCATCACCAGATGGAACTGAAGATGAGCAGGTAGTTAGACCAAACCATTCCGGAAGTACCAGTACATTTAACGATGACGATTATGAGTGATAAAATTCGATTCATGTCTTTAGGTGATATCCATCTAGGACATCCTACTACACCTACAAGACACATCATTAAAAATTTGGATCGTTATATAACCTCAAGACATACTCTTAAGGATATCGACGTATTGGTTATTACAGGCGATGTGTTTGATCGTCTTCTTACCAATGCCGATCCGAATCTTTATTTGATTCAGAATTGGATTACACGACTACTTATTAATTGTTCTGTTGAAGATGTAACCGTGGTTGTTCTCGAAGGAACCCCTCTGCACGATTGGGAACAATCACGGTTCTTCATAGAGCAAACTAAGAATATGCATATTAAATTAGATATCCATTATGCAACAACGTTGTCGATTGGTTATCTAGAACGATTTGGTATATCCGTCTTATATGTTCCTGATAAATGTAGACCTACTACGGAAATTATATTAGACGATGTAAGAAAGCTTCTTAAAGAACATAATTTATCTCAAGTCGATTATGCCGTTATGCATGGTAGTTTTGAATATCAAATGCCTGAGATTGCAGATAGTCAGAAACATTGTAGTGAAACCTATCTAGGGCTAGTAAAGCATCTTATCTTTATTGGGCACATCCACAATATGTCTGTTAAAGAAAGGATCTTAGCCGCTGGTTCCTTTGATAGAGGCTCGCAAGGTGAAGAAGCCCCTAAAGGGTATTTTAAAGTTATTGCAGATAATCGTAAGAAAGAATATGATATTGTCTTTTGTGAAAATGAACATGCAAAGAAATACATAACCATTCCCTGTCATGAGATGGTTATTGAAGACGTAAGAGAGTTGGTTGCTAAAAGAATAGTTGATCTTCCCAAAGAAAGTGCTATTCGTTTAAGATGTAATAAATTTGATCCAGCAGTAGGATCTCTTCCTGATTTCAGAGTTATGTATCCTGACTTTAGTTGGGATGTTAAAAAGGAAGATGAAAAGAAAGAGAAGAAAAAACAAATGGCTGATGTATTCAACGAAACCGATCTTGCCAGTTTCGTTGATATAACCAAAGTGAATATAAGTTCGCTTCTTGAAGAAGAATTAATAAGACAAGGTTTTGGTGAAGAAGTTATTGGTGAGTCACTGAAACTGTTGGAGCAATTTAAATGACCGACATAGTTAGAGAACTAGGACAGCTCCAGATATCAATTGGAACTTCGCTTGCAATTGAAGGGTTTCTTGGTATTCATCCAAGCCAACCACGACTTCCTTCAATAAGAAGAGAAGTTACCGAACTCTGGATTAATCTAGCAACCCTTATAAGAAACTTTTATGCGTCTATGACAGTTGAACAGCAAGAACAAGTTGAGCTTAATGACGTTGTATTTATCATAACCGATGAAATGCGAATCATTGAATCGACTGTACGTTCTCATACGACAGGAAAAGTTGATGTTGTTTACTATCATTCTAATATAGATAGATTGAATAAACAATTTCCAAAGGCTGTTATTAAAACACCATCTACATTAAGACAGATGGCGTTAGATGAATCAATGAAGTCTACAATGAAGGGACTCATTCAAACCCTTCGATATGAGAATATTCCCTTTATTGAAATAGAGGATAGACCATCAGTAAGTATGAATGTGGTTACTATTCTAACGCATTACCCACATGAGCTTCTATGGGATACTCGTTTTAACAGTCTAATACTTTTAGAATCACATACTGGAAGACTTAAGCAGAAAAGTCTATGGAATGGGAAATTAAGTGGTGTTAGCATTGAAGATAGAATTCCATTTAATGAAGTGACTCTTTGTATATTTGGAGATAATGTTCTCTTTAAAGGTGGTCCGATAAAAGATCGGAAACTTATTAGAGAACTAGGAGAAAAGAATCGTTGGAATATAGTAACAACGGTTTCTAAAATGAAACATGATGTTAATACTAAATTAGATTCTAACGATAGAACACGGATTCTTGATAGTTATTTTTAGTAAAACAAACAATACTTAATGCTTTATATTGTGATACTAAACACCACCACTTGATCAAAGATAAAGGCTTAAAACCCTTCCTTAGATCCTATACTTTATTTACTTGAAAAAGAAGGCAATTGAAATGAGCAATGGTCAGCGTAAGATGCCCGAACCCGATATCTTTAGCGTATTCTCTAACTGGCTTTATGCAAAGCCCGTTAATGAAGGAGAGAAACGTCCTAGTCTTACATTGAAAGCTTTGGGTAACGTACCCCGTATTTCGGTTAAGACTAACGTCAAATCGGACGTGGGTTCCCATAACGGACGTATTGATTTCAAAACCGATCTGGCTAGTTTCACCGTTGCCATGAACCATCTGGAACGCATGGCTAATGGTCTTGAAACAGAAGGATGGAATGTCGACTATGAAGATGACTTTGTAGCCGGTAAGAAAATGGAAAAGAAAATGAAGTTGGCAGTGTGTCGACTGGACCGTGATCCAGAGACCCGTGAACTTTATATTTCGATTCGTGCTTATAATCGTCCAGAGATTAACTTTAACTTTGGACCAAGCAAGTATCATGCTCTGCGTAAGACCAATGGTCAAGACCTGAGTCGTGAAGAAATCAGTAACGCCTATGCTCGTGCATTTGCCTGCGACGTTCGTGATCTGATGAAACAACTACTATTGAAGAAGTTTGATAAGGATGCTAAGAACGTTGCAGGTGGTGGTGGGTTTACACCCAACCAAGGTGGTGGTAACTTTGGCGGCAATGGCGGTGGTAATAGCTATAATAAAGGAGGCAACCAAGGTGGTGGGTATAATAAACCCAAGAATGACTTTGATTCCTTCGATGACTTCGAAGATCTGTAAAACAATATAAGATATAAGCATAGATCCTCTGGCTACACGCTGGGGGATTTATGCTCAGATTTAAAATGATAATTCTTGAACTAAAGATTTTAAAAGAATATATCATCTTTGTGAACGGTGGTAAAGAGAGGCAAACTCAATTGAGGATATGTCATGCAGTTTGATGTGACGCAGTTTCAAAAGAATGGATTTGTGGAGATGGGGATTGTCCACAAAGGAGAAACACTGGTCTTTTCTACGTCAACATTTGGAAAGGTAAATCTACCCAATCAAGAAAAGGTATTTGATGGAATCAATGCCTATTTCAAAACGTTATCTGAAGATGATCAAGATCACATCTTCATGACGTATAAGAACATCAGGGAGATTCTAACAGAAACCATTGACATGCTCCAGGTAATTAGATATCTTAGAGCCTATGTTAATGAGTTATATGAAAGAATGCCTCTAGATGGTATTTGTAAATGGTTACTTACTTATGGTAATCTATATATTCCAGCACCGCCTGAAGTGTATGATGTACTTCCTGAAGACAGCGTTTACAATACACGTAGACAACGTGAACAAACTTATCTTAAAGCAGACTATATCAACCTAGCCACTTTGGCTATGGCGGTACGACCACTCATCCCAATCTGGGGTGAGTTCATTGATCAGGGTGGATATGGCATTGGTGCCATTGATCAGAAAGAACTTGAAGCAGTAAGTCTTATTACAGACACTGAACTTATCTATTGGCCTTCGGTGCCAGAAGATACATCCGATGAAGCAGAATTGGATTCAGCATTTGGTAAACTTCATAGACATATTAGCCTAACCACATCAGATCAAGAGTTTGAACCAAATAACATCTGGCGTGGTAGAAATAGTGAGGATGTTCCAACACAGGCACATGCGAAAGTATTGGTAAGGCGTCTAACGATCATGGATCTAACTGACCATGCATCAGGACACAACATCGTTGCCAATATTTATCAATACGTTAAGAATAATCTTAAAAGTTCTGATCGTAAACCATCAGATCAGATTAAGAATAAGCGGGATGAAACGTATCAACGAGATGAAGATGACAAATCTTCTTTCATCGAAGATTATAAAACAAAGGTAAGAATTAGTAAAGGAGATATCGCTCTTCTTAATAAAGCATCAAGAGAGATTGAAACAATCGCAAGAACAGTTGACCCGACTTATGATCCAGCTAAGCTAAATATCTGTTTGGGTATGATCGATAAGTTGTATAAGGAACGTCCATATGGCCATCAGATTGAATTGGCTCAATGGGTATTGGCAAAAGGATTTAGTCCAAAAGCATTTGGACATATTCGTAAATCTAATCTAGTTAGGCTGTTTGCTTGTGCACAAGCATTGCTCTGGCATTGGGGATATGTAGACCTTGCAACCCTAATGACTGTAAGGCAAATTAATGTAACAGATGAACAAACACCTTACATCACAGCACATACAAGAACCAATACTCGAATCTTGGGTAAGTTTGCAGATGATCTGGCTCAGTACTATCCCCATAACAAACCACAAAGAGTCAGTAAGAACTCTGATGGTAAAGGGGTTAACTTCGCTAGTGCAAACATTACAAATCTAACCAAGACGATTCTAGGGGGAAATTGGAAGTACGTCGGGGTAAAAGAGTTATTGAAAGAATCTGGGCAACCAGCGGGGAGAAACATTCTTGTTGTTCCACCAACAATCAAGAATAGACTGAGTGAACTTGCTATTCATCTAGCACAGATCAATACAGTATCTAAGTTGTAACTGATAGTAGAAAAGGGGGTTTTATATGTACGATCAAAATATCGACCTGACCAATGGCACGGTTCAGGTTAATGAGTTCCTGTTGACACAAACTGGAACTTATCAGGAACAGCAACTAAGACCCTATACGGTCAAAACAAATACTGAGTCCGTTAATAAATTGGCAGAAGCAACTAGAGATGGAACACAGATCTCATCTAGTGCGTTGAGTGCAGTAGCTGGTGATATTGTCAACTATGCAGCACAACCAGAAGCTGCTGCTGGCATTATCAATGGTTGGACCTCCAGACGTTTTCGTTTCATGATGACTGTGGTTGAACGTCCTCCATTTGCGCAAAGCAGTGAAGGGATCACTCGGATCTATTACGGTTATACCGACGCATGCGATGTGTCGTATGGGAATCGTCTTGATCCTAAGATGCGGATTTATTTTAATAGTGAATCTACATTCCAAACCTGTATGGTACAGACGCCTGCTGGACTCCGTCCAATGGTGAAGTGTCTATCCACTAACCAGATCATTAGCCCTGGTGGAGAAACTACTAATAACAATCTCTATTACCCAGGAACTGATACCTCTCGTTATTTGGTTAGACCTGCCGATATTTTTGAAGTGGGTTCTGCCAACAATACGATTCAGATGCTTCAGAAGAGTCCTGAATATGCTGGTGGATTCGATCTGTCGTACATCGGCAGTATGGCAGTATCACATGGTAAAGCGTATGAATACGCATCCAGAAAAGATACAGCTCCTTCTAAGTATCTGTATAACGTATTGGCTTCTTTGGTTGATGGTAAGAAAGAGGCAGAATCCAATCAAGGTGGAACAACCAATCTAGACCATGTTTATAGCGAAGCAAGAGCCCTTGCATTGAGACAAACAGGCGATGTATTCCAGAACCAATTCTTCAATCTACTACGTGATCGTTGTGGATTGATGGAGAAGGGATATATTACTCTAGAAGAACTTAATCGGGTATTCCCATATACCCATGATCAAGGGAATGTAACTAACTATTCTCTAGATAATGGTCGGGCAATGCGCAAGCTAAACAATGCCCAAGATAGTAACGTATTTACTGGATGGAGTCCTATTACTCAAGCAGCATCCTTGATCGGGCAGATTGTTCCTTCACTGATGATGGATGGATTTATTCGAGTCATTGGATTCAGTGCAACTAATGGGCTTATGGGAACCGATTATGGAATTAGCATCGATCCCAATGCAACGCGGTCCGTTGTTGATGGATTGAATATGACGCCATATCTTCAAGAATTCCAGAGACGTTTGGGAATGGAAGTGCTTGATCAAATCAGTAGACGAAATCAAATTCCGTTTTCAGTTACTGTCTTTGCAGATCTTGTTAACGATACGGTTGTGGAGATTACCATCAATGGAGAACAGAGCCGGTATGTAGTGCCAACATTTACTGATTCTTTGTTTACTCCGATGATGACAACCAACATGGACTATTCACAAAAGCTTGGTGGTGATCTTCTGTATCTTGCAGATCAGAATTCAACCATTCAACCAAGTCCATACGACACTCAGGTGGTGGCTGTACCGAATCAAGTTCACATGCAGACATCTTACAATCAACAAATAGTTCAACCAAATCACAATCAAGGAAATACTAATGACTTCAACACTGGACTACTATAACCAACTTATCGCATTGTTTCGACTTCATGCAGATAAGAATGGAATTATTTCATATCTACCTCCTGGAACAAGTGAAAAACTTCCTGTAACAGTAGAGGGAAAGAAACTAACTCTTCCTCTGGATAAATATGCAAACGTTGGTTTCAAAGAAGATCAAATTGCATTTCACCCACTAAGTGAAAACATTGCGCGTAAGAATGCATCGCCAGTCATGCAGTTCCTACAACGTACCGCTAAAGCCAATTTGGCATTTACTGTCTCAGAGTTGATGATCAAACTTCTTGAGATTGCAAGTGATGTTGAGAAGCATAAGGACATTCCTCCTTCCTGCGCTAAGTTCTTTAAGAAAGTACCTAATGCAGATAAACAGACTGTAACTCTTCTTAAACAGATTCTTAAGAAAGCTATTAAGACGAATAAATTCTTCATTTTGTATTTGAAGAATGGCGGAAAACTCAATGGTGTAATGTATAACAAAGTCACCATGTTCCATTTCGTTCTAGCAGAAGAGATTAAGAACAGTACGGGTGAAGTGCTTGGGATCACTGTAAGTAAACAGCGCCTTGCTACATTGAAGGCATTGGTTGAATTCATCTTGCCTAAAGGCGATAATGTTGAAACCTATTCTGCTGGTAGTAAAAGTCGAATTGCTCCCTACTTCGAAAGCTTTGTTGAAGCCTATACGAATGTAGCCTCGGTATTGCAGAAGTCTATTACTGATTTCTGTATGCCGATGGATCTTGATTTGGAATCATTTGAGAATCTGGATGAGATCAAAGACTTCAAAGACTTCGGTGACATCTACGATGAAATTCCAGCATTGAATGGAAACCAAGGAGATAACGCTGAAGCCAAGCAAGAGGACGTGGTTAAGTCGAAAGAACAGACTTGGCAAGAAACAGTGGGTGGCGGAACAACATCGCCAGTTCCACAACCTAAAGTGAACAACGGTAAGGTATCAGTTGATGACTATCTGAAGATGGGTAATCAATTCAACGCCAATACTTACGTTCAGCCACTGCCTGTGCAGCAGGCTCCAATGGGTAATGGGTTCTTCAATGTGGGTCAACCTCAACCACAACAGATGATGCAACCTCATAATCCATTCGCAGCAGCCTTTGCACCAACCCAGCAAACTGTAGCTCAACCTCAGTATGGTTACAGTATTGCACAGCAGCCTGTTAATCCAGGTTATGGGTATAATGGCGGTGGTACTGGTCTTCTGTAAATAGCAGCATAAACAGAGCACCCTTTAACAGGGGGTGCTCTGTCTTTATGTTCTATTTATTTTTACCTGGTCTGGTTTCTAGTTTGAGTTGTTTTATATAAGGCAACCAATCTAGAAATAATATCAACATTAGGAACGATAATTGAAACCTGTTTACCTTGTGTTATATCGAAATAAGGGAATCGTCCGAATTGTGAAGGATCTTCCATGTTGTTAACACGCATTATAATCCAGAATCGTTCAAAACGATCAAACCCTATGTTCCTTAGGAGTCCATAAAAATCCCCTTCGAATTTATGAACAAGATGTGGAGACACATTTTGACTTTGAATACTTGTCGTTCTAAGAATAGGAAGATGCATCTCAATGACAGTACGAAATCCTTCATCGTAATATACAGAATCTCCGGACTCCATAAGTGTGTCTTGTATTGTGAAAGTCACTGTGTAACTCCTGTTAGCTGAAATAAATTAAAGTCTATATCATCTTTAAGAAGATGTAGATTTAAAGGAGCGTTGTTATGTCCGATGATGATATTAAAAAAGAAATAAGTTTGGAATTGGCTGGCATTAATGGACTTGATCCCTATCTTGAACATAGTACTGCACCACGAAAGGCCATGTTTGCAAC
>WPCG01154319.1_pt1 | contig 10487 bp, 10 predicted proteins | sample 5403311 | NCBI WGS metagenome assembly WPCG01 (sample SAMN12869467, study PRJNA574797) | sludge metagenome | isolation source: wastewater treatment of Control | place: China:Beijing | collected 2019-05-17 | reverse complement strand
TCGACGAGATCCAGGCCGGCATGGGGCGCACCGGCGCGTGGTTCGGATACGCGCACGCGGGCATCTCACCGGATGTGGTGACCCTGGCGAAAGCGCTGGGCAATGGCTTTCCCATCGGCGCGTGCCTGGCGCGCGGTATTGCGGCAGACCTGTTCTCGCCGGGCCAGCACGGCTCGACCTTCGGCGGCAATCCGCTGGCTTGCCGGGTGGCCTGCACCGTCCTCGACATCATGGCCCGTGACAGGATGCCCGAGCGCGCCATGGTGCTGGGCGCTCGCTTGCTGGTGGGCCTGCGCAAGGCGCTGGCAGGTCACCCGCACGTCCTCGCCATTCGCGGCCTGGGACTGATGGTGGGTATCGAACTGGACCGGCCCTGCAAGGAACTAGTTGGGCGCGCGCTGGCTGAGCAGCGCCTGCTCATCACCGTGACCCGAGACACCGTGATCAGGCTATTGCCACCATTCGTTTGCGACGAGCGTCAGATTGACGACATCGTGGTGCGTGTAGCGCGCCTGCTTTCATCGGACCTGGTTGATTGCGAGGTTTGGTCTGTTCCGGCTCAGCCGATGGACATCACCGTATGACGTCCAACCCCAACCGCTATCCGCCCGACCAGGACGCACACCATGTATGACACTTCTGTTGCCCTCGCCGATTTCGACCCGGAACTTGCCCTGGCAGTCCACCACGAAGCGCGCCGTCAGGAGGATCATGTCGAACTGATCGCCTCCGAGAACTACGCGAGCCCTTTGGTGATGGCCATCCAGAATTCGGTGTTCACCAACAAGTACGCCGAGGGTTACCCAGGCAAGCGCTACTACAGCGGCTGCGAGCATGTGGACGTGGCCGAACGCTTAGCCATCGAGCGGCTCAAGGTGCTATTCGACTGTGATTGGGCCAACGTCCAGCCCCATGCCGGCGCCCAGGCCAACGCAGCCGTGTTTCTGGCGCTGGCCAACCCCGGCGATACCGTGATGGGCATGAACTTGGCTCAGGGTGGCCACCTGACCCACGGTAACCCATCCAACTTCTCCGGCCGCCATTACAAGATCGTGCCTTATGGACTCGACCCCCTAACCGGGCTGATTGACTACGACGAGATGGAGCGCATCGCGATGCAGGCACGGCCGAAACTGCTGATCGGCGGCTTCTCCGCCTATTCGCGGCACAAGGACTGGGCACGCATGCGCGCCATCGCCGACAGGGCGGGTGCCATCTTCTGGGTGGACATGGCCCATGTCGCCGGCCTGGTGGCGACAGGCGAGTATCCTGACCCGTTGCCCCACGCTCACGTGGTCACCAGCACCACCCATAAGACCCTGCGCGGCCCGCGTGGCGGTATCATTCTCTCGAAAGGGCAGGACGAGGGCCTTTACAGAAAGCTCGACTCCGCCGTATTCCCCGGCGTCCAGGGCGGGCCGCTGATGCATGTTATCGCCGCCAAGGCGGTGGCGTTCAAGGAGGCGCTGCAACCTGCATTCAAGGCCTACCAGCGCCAGGTGGTGGCGAACGCTCGCGCCATGGCCGCCGTGATCCAGCAGCGCGGCCACAAAATCGTTTCGGGCGGTACCGACAATCACCTGATGCTGATCGACCTGTCCGCCAGGCCCTACACCGGTAAGGATGCGGACGCGGCGCTGGCCGATGCCTGGATCACCACCAACAAGAACCGCGTGCCGGGCGACCCGCGTTCGCCGTTTGTGACCTCTGGCGTGCGCATCGGCACGCCCGCCGTGACCACGCGCGGCTTCGGCGTGGCCGAGTGCGAGGAACTGGCCGGCTGGTTGTGCGACGTGCTGGATGCATTGGAAACCGGTGGTGTTGGATTAATTGCCGTGCGGGATCGAGTAAGACAGCAGGTGGCGGATCTGTGCCGTCGCCATCCCGTCTATCGATAGGTAATCACTGACGGCAATGCGGCGCCTGCGTACTACCTCGTTGTAGGTGAGAGACGCAACGCCGACCTAGACAGCGTCTTCCTGTTTTTCGGACAGTTGCGCCTCGGTCGCAGCCATCAGTGCCGCGGCCGAGCAACCCAGCCCCTTCGCGATCCGCAGGATCAACACCAGCGTGGGCATGTGCTCGCCGCGCTCGATCTTGCCCATGTGCGACCGGGCGATGCCCGCCTGTTCCGCGAGCACCTCCTGCGCCAGCCCCTGCGCGGACCGGGCCTCGCGCACGGCAACGCCGAAAGCGCGCGCTGGCTCGCTTTCATAGGTTCTTGTCCCTGCGGGTCTCCCGCGTTGCACCGATCGCTTCTGCATCAACAGAAGCGTCACGCGCGAAGCGAATCTAAACCACGTTAAACTTATCTCATTAACCGGTCGCGCCCGATTTTTCCCAGTGTCGGCGTTGTGCAGGTGACACGATGATCGCTCCCGAGCCCTTGAACATTGCCCTGTCGGGCTGCCTGGCCTATCCCCGGTTGTCGGTACCGATGGCGGAACATCGTCGGCGCTATCCGGACAACCCGATTCGTCTTCACGAAGAGCGCTTGGAGGATCAGCATCGAGGACTGCTCGCGGGGGCTTTCGAGGCAGGCCTCTGCCAATCGCCCGCAGCCCCTGGGGGCATCGATGTCCGTCCCGTCTGGCGCGATGCGTTGGCACTGGCCGTGTCGGCCCATCACCCCTTGCTGGCCTTTGCGTCAGTGTCCCTGGAGCAGGCGGCCGACTACCCTTGGATCGCCCTGGGTGGCCGCGACTGTGTGGGCTACTGCGGGCAGATCGACACGCTGCTGACGGCGGCCGGCGCCTTTCCCTCGGACGTCACCACGGCCACATCGTTCGGGTTGATGATGACCCTGGTGGCCGCCGGCTACGGTGTCTGCCTGGCACCCGCCGCCCGCATCGAGGGCCATCGTGCCCTTGGCGTTGTCCAGCGTCCCTTGCAAGAGGGCGCGCTGATGCTCACCACGTACTTCCTGAGCCGTCGAAATACGGACAGCACCCGCCTGGAGCCGTTCTTCCAAGCGCTCCGGGCAAGCGCCTGACCGAACTTCGGCGCGACCCTGGCTCGATCAGTCTCCCGGCGTCACTTCGGCGGCATCGGCAGCGACGGCTTCGCGCACCAGCCGCTGCACGCCTTGCCGGACCTGCTCAGGGAACTCGGTCGTCACGACTGGCTCGCTCGCCTGCATGCACTGTGCGGCCACCAGCCGCGCGGCAAGGTGCAGGTTCGTTGGGTTGACGGCTTCGACGGCCGGCCGTGTCCCGAGAGCCTCGTACGAGCGCAGGAGTGCGTGGTAGATGTCCCAGGTGTCGATGCCCCGTGGCAGCTGCTTCAGGACGGACTGGACCAGCCTGCGCTTGAGCGGATCGAGTTGCCAGTCCGGCACCCGCTGCCCGCGATGCCCCATGTGGATCGACAGCAGGTTGCCGGCCTGGATCTCGTAGGTGATCCAGCGGCGCGACTTGCCCGCGAGCCTGGCGTAGTCCGCCACCGAGAGGTTGTGTGGTGCCTCGAAGGTCTCCAGCACTTGCAGGCGTTCGCGCTGCGCCTCCGACAGGCGCGGCCGTGCGTACTCGGGCATGCGCACGGCCGACAGCCGCTGCACCGATGCCGGCGCTTCAAGTTGGTCGGGCGTTGGCGCGGTCACGATCAGTTGCGGCGCAGTGAGGTCGACCACCGGCGGCTGCACGGCCGCCTGGCCGGCGATGGTCGGCAGGCCCTGAAGCGTGATGGTCAGATGCCGGCTGGCAACCTCGACCTGGTTCTGCTCGAACAGGTCCAGGCGATCGGCCCAGTCCTGCATCATGACACGGCGCTGCTCGACGTATTCGGCATGGTTGTAGGTCGCGCTGATCCTGTCCGGGTCGGCATGCGAGAGCTGGGCGTCCACCCATTTCTTCGGGTACCCGAGTTCGTTCAGCGCCGTCGAGATCGTTGCCCGGATGCCATGCCCCGTGAGTTGGTCCTCGTAGCCCATGCGTTTGAGCGCGGCGTTGAGCGTGTTCTCGCTGATCGGGTTCTTCAGGCACCAGTCGCCGGGGATGAGATAAACCTGGGCCGGCTTGAAGTTGTCGAGCAGGTGGCGAACGATCTCCTGCGCCTGCACCGACAGCGGCACGATGTAGGGCGGGATGTCGATCAGGCGCTTGCGCTTCTTCCTGGTGAGCAGCTTGCGCTGCTTGAGCCTGGCCACCGGGATGACCCACAGGCCCCGGTCGAGGTCGAACTGATCGGGCGTGGCGAAGCGAAGCTCGCCGGTGCGCACACCAGTGAGCATCAGCAGCCGGATGCCCAACTGCGTGTTCAGGCGCCCGCGGTACTTGCGCAGTGTCTGCAGCATGACCGGCAGCTCGTGCATGCGCAGGAACGGGTTGTGTTCGACCGGCGGCAATGGCAGCGCGACCACTTCCAGGTCCCTGGACGGGTTCTCGCCCATGTTGGGAATCGCCACCGTGGCGTAGGTGAACAACTGGGTAAACCAGGTCCGCAGCTTCTCGGCCACGGACAGCGAGCCGCGCTTTTCCACCTTGCCGATGATGTCCAGCAGGTGCGCGCGGGTAATCTCGTAGATGGTCAGGTGCCGCAGCGACGGGAACACGTCTTTCTTGAAGACGCGCCCGATCTGTTCCAGGCTGGTCTGCCGTCCTTCCTCCAGCGAGAGCCGGCGATGGGCCAGCCATTGCTCGTAGACGGCCATGAAGGTGTGCTCGCCGGCCAGGACGATCGCGTGCCGCTTGCGCTTGCGTTCGCTGTGGGGATTGACGCCCTTGGCGAGCAGCGAGCGGGCTTCATCGCGCAGCGCGCGGGCGTCCTTCAGGGAAAGCGCCGGGTAGGTGCCGAAGGACATCCGGTCGCGCTTGCCGCCCCAAGAGAAGCGGAAGTGCCATGCCTTTGCACCGGTGGCTGAAACAAAGAGGGAAAGGCCGTCTGTGTCGGCCAGGGTGTAGGGTTTGCCGGTCGCCTTGGCTTGGCGAACCGTGAGGTCCGAAAGCATGATCCCAACTCCTTGAAAGCGAGTTGAGTGCCATGTTTCCCATCGGGCCCCGGCTCCCCCAGCAACAATGCGGAACTGGGAAGCTCCGCATTGCGATGTACCACCTAATGTACCGGTTTTGACCGGCTGTCAGTGGATTTCGCTGGACGTCACTGGATCGAAGATTCTTAAAAAATCGAACCGTGACAATGACTTGCAACACGCCATGGACGTCCTTGGAACGCCATGGAAAGTTGAAGTGGAGCGGGTGAAGGGAATCGAACCCTCGTATGCAGCTTGGGAAGCTGCCGTTCTACCATTGAACTACACCCGCCCGGCGGTCGCGGAAGACCGCAAGCGAGCCGGCATTCTAAAGGAGGGCGCTGGGGTGCGCAATTGGCGCCGTGGTAAGATCGGCCCCCTGCCAATTGCCGCAATCGCGCTCATGATCCAGCTCTACATCAACGGCCGCAGCGAGACCGTGGACGACGCCCTGACGGTGGCGGGGCTGTTGCAGCAGCGCGGTCTGGCGGGCAAGCGTCTGGCCGTCGAGCGCAATGGCGAGATCGTCCCGCGTGCGCGTCACGCCGACACGGTGCTCGCCGATGGCGACCGGCTGGAGATCGTCGTCGCCGTCGGCGGCGGTTGAATTGCGGCGCGCCCTGCGCGGGCGGACCGTTCCCCCTTTCCTACATGACAGGTCCAACATGAACGATGCGCTGGTGATTGCAGGCAAGTCCTATGCTTCGCGCCTGCTGGTCGGTACCGGCAAGTACCGCGATTTTGCCGAAACCCGTGCGGCGATCGATGCCAGCGGTGCGGAAATCGTCACCGTGGCGATCCGCCGTACCAACATCGGCCAGAATCCGGACGAGCCCAACCTGCTCGACGTGCTGCCGCCGGGGCGCTTCACCATCCTGCCCAACACCGCGGGCTGCTACAGCGCCGACGATGCGGTGCGCACGCTGCGCCTGGCGCGCGAACTGCTGGACGGCCATGCGCTGGTCAAGCTGGAAGTGCTGGGCGATCCGCAGACGCTGTTCCCCAACATGCCGGAAACCCTGAAGGCCGCCGAAACCCTGGTGAAGGATGGCTTCGAGGTCATGGTGTACTGCTCCGACGACCCCATCCAGGCGAAGATGCTGGAAGAGATCGGTTGCGTCGCGGTGATGCCGCTGGCCTCGCTGATCGGTTCCGGCATGGGTATCCTCAATCCGTGGAACCTGCGTCTGATCATCGACAATGCCCGCGTGCCGGTGCTGGTTGATGCCGGTGTGGGCACCGCCTCCGATGCGGCCATCGCCATGGAGCTGGGCTGCGACGGCGTGCTGATGAACACCGCCATCGCCGCCGCCCGCGAGCCGGTGCGGATGGCCGGCGCGATGAAGAAGGCGGTCGAAGCCGGGCGCGAGGCCTTCCTCGCCGGGCGCATGCCGCGCAAGCTGTACTCGGCCGATCCGAGCTCGCCCACTGCCGGCCTGATCGGATCCTGAGCATGGGCGCAGGCATCGAAGATCGCGCCTTTCCCGCCGGCGAGGCGGAGGAGGAGCATCGTTTCTCGCGCCGCTCCATCCGCAGTTTCGTGCTGCGCCAGGGGCGCATGTCGGAGGCCCAGCAGCGCTATCTCGACACCGTGCTGCCGCGCGTCGGCATCGCCTATCGCGAGGCGGCGCTGGACCTCGTCGCTGCCTTCGGGCGCAGCGCGCCGAAGATCGTCGAGATCGGCTTCGGCATGGGCGAGACCACTGCGCGCATCGCCGCCGCGCATCCGGAGCAGGACTACCTCGGCATCGAGGTGCACACCCCCGGCGTCGGCGCGCTGTGCAAGCTGATCGATGAACAGGGCCTGAGCAATCTGCGCATCATGCAGCACGATGCCGTCGAGGTGCTGCGTGACATGATCCCGGACGCTGCGCTGGCCGGCGTGCATGTGTTCTTCCCCGATCCCTGGCGCAAGAAGCGCCACCACAAGCGCCGCATCATCCAGCCCGATTTCGTCGCCCTGATCGCGTCCAGGCTCGCCCCCGGTGGCTATCTGCACTGCGCCACCGACTGGGAGGATTACGCGCATTGGATGCTTGAGGTACTCTGTGGCGAAAGCATGCTGGAAAACACCGCCGCCGGTTTCGCGCCGCGCCCGGACTACCGTCCGCTGACCAAGTTCGAGAACCGCGGCCTGCGCCTCGGGCACGGGGTCTGGGATCTGGTCTTCCGTCGCAAGGGCTGAGCCCCACCGGCAGCGGGGTCGAACGGTGCCATCCAAGGAACGCAAGTCATGATCGGACGATTCTTCGCCTTCTTCGGCAGGATGCTGGTGGCCATGTGGCGCTGGCTGGACGCCGTGCGTCGCACTCTGTTCAACCTCGCCTTCCTGTTCCTCATCGGCGTCTTCATCGCCGTGCTGTGGCGCCCCGGGCCGCAGATACCCGACGGTGCGGCGCTGCTGCTGCGCCCTTCCGGGGTACTCGTCGAGCAGGCCTCCTTCGAGGATCCGCTGGCGATGCTGCGCGGTACCAGCAGCGCGCCGGGGCAGGCGCCGCTCGCCGATCTCCTCGAAGCGCTGCGCAGCGCCCGTGACGACGAACGCATCCGTGTCGTGGTGGTGGAGACCGACCGCCTGCAGGGCGGCGGCCTGTCCAAGCTCGCCGAACTGCGCGCCGCGCTCGCCGAAGTCCGTGCCGCCGGCAAGACCGTGCTGGTGCGCGGCGAGCGCTTTACCCAGGCGCAGTACTACCTCGCCTCGGTTGCCGACGAGATCCATCTTGCCCCCGACGGCTTCCTGCTGCTGCGCGGTCTGGCGCGCTACACGACCTATTTCGGCGAAGCCCTGGAGCGCCTCGGCATCAAGGTGCATGTGTTCCGCGTCGGCGAATACAAATCCTTCAGCGAACCCTTCACCCGTCGCGACATGTCAGAGGAAGACCGCAGCGCCACGCGCGATCTGCTCGACGGCCTGTGGGGGGCTTTCCGCGAACAGGTGGCAGAGGCGCGGGGCATTGCCGTGGATGATCTCGACCGCTACGTCGAACACTACGGTGCCGCCCTGCGCGCCGCCGATGGCGATGCTGCCCAGGCGGCCCTCGATGCTGGGCTGGTCGACCGCCTGAGCACGCGCGACCAGTGGCGCGCCCTGCTCGCCGAGCGTGTTGGCAGTGCCGGCGTGCAGGCAGCGGATGCTCAGGAAGAGGATGGCGGCGAGGTCGAACCCTTCCGCCACACCGGTGTCGGCACCTACCTGCAGGTGGTGCGCGGCGAGCGTGCGCGCAGCGGTGACCAGATCGCCGTGCTGGTGGCCCAGGGGGCGATCATGGACGGCGAGCAGCCTCCCGGTGCGGTGGGCGGTGACACCCTTGCCCGCCTCATCCGCGAGGCCCGCGAGGACAGCCGGGTGAAGGCCCTGGTGCTGCGCATCGACAGCCCGGGTGGCAGCGCCTGGGCCTCGGAGGTGGTGCGGCGCGAACTGCAGATTACCCGTGAGGCCGGCAAGCCGGTGGTCGCCTCGATGAGCTCGGTGGCCGCTTCCGGCGGCTACTGGATCGCCGCCGGCGCCGACGAGATCTGGGCACATCCGCTCAGCCTGACCGGCTCCATCGGCATCTTCGCGATGTTCCCGGAGTTCTCTCAGCCGCTCGAACGTCTCGGCATGCACGTCGATGGTGTTGCCACCGGCCCGCTGGCCGGGGCTCTCGACCCTCGCCGCGCCCTCGATCCGGCGGCTGCCGAGGCCATGCAGATCGGCATCGAGCACGGCTACCGGCGCTTTCTCGATACCGTCGGCAACGCCCGCGGCCTGAGCCGTGCAGAGGTCGATGCGGTGGCGCGCGGGCGGGTGTGGACGGGGCAGGCGGCGGCCGACCTCGGTCTCGTCGATGAACTTGGCGGCCTGCACGCCGCCATCGACGCCGCCGCCCGCCGTGCCGGCGTGGACAACTACACCCTGAGCTGGCCGGCAGCACGCCTGCCTCCCCTGCAGCGCCTGCTGAGCAGCATCGGTGTCCGTGCCGGCGCCGGGTTGCCGGCTGCGCAGGGATCGGCTGTCGGCCTGCTGCTCGGCGAGCTCGAACGCAACGCTGCTGCGCTGCTGCAGTGGAACGACCGCGACCACCTCTACGCCCACTGCCTGTGCGAGGCGCCCTGAGAGGGGGGTGCCGGCACCCCTCAGCGCCGCCAGAAGGGCTTGCGGGCCTCGGCTTCGGCGGCGGCGCGGCTGATGCCGATGTCGCGCAGCAGGCGGTCGTCGAGTTCGCGCAGTTCGCGGCGCTGGCGGTGGCGCGCCTGCCAGGTGGCAAGGGTGGCGGTAATGCGCCGCAGGAGGCCGGGTGCGACCGCAGCGGCTGAGCTGCGGGCGGGGCGTGGGCGGGCAGCGAGGCGCAGGCTGTGGTCCATGAGGGCTCTCCTTGATCGGTGTCGATACCAGCTTGGCGTTATTGCCTTGTCCTGACCAATCGTTTATTCGGAAGCCAGGCTTCGGAAAATGCGATGGCGTTGTGCGGCGCAATGGGGTTTACTGAAAGCCCCAGTCAAGTACATGTGCATCGGGATCCGCGATCATGGAGCTCTACCACCTGCGCACCTTTGTCGCCGTCGCCGAGGAGGGCAATCTCACCCGCGCCTCGGAACGCCTGTTCACCAGCCAGCCGGCGGTCAGCGCGCACATCAAGGCGCTCGAGGAAGCGCTTGGCGTGGCGCTCTTCGACCGCACGCCGAAGGGCATGCGGCTCACTTCCATCGGTGAGGACCTGCTCCCGCGCGCGCGCCATACCCTTGCCGCCGCCGGTGCCTTCGTCGAGCATGCGCGCAGCCTGAGCGGAGAGATCGCCGGCAGCGTGCGCATCGGCCTCAACAGCGATGCGCGCTTCCTGCGCGTGGCGGCGCTGCAGACCGGGCTGGCGGCGCGCCACCCGCATCTCGACGTATCCATGCTGGGCGGCTCCACCGGCCTCAACCTGCCGGCGCTGCGCGCGGGCAGGCTCGATGCCAGCTTCATCTCCGGCGAGCGCGACGATTCCGACCTCGTCCTCCACCGCCTCTGCGACGAGCACCTCGTGGTGGCCGCGCCGCGCGCCAAGCGGCTGCGCGCCAGTGGCCTGGAGATGAGCGCGCTGGCGCGCCTGCCGTGGATCTTCACGTCACCGGAGTGTGCCTACTACAAGGCCATGCAGGGCATCTTCCAGGCACACGGCTGCGAGCCTTTGCGTACCCTGATGGCCGACCAGGAGGATGCCGTGCTGGAGCTGGTGCGTGCCGGTGCGGGGCTGGGCATCGTGCGCGCCGGACTGATCGATGGCGACAATGACCGTGCCTGCGAGCTGCCCGTCGCCGTACCCCCGGTGCCGCTGCAGTTCGCCTATCTGCGCGCGCGCGCCGGTGATGCGGTGATCGGCGCGCTGGTCGCGGTGCTGCGCGAGGTGTGGGGGCTCGACGGCGCAGCGGCGCCGGTGCCGGCGATCCGCGTGGTTGCGGGTTAACTGTCGGGCAGGAAGCGCTGCAGCAGGTCGTTGACCTCCCGCTCGGGATAGGTCCGGCCGAGCTCGAAGGACTGCGCCAGGTGGTCGAGCACGGC
>WPCG01096443.1_pt1 | contig 10505 bp, 12 predicted proteins | sample 5403311 | NCBI WGS metagenome assembly WPCG01 (sample SAMN12869467, study PRJNA574797) | sludge metagenome | isolation source: wastewater treatment of Control | place: China:Beijing | collected 2019-05-17 | reverse complement strand
ATCAATACCAAGCAATGACTTTAAAAAACCTTATGTGTAACAGTACATGAGGTTGCAAAAAACAGAGTAAAAACAACAAGTTGGTAGCAAAAAAGACTTGGTGTTTTGCAGTGGGTTTGTTAGAATGCGCGCAATTTAAACTTTGAGCCGTTATCCATGATAAAGTTTGAACACCGCGCTCTGCGCTATGGCTTATATATTAGTGGCAGCTTATTAACCGCGCTGTTAGCCTTAGGTGCTGTGGCCGGTATAGCCGCCTTGCTGGTATTGTTGCCTCCTTTATTGCCAATGGCGATAGGTGGTGGGATAACGCTTGGCACACTTGTTGCCACATTAGCAATGGCGCCTTTGGGCGCCATTTTTTTTAACTTAACTTTCGCTTTTTTCCACTGTATCAATCAAATTCCCACCTTTAGGAAGGCTAATCACTATCTGGCCAGTGGTATCAACAATGCAGTTAATAATGGCCAAGCAGTTGAAAGTACTACCAGCTCACTATTGAACTTAACCGTTTCTTTATTGCCAGGAGCCTTCTGGTTGAAACCTGTATTAACAGGTATTAAATATGGCAGCGGATTAGTTGCTGCTATGATAGGGTTTGGTTTAGGTGTTAAAGAGCGTAAGGAAAAATACAGGGAAAATAGCCGTTGTGAACAGAACAGATGGCAAGAAGAACGCAGGAAACTTGAGCAGCAAGCAAAAGTAGTACAGGCGGAGGCCAAACTGTTGCAGCAAGCGCAGCATCCATACAAGCAGGTGCTAATAAATGCCCAATTGCAAAAGTGGAGGCAGGGGAATTTAGCAGCTGGCAGCAACAGCAAAGATGTGGCAATTACCCAAACACGCCCCTGGTTAGATACGCTGTCAAATAAATTCAACACGGTAAAAAACTACCTACGCAATGTAAAATTAGGCTATAAGATTACCTTTGGCTTGGTCACCCTACCGGTTCTTGTACTCATTATGTTGAAGCTGCTAGGTATCATAGCTATTAGTCCTTTGCTTATTCCTACCATCATGGGCGCTGCTGCTATGGCTGCGCCTTTTATAGGCATGGTTTTTGCCACCATGAACTATTACCGGGATAAAGTTGAAGATCAAGTGTTTGACGATAATAAGTCGCTGACTAAAGAGCTCTTCGCTGATAAACTTGCTTTGCATATCCTTTATGAGGAAGAACACTTGCATAAACAATTAACCCAAATTACTGCAAGCGAAATCCTCACCACAAAGACGCCAGTTAAACAAACAAACTTTAGGCGTAAATATAAAAACCCGTTGCAAAAGTTACCCTATGGCAAACGAGCCATGTATGGAATCGGTACTTTTGCAGGCTGGCTAAGCTTAGGATTTGCCGTTTTTGCTATGATGTGTACGCTGCTGGCTTTTAAATTCACCTTGCTAACCGCAGGCATAGGTCTTCCAGTGCTGGTGTTATCCTTGAGCTTAAGCGTGCTGTTCTCTGGACTTGCGGCGGGTAATTTGTTGAGGCGTGGTTATAAAGAATATAAACAGCAAAGTGCTTGTGAACAAGAAACCCTAAAATATCAGCGCTTACACCATGAGTTGCAGCATTATAGAGACGTAGAGCCGGCAATCAGATTAAAGCTCAATACCAAGAGCCAGCGTTCGCAAGTTGCAGTGGAAAACTACGCTTGTTACAAAGGGATTGCTGCCGCTAAAAAGGTGGGTAAAGTAGATTTTTCGCTGCAAGATGCGCTGCATGCCTGGCATATTCCTACCACCTCGATGAGCAGCGGTATAAGTTTAATGAACGTAAGCGTACATCCCCTTATGCTTATCCCTGTGATCTTGGCGCTACCTTTGATGTATGTTAGTTATCGTTGCGAAAAAATCAGGATCAAGCGCGATACGGCACTCGATAAACTCAAGCTCGTCAATGCCCATATGGAAATTGAGCTAGCGCAGCGCAAAGCTGCTAAAACACGTATTGAGCTTGTTGCTGAGGCGAAGACTAAACTTGCTGCTCCTATGCAGGCGCTTAATGCTCACAAAAAGGCAAGCGAAGACAAGCAAGCATTGCCACAAAAAAGCGCAACCACAGATTTTGGTCTTGCTCATAAGCCGCACTTGGATAACAAAGCTTTATATGCCAAGCAAAGGTTTTGGCAAGATAAGGAGAGCGCTAGTCTTAAAAAATCCAGCGAACTTAGCTCTAAGTTAGGCTTTTTTAAGCCGGAAAAGTTAGCTAGAGACGCACTGGTTGGGCAAGATTCTAGGCTTTTAGTTGCGCCGGTGGTATAAACTCTTACAGCAACTTAAAGTTATATTGTCTTACCTGATTTTAAGGTAAAATATGCGCAGTTCCTTTTCCTTATAAACCCATGACAACAGAAAAAATTGATGAGCAACGGCGAAAATTTCTATTGGCCGCAACCAGTGTAGTGGGTGGCTGCGGAGTGCTGGCGGCTGCTTATCCTTTGGTCTCATCACTGCTGCCCAGCAGTCGGGTGCAAGCTGCTGCAGCACCGGTAGAAGTCGATATCAGCCATTTAGCGCCGGGTGACTTGATGACGGTGGAATGGCGAGGTAAACCGGTGTGGATTATCAGACGTACCCAAGCCATGATCAATGAATTGCATAAACACGCCGCTCAACTGCGTGATCCGGAGTCTAAAGTCGACCAACAGCCTAATTATACCCAGAATGAACATCGTTCAATCAACCCAGATTACTTGGTACTGATAGGAATATGTACTCATTTAGGCTGTTCACCGCAATATAAACCAGAGCCTCAAGAGACCAACTCCTGGCCGGGAGGTTTTTTTTGTCCTTGTCATGGTTCCACCTTTGATCTAGCCGGTCGGGTGTTTAAAGGTGTACCGGCACCTATCAACTTAGCGGTGCCTCCTTATACTTTTTTAGCTGAAAAGCGCATCCTCATCGGCAAAGACTGGAATCCGGGTGAGAGCGATGTTTAAAGCATTTAACCATTGGCTGAAACAACGTTTACCTGTTGCCGAATGGTCGCTAACACAATACTACTTGCCAAAAAACTTTAATGCCTGGTATTTGTTTGGCTCATTGGCCTTGTTTATCTTAGCTTTGCAAATTGTAAGCGGCATATTTTTAACCATGCACTATACACCCACTGCTAAAGAGGCTTTTGCTTCGGTGCAGTATATTATGCGCGAAGTTAACTACGGCTGGTTGCTACGCTATTGTCATACTACCGGCGCCTCGTTTTTGTTTATCGTGGTCTATCTGCACATATTTCGCTCTCTTCTCTATGGTTCTTATCTACGGCCGCGAGAATTGGTGTGGTTATTGGGGATGTTGTTGTACCTTGCTATGTTGGCCGAGGCTTTTATGGGATATTTACTGCCATGGGGGCAAATGTCGTACTGGGGCGCTCAGGTCATAAGCTCTTTGTTTTCTGCCGTGCCGTTGGTGGGTGAAAAGCTCACTCTATGGATAAGAGGCGATTACAGCGTTGCGGATGCGACTCTGCATCGTTTTTTTGCCTTGCACGTAGTCGCTATACCCCTGTTTATGGCATTTTTAGTGCGTATGCATATAAAAGCCCTGCATCATGTAGGCGCTAATAATCCAACGGGTATGGAGCTAGCGCCAGCCGACCATATTCCCTTTCACCCTTATTACACTTATCAGGATTTATGGGGACTGGCGGTATTTCTGCTGGTATTTTGCTTGGTGCTGTTTTTTATGCCCGATATGTTGCTGGAGTCATCCAATGCCATACCAGCTAATCCTTTGCAAACACCTGATGCCATCGCACCTATGTGGTATATGGCGCCTTTTTATGCCATGCTACGCTCAATTCCGGCCAAAGGTTTAGGAATAAGCCTGATGGCGATGGCCATCGCGTTGTTGTTTATATTGCCCTGGCTAGATAGAAGTCGCATGCGTGCCATGGCAAAGCGTAGCCGCGTGGAACGTTGGGCTTTTGCTATCTTTTGTTGCGCTTTTTTAAGCCTTGTTTGGTTGGGTACGGTTGAAGTCACCGCTTGGCGGTTAGCACTAGCCAGGCTTGCAACCTCGCTTTACTTTGCTTTTTTCTTGTTGATGCCTTTTTATACTCGAGCCAGACGTGATGTATCTTAAACTGCTGGCTTGCTTATTGTTGTTATGTTGCCGTTTGGGATTAGCCGACTCCATATCTTTAATGCATGCTCAAATAAGACCCAGTGATACAGCGTCTTTACAAAGAGGGGCTAAGCTCTATATGAATTACTGTTCCGGCTGTCACTCGCTACAATTTATGCGCTATGATAAACTGGCTGAAGATTTACACCTAAGCCAGAAGTTAGTGCAGGATTATCTGCTCTTTGCTTCAGTTAAAACCGATGCGCCCATAGAACGTGCTTTACAGCCACAAGATGCACAAAAATGGTTTGGGGTTTCACCACCTGATCTCACGCTGATCGCTAAAGTGCGTAGCGCAGATTGGCTGTATACTTTCTTGCATAGCTTTTATCAAGCTGAGAATAGACTGTGGGGCAGCGATAACCTGTTGTTTCCAGGCGTGGCTATGCCACATGTACTGGTTTCTCTGCAAGGAATTCAGCACAAAGACAGCGCAGCAAGCTTAAAGCGAATCCAACCTGGCCTATTAAGCCCAAGAGAGTATGAGCAAACGCTCAATGATATTGTTAACTTTTTAGTTTATACTGCGACTCCAGAGAAGCTCACTAGGCAATATTTAGGCTTATGGGTCTTGTTATTTTTAGCTATCTTTGCCATATTAGCTTATTTGTTAAAACGCCTATATTGGCAACACATTAATTAATAGAGGAGTAATAGCATGGCAACCGTAGCCAAGCGTTCAACCATGACACTCTACTCAACGGCCTTTTGCCCGTATTCACACCAAGTGCGTATTGTTATGATTGAAAAAGGTTTAACCCCTGAAATTATCGAGGTTAACCTACAGGATAAGCCAGAGGATTTATTAACCCTCAATCCTTATGGCCAAGTTCCTACCTTAGTCGACCGTGACCTCGTCATTTACGAATCACGTATTATTATGGAATATTTAGACGAACGCTTTCCTCATCCTCCACTGTTGCCGGTTTATCCGGTCGCTAGAGCACGTGCTAGATTGATGATGCAGCGTATAGAAAAGGACTGGTATGCTTTAATGGGTAAGATCATAAAGAACAGTCCTGAGGCAGAAGCAGTAAGAAAAGAGCTGACCGATAGCTTAGTCAGTGTAGCGCCCATCTTCAACGAAATGCCATTTTTCATGAGTGAAGAATTTTCATTGATAGACTGCTGCCTGGCTCCTATGCTATGGCGCTTGCCAAGCTTAAATATAAGCTTACCCGCTCAAGCTAAACCCATAGAAGATTATATGAAGCGAATTTTCAAACGTAAGAACTTTAAAGCCAGCCTGTCGGATGCTGAGCGGGAGATGCGACTATAATGACTTCAACTCGTCCCTATCTGTTGCGAGCGTTTTACGAATGGATTTGTGATAATGCTTTTACACCGTATATCGTGTTGAATACCGAGTTACCAGACATCAACGTGCCTAGGCAGTATATACAAAATGGCCAAATCATCTTGGATATCTCACCCATGGCAGTTACCGACTTAGACTTAAGCAACGACTGGGTACTGTTTCAGGCGAGATTTGGGGGCGTGGAATACAGTATCTCAGCTCCCATGCAAGCCGTCCTTGCCATTTATGCCAAGGAGAATGGCCAGGGCGTGGTATTTAGTGAAGAAGACGAAGAGGGCCCAGGCCCTGAGCAGCCAACAGGTGAGGCACCGTCAAGTAAGCGTAAAAATAAACCCAACTTACGCGTAGTTAAGTAAATCCAGTTTCGATGGCCACAGCCTAGCTGGCCATCCATGGGTACTATCCTAATAGCCATGGGAGAAATAACAGCGACTGTTTATACAGCTGTCAATTTCAAGGTCATGGTTTCTTAATTGTTGCTCAGCTTGACTGCTAACACGTTCCCAGGAATGATAAGGGGCTGCAAAATAGCACTGGGTATTAAGCGTACTCGCAATACGCTGCTTGGGCGGCGAACTCTTTATCATAGGGTATGACAATGCCTGCATGTGCTTAACCGTTGCTTGATAAACATTGCCCGCTGTGTTAGCGGTTATTTTTGTCAGTATGGTAAATTTGGGATGGCGCTCTGCAATATCAACCCGATGTGGTATACAGCCACGGCCTGCTTTACTTGTTCCTCGTTTGTTATAGCGCTTACCACACCGGCGCATTTATTCTGCCAAATATACCGGTAGATAGTCTTATGGCTATATTCTCATGCCGCCAGCGCTCAACTATTTAAATAGGACTCTAGTCTACGCTCAGCAGCTGCTATCTGCCGTTGGGATAACCTACATGCTTTTTAGTGGTTAAATCTGACCTTAAATCTAGCGACAGGTAATGATAGCCTTTAGGCATCGTCTAGTCTCCTTTAAGGTGTCATGACCTTTGAAACTAGCAACTTTACCTGACTCTTTCTGCTCTTTTATTGTTTACTAACTGTTGCACTTCAGTTGTGAATCGGCGATAGCTGAGTTCCAGTATTTGATTGATTTCAAAGTTTCGCTTGCTTAAGAGCAATTATTTAAAGATGGTTCAAGAGTAGTATCAATCTGTGAGGTAAAGTTAAGCCACTAATTACACACCGCAGCGAGCGCAATAAACTTATATTTCTTAGCTATTTTGTTAAAGAAATTACCAGGAAAAATTTCTTGTGCACTATTTAACTTAAATGGTAAGCTAAAATTTGAAGCTAAATAAAGCTTACCTCTTTCATCTAGTTTAAAAGGAGGGAGTATGAAAAATAAAAAGGCAGCAAAGGGATTAAATAACCTCTCTTCCAAGGCGAAAAAGCGTGTCGAGAGCGAAAGACAGCTTGGCCATCTCTATGGCTTTTATCAACTACAAGCTGCTCATGTTAGCCGAGAAGCCGCTATAACATCAGCCAAAATTGGTGCACGTGCTCGTTACTTTCATGGCTGTGCTACCCTTGTTAGTGCAGTCGGTGTTTTTGGTGCTTTTGCTTATAAAATGTATGAAGAAACTGAACGCTTTAAAAACCAGGCAAAAGAATTAGCCGCACTCCTACAGGAGCGTAACTCTACCCTAAGCGAGCTCTCAGACTTATATGCAATAAACAAACGGCTTGAAGAATCGAGTAAAGCTAGCGATAGCCACAGGCCATAAACACATTGATGCCGCTTAGTTTCTTAGCGGCCGGCACTTATAATTGCAATGAATTTCTATCAGTGGGCGCATTAACCTTAGGCATAACACTTGGCCCAATCCCAGCCATGCAATATTGTGTTATCATATGCAAGAGTTGCTCTTTTTGAAATGGTTTTACCACATAATCATTCATGCCTGCTTGCAAGGCAATTTCTTTATCTCTTTGTAAAGCATTACCGGATAAGCCAATAATTGGTAGGGCTTTTAAGCCATCTTCTTTTTCTCTTTGGCGGATAGTACGTGTAGCACTTAAACCATCCATGATAGGCATGTTGATATCCATAAACACTATATCAAAGGGAGCAGGTAACTTTGTTAGGGGAAAAATCATTTCCAAGGCACTTATGCCATCATTAGCGATTGCTACCTCATGTCCGCCCTGTTCAACTATCTTGCGCAATATTTTTTGATTAATAATATTATCATCGACGATTAACACACGGTAACGTCTAGTTTCAGTGCTAGAGTGTTGTTTAAACAAACGAGGTATATTTTGTTGATATTGTAATCTTTCTTGCTCAGTTAATTGTTTACAACAAACAGTAAAAGTAAAAACACTGCCCTTATCTAATTCACTATCGACGGAAATTGTACCTTTCATGAGCCCTACTAACTTTTTTGTGATATAGAGCCCCAGTCCTGTACCACCATATTGTGTAGCGATGAAGTCACTGGTTTGCGAAAAATGCTTAAACAGCTTTTCTCTTGCTTGGGCAGTAAGCCCCATGCCGGTATCTTCAACGGCAATACTTAGATAAGCATGGCCATTAGAATAACGAGCAGAGGCTAATCTAACGGTTACACCTCCCTGTTGGGTAAACTTAATCGCATTACTCACTAAGTTAAGAATTATTTGCCGCAATCGATACATATCGCCTCTGACCCAGATATTTTCGTTTGATGTTTCAACTTTTAAGTAAAGTTGTTTCTCTTGAGCTTTATGCTTCAAAATTGCAACGGCATCTTGTAGGGCCTGGCTTACATTGAAAGGGGCTTTAGCAAGTTTTAGCTTATTTACTTCAAGCTTAGAGAAATCTAAGAAGTCATCAAGTAAATATTTCTGCTGCTCTGCGCATAACTCAATATTGTCGAGCATCTCTTGCAGAGCTTTGAGTTTATTTTCTAGCATAGGAGGATCTTGCAAATTGGCTGTTAAATCTTGCCTAATATCTTGTGCAAGACTAGCCGACGCAGCAATGCCACTTAATGGATTGCGTAGTTCATGGCAAAGTTCTGAAATCATATTGGCATGTTTTTTGTTATATTTGGCATTTTCTTGCAGATCGTGATTATAATGTAAACGAAGATCCTTTAATGCGAACTGCATATTCTGTAATTGCGTTAAATTATGACCTACTCCGTAAATAGAATTGTCTTTAACTGTTACTGACCAGCCAATATTTATATAATTACCGGATTGACACCGATAACGGCTGGTAAAAAATATCGCCTTATTCTCATTGTGAGTGGCAGCTTCTTCTAATTGCTGAAAGCTTGGTAATCTATCGTCAGGATGCATAAGCTCGTAAAAAGAAAAGCCTAATAGGGCTTGGGTTGAATAACCTAAATTACAGCTAAAACTAGGATTGACAGTTTCAAAACAACCATCTAATTTAGCGACAAATAGCATATCAGCTGATAGATTAAAGAGCTCTTCCAAACTATTAACAGGCGTAGCACTAGGAATTTCAGTTCTTTGCATGTATTTCCCCTTTGCTTGCATTACACAAGAATGAAGACAAAAACGTTAAGTCTCCACGACTTTAAACACCGCCGCCTTTTGATACCGCGTGTTACTTATCGTCCTTCCTGATAAAATAAGCCATAAATAGTTACCTCATGCACGGTGTTGACTGCGTGGTTTTATCTGTTTCATCAATAAAAGTGTACACCTGACTTTGAGCCTGCTCAACTAACTGGGAATTTAAGCTATATCTGTTCTGCATCGCAGGTAGCTGCTCTGCTTGAATTGCATGCTGTTCGTTCTCAAAGTTCTGTATCTTTGAACGTTCAAGCTTTAATTCTCGTTGCGGCAGGTCTTGCTTTTGCTTGGCAAAAGCAAGTTCTTGATACACCAGGCTGACTTTCAGTTGATGTTGGCTAAGGCTATAACACAGTTTCTGTTTATGCAGCCTATCGCTGCCAATTAGAATATTCGCTTACATTGGGGTAACTTGCTATGACTTTGCCACAAAGTACTCTTGTGTAAAAGAGAGATGAAATACCAAGTGATGGGTTTAAGGGCTTTCCTGAAGCGATTGCTGAGGTGTTTCCAAACACAGAGGTTCAACTGTGTGTCGTGCATCAAATTCGTAACTCCCTTAAATACGTGACCAGTAAAGACCAGAAAGCCTTTATGGCCAATTTAAAGCCTGTATACAAAGCCTCCAGCAAAGACCTGGCCGAGCATCAGCTGCTTGAATTAGGCGAAAAATGGGGCAAGAAATATCCTGCCGTTTTGAAGTCCTGGCAGGATAATTGGGAAGCCTTATCCCAATACTTCAAATACCCTGAGGAGCTAAGACGCATTATCTATACGACTAACATTGTCGAGGGTTTTCACCGGCAAATCCGAAAATACACCAAGAATAAAGGGGCCTTTACAGGTGAGAATGCGCTTATCAAGCTGATTTACTGTGCGTGCCAGAAAGTGCTGGAAAAATGGACTCAGCCTATGCATAATTGGGCTATTATCATTTCCCAGTTGCAAATTTATTTTGATGGCCTGTTAAAGCTGGGGCTCAAATGATGACCAAGGTGACACAGTTTAATAAACACTTTCGGTACAACAGCAGGCACATAAAATACATTCGTATAACCATCTAATTGCGCACGCTCTTCAGGTGATTGTAAACACTGCCCATTCATATAAAAAGTTACGTCCTTGCCAGGAAGGGAAATCACCGTTTGTCTTACTTGTTTGTTTTAAATATACGAAATAAGCTATACTATCTGCGTTGGGCTCTAATAAGGCACAGTAGCGTGTTTGATATTTTCTCCTATCAAAGAATATTGCTGTGCTTATTGACACACGAGCTATTTAACTATGGATATTTCCTATCAGATTATATTAGTGGGCGCTCTACTCCTACTGATTAGTATTGTTGCTACAAATTTTTCTTCGCGTATTGGCATGCCCATCTTGCTTTTGGACTTTGGACAACAAGGTTCCCTTGAGCCTGGTGGCCCATTATAGAAGCGAGCTATTTTTAGTATCTTTCAGATAATAGCTAACTACTATCGAGCAGACTTTTAACAAAGTCTTGCGGCGTTAGGTTAAGTTTTTTCA
>WPCG01059333.1_pt1 | contig 10532 bp, 13 predicted proteins | sample 5403311 | NCBI WGS metagenome assembly WPCG01 (sample SAMN12869467, study PRJNA574797) | sludge metagenome | isolation source: wastewater treatment of Control | place: China:Beijing | collected 2019-05-17 | reverse complement strand
TAGCGAGTCGTCGTCGAACAGCGACGCGTCTCGGATCACTGCGACGCGGACGGTCGGGTCGGCGGCAGCGGCGATAGCTAACGCTACTCGTAGCCGTTCCGCTTGCGACGCTTGCGTGAACGGGTGCCCGTTCAAATCGATCCCGGCCTCAGTGATTGTGAGCCCGGGTGCGGGCATCACCGCTGCTTGGAGCGCCTCGTCTTTGCGCCGATCGATCTCGTTGATCTGCGCGGTCAGACTGGTTTGGTGCCTGACAAGGTCATCCGCGGTTGCTACCAAAAGCTGGTAGCGGGCCCTCGCTGCCCGGTCTCGGTTGATTGCTTCCAAGTCGCGGACCTGGTCCGCTAGCGGTTGCTCGTCGACGGTTTCGGGGCGCTCATCGATGAGTAGTTGGTGGGCGGTTCCTGCCGCGGCGAGTTCCGCTTTCGCGGCGGCGAGTTGCGTTTCTAGGTCAGCGACCCGGGCAGCGGAGTGGGCTAACGCGTCAGCGGACCGTTCGACGCGCCCTTGGTGCGCCGCGGCGGCGGTGTTCGCGGCGACAGCGTCAGCCCATGCTTTAGCGGCGTCAGCGACCGAGATTGGTTCGGTTTCGCCGGGCCCCGGGTCGGTCTCCGCAGCGACGAGCGCTTTCGCCGCTGCTACGTCGCGGCCGACTACGGTCCGGTCGTCGTACAGGGCTCGCCGTTCCGCTTCCAACGCGTCGAGGTCAAACGGCAGGTCAACGAGTTTCAGGACAGCAGCTCGTTGCTGCTTCTCGGGCAGGGCGAGGAATTCGCCTGGGTTTGCCCCCAGGCGTCCGATCAGTTCGTCGAGCACGGTTTGCGGTGCCGACAGGGTAGACCCGTCAGGGCGGGTCACTTCTACTTTCGTGGTGACAGCCCCGGCTTTACCGGTCCGGTACGTGCGGGTGACGGTCAACGGGCCGTGACCGGCGACATCGTCCAAGCCGACAACGATCGTGGCCGTGTCGGAACCTTCGTGGATCGGTTCGGTCGTGGCGTCCCATTTCGGGCCGAACAGAGCGACGCAAATAGCGTCGAGCAAACTGGTTTTGCCTTGCCCGTTTCGTCCTCCGACGACTTGGACTTGGGTGGGGGCGATGTCGACGGCGGTGATGCGCCGGTATGAATCTACTGAGAGTTTGATGACGTGCGCCATAGGGGTCCCTTCCAATGTTGATATGTGGGGACGCTACCACCGGTTGTTTGGTGTGTCAACCCGTGTCCGGTACGACGGTCCCGTCGTGCGGAGCGTGACGCGTTCCGACAACCGATCCCACACGGCTGAACCGTAACGATCAAGAATCGTGGCGTGTTCCGAACCTTCCGCCCACGTCGGCGGAACAGAACCACCCAAGTTCGTTGTGATCACCGTCGGCAACGAATGTTCCCACCTGGTGTTCACGATCCGGTACAGCACCGAACGGTATTTGCAACGCGCCCCGATGTGTTCTTGCCCCAAATCGTCGATGACGAGAAACGGGCATTGGTCGTGCCCGAAATCTTCGAGGTTGACGGCGTTCACGAACCGTAGCCATTGCCCTCGGGGCCGTTCACTCAACGTTTCGACAGCTGTTTGGGCGGCGTGCCATGCAACCCATGTTTTGCCGGTCCCTGCGGGCCCTGACAGGACGAGAGCGTATGGGCGTTGACTGTCGAGCGCCCATCGCGCGGCGCGGTCAGGGATGCCGCGGTCGCCTTCCCACGTGTGTTGGAACCGCGCCGGTACCACGCGGCGGACCGCGTCGAGTACATCGGCTCGCACGTCGTCGGTTTCGGTGTCGGCATCGGGGCTGGTCGCTCGAGCTGCGAGCGCCCGGAGGCGGTCTTCGATGTTCATGGCCGGTGCCCGTGTTCTATGAACGGTTTCCACGGGGCTGGCGGGGTGGTTTCCCAGTTGTGGCCGGTGAGCCAACGATGCAACGCCGGGATGTATTGGAATTCGGTTTCGGTGGCGTCCCAGTGGGCGTTCCATGACCGTGCGGCGGCGATGATCGTTTCGGGTTCGGCGTCGAGGGTGTTCCACGTGTTGCGGCATCGGTCGATGGCACCGGTTTTCGGGTAGATGTTCCAGAGTTCTTCGAACCCCGGTTTCGGCGCGTGTTGAGTTGACGCGCGAACCAAGGTTTTCTTCTTTTTTTGTTCTCGTTCTTTTCTTCTCTTATTCCCCGCGCTGCGCAACGTACCTCCCCCCGCGCCATGGAACGTACCCCCCCCTACGTTGTGGAACGTACCCCCCTCCGAGTTGTCCACAGGTTTGACCCTGTTGTCCCCACCTTTGTCCACATGGTTGTCCACATGGTTGTCCACATGGTTCGATCGGGTGTCGTCGGTTTCGGGCGGGTCGATATGGATCACATACAGGTTCGATGTTTGCCGCCAACCCGAACCGTCAGGGTGTGCCCCTGACGCTGTTTCGGTGCCGTCTGTCCACCGCGATTCGCGGGTGACAACCCTGGCGGCGATGAGTCGTCGTATCGACCCGGGAACGGTCCGTTCAGAAAGCCCTGTTGTTTCGGCGATCGTCGCGTGGGAAGGCCACGCCGCGCCGCCTCCCCACGCGTACGACAACAACGCCGTGTACACCGCCAAATCGGTGTGTGTGAGTGCCCGACGCGGCCCGCACATGCGCAGCACCCATTCGGGCACCATCGCGAATCTGGTGCGCGTCGAAACCGTTAGTTGGTCAACCATATGCAACTCGTTTCTCCCCAAAAACATGGGGCGGGGGGGGTTAGATCCGGTTCCACGCTTTCAACGTGTCCGCGGTGACGCCGACGCGCTGAGCGATCGTCGAATATTTCACTCCGGTACTGGTCGCTTCGCGTACCGCCGCGGCGACGGAACGTTTCGCGTCGACCACGTCGGCCCGCAACGCGGCGTTGCTCGAGTCGAGAGCGGAACTGACGACGGCCGCTTCGAGCTCGGTGATCAAATCGCGTATCAGCTCGGCTTGGGTAGCGTCCAGGTCGATCACGGGCCGTCGGGAGCGTTGAGCGGGCCGCAAAATCCGTGTCACCCGCCCACGAGTCAGGCCGGTAGCGCGCGCAACGTCGGACTGTCGTCCACCAGCCGCCACGTATTCGGCGATTAACTGTTTCCGCAGCCCGAAATCCTGGTTGGCGTGAGCGCGGGTGATCGCGTCGAGAGTGCTCATAGTTCCTTCACTGTTTGGTTGGTCCCTCCCCGTTCAGCGTTGTCACCGCGGAGGGTACCACCACGACACGCGCGTTGACACCCACCCGGCATGGTGATACCATGACCGTATGGCAACATTGGGTTTGAAAGTGGTCGACGGTGGGCATTTGACCGCGACACGGAAACGAAACGTGTTGGCGGTGTTGAACCATCCGGAGTTCGGACCGCAACTCGTGGCCGGGATCCCGATCCGGGCGAACCGTTTCGTGTACCAGTTCGACAGCGACCCCACCGCCGGCCCGGCGACGCTCACGGTCGTATCGACCGAACCGGGGTTCAGCGGGCCCGTGACCCGCAAAGACCGCTACAGGGTCACCGCCGCGTGACCAGCGGGCGTAACCCGGTGGCTGTCGCGATCGTGGCGACCGTGCAGGAAATCTTGGCTGCCGCGACCACTGATCGTTGCGTCGTCCACGCTGGACGTACCGGTGAGGGCTGGCGTTTCGCTGCCACGGTCGTTCGTTCAGACGGGACAGAAACAACTACATCGGTGACAGTTGCCGACAGCGACGTCGTTCCCAACGCCTTGCCGCAGAACGTGGCGCGCGTGTTAGCGCGGAACCTCGGGATCGACGTTGTGGCTCCGCCCGACGCAGATCTTCAAGCTGACTTCGACGATGACGGGTACACCGGCAATCTTGCTGAGGTCGTTGACGTGTGGAGGCGGATAGCGTTTATGTCCGCCCGCATAGCTGTCAGAGAGGTATCGGACAGCAGTTCTGGAGGCGACCTGCACGGGTGGGCGCGCTCCGAAATAGCGGACCTTCGGGCCTGGGCAGAGAACCCGTCCGCGAAACTGTCGGTGTACGAAAAGGGCGGCATCACCCGCATGATTGTCGGCCCGTTGGCGACTGCGTGGGAAACACTCGGCTGGTACCAACGCCAAACCGGAACCGATGAACTGGTGCGGGTCGCCGTGTTCTTGGCAGACAAACTCGAAGCGGCGATGGACCCCCGGGGGGACGTGTCGTGAAGCGGCCCCGTAGGTACCCAAAGTGGTGGCGTGTCCATAACATGGTCGCGCATCCGTTGCTGATCCTGTGGCCACGGCTGGGCGTATGGTTACACGACCGGACCGCACCAACGAACAGCGACACACAAACCGGGTTGACACCACCACACGCTAGGCATACACTAGCCGCATGACAACACTACGTGAAGTACTCGACATGGCCGACCTATGGGCGGCCGACGCAATCGAACACCAAAAACGGTGGCGACTCCCCTGCAGCCACCCAAACGCCGTCAAAGCGTTCCAAAACGACATCCTCAAATCATCAATCGACCTCATCGACTGCATGATGCGAGGCAAACCCGCCGAACGACACATCGCCGCCACAAACGCCGCCCGACGCGCAGGCGGACACACCCCAGGCGACCACCACCCATGGTGGAACACCCCACTCGGCAAAGCATGCGAAGAAGCGCTCAACGCATGAAACCCGAAACCCTCAACGCGGCCCGCAAAGCCTGGGCAGCAATCAACACCGCCGCAAACGCGGTACTCGACCTAGCCGAAACCATCAACAAAAAGGAGCCAAAATAACCCCAACACAACCCAAACCCCCAGGGCACCGCGGCACCCCCACCGCGGTGCCCACACGCGCGCCCACACACAAAACCGCGAAACCACACGCACCACCAAAACCCACATCGAAACGACGGTTGGTCGGCGTCGGCTGGTCGGGCTCATGGGTGGTTCAGGTTTGGATTGTGTTGATTGTGTGTCGGTTTTGGGGTTTCTCCGATTTGTGGTTGACATCCGCGGAACGGATGGCGTATGGTGTGTTTGTGGCCGAGGGGCCACCAAACGAAAGGGACCAGACATGACCGAAATCCTTGCACCTACCCCCACTTTTGAGCTCGCTGAGGCATACGCTCGGTTGGCATCCGAGGAGCGATCCGCGTGTGAGTGGGCGGAGCCAACCCGTAGCCGCCTCTGGCCTTCCACGGAGCATCTCGCTGACGCCACGAAAACCGCTGCCGGCGGCGGCGACACCGAAGCGTTCACAGCGGCGTATGTGGAGTGGGATTCGTCCCGGCAGGACCGGGCGATGAAGGTTGCGAAAGCGGAAGCCCAGCGGGGCGTCGACGCGGCTGTCGAGTGGGAGTCGGACGGCGAGTTCTTGTCGGAGTGCGGCCAGTCCCGCCCGGAGGAAACCGACGACTCGGGGACGAAGGGGTTCAGTATCGACTGGGAAGCCCGGACGGTGACGGGTTGGGCTATGGCCCACGGGACTGAGGATGATTGGCCGGTATCGGAATTTGTGGCCGGGTTTTGAAATGAGTGTTGACACCGCCGCGTTGTTGCCATACACTTCACGTATGGCAACAACGCAGAGCATCCAAACCACCCAGACCATCGAAGCGCTCCTCGATCGAGCCGCCCAACTAGACGAACTTGAAGCTTCCGCGATGTTCAAAGAGTCCGTCTGCCTCGCCGGGCGGAAACTTTTCGACAGCATCCTCGCAGCAGTTGACCGCGAAACGTTTAGCGAGATTCGTGTCGTCGTAGCAGCACGGATCCCGGAAACGTCACCGGCAGCTGCTGGTGCGTTCGCTATCGAGTGTGCCGTAGCTGCCCTCATGGGCCGCGACGGCCTGGTGGACACAGAGGAGGGCCGCAAAGCGTACAACGTGTTGGCGTTGGCATGGGCCCGCACGATCGGCCCGGCCCACCCCGACGACACGCCAGTCGCACCCCTCTAACTAGGCGAAACCCCTTCGGGGGTCTGCCGGGGCTGCCCGCCCGGCACTGACGAGCCAGGGCAACACGAAAGGGACCAGACAATGAACACCACCGATACCAAAACTGCAATCACCGCCCTGCGGATCAAACTGCCGACAGCGATGGACCACGTCGACACCGTCGACGGCGACGTCGACTACGAAACATGGAACACGGGTGTCGTTGCTGCTGTCAGGGAGGTGTTTCCGGCCGCCACGGAAGTCAACTTCGATGAGTGGACCGGCACTTTCGATCTGGGCGGCGGCGACACGCTGCGCATCACGGACCGTACCGGGTACATGACAGAGGACGAACTGCTGGGCCGGCAGGCTTGGGACGTCGAGATCACCGGCGGTGAGGCATGAGCACCACGGCACAACCAACCGTGACGCGGGAAGAGTTGACCGATCAGGCCTGGTGGGCTGGTATCTGTGACTACGGGGACCACCGCACCGGCGGCGCTGAACCCGTCATCGTCACCGGCCTCGACCTCGCAGACATCGACATGTCAGGACGCGACCTCAACGGCTTCACGTTCCGGGACTGCACCCTCGCGGGAGCAAACTTCGCGGGGGCGCGCCTCAACGGCGCAGTCGCTGTGGACTGCGACTTCACCGGAGCGAACTTTACGGAGGCAACGATCTCCCGGTACGGCGCGTCGACGTCGGCGGTCGGATGCAATTTCGCCGGCGCAGATTTCGCGGGCATGAACTTCGATGAGGTCATCTTCGGGGACTACCTGGCGCCCGTTGGAGGCCTACGGCTGAGCGACATTACGTTCGACCGCGCCATCGCGCCTGGATATCGGGCAGTGACCACAGCGTTTTCGCGGGGCCCCCAAGTTGTGGTGTACCCGGAGGACCGCGTCGGCGAGCGTCTGGGGCCGCTCGGCCAGTTCGGCACGAACTGTGTGTTCGGTGCCGTGTGCACGTTCGTGGCGTGGCAGAACGCTGCTGATCACGTGGTCGACGGCCGTGTTTCGCTGGCCCAGGTCGGATGGTCAGGCGAACACCGCCACCTCGTGACCCCGGCGGAGTGGAATGTGATGCGCTTCAACGCCGGGCTGTACGCCGCCGCCGCGACTGAGTACCCGACGAAACTTGTCGCGTCGGGCCCGGTCGACGGTGCCGCCACGATCCGCTACCCAGACCGAGACCACGCGTTCACCTACCGGATCGCCGAGCCGACCGACGCAATCGAATTCGGTTTGACGTGCGGAGGTCTGGGCGGGTCATCCACACGCCGCGGAGACCACGTTGCGACCCGGGCCAGCTCGGGACTCACTCACGCCCACCGCGACGCCGGCCACGGCCACAGCGAAGACCACCTGTATTGCCACTACGGGCGGTATGAGGTGGCTCCGACCGGTTGGGCCGCGATTCGCGTGCGCCACCAGTACGGCCCCATTTGGGGCGACGACGATGTCGAAGACCTCGTGTTCTACCACGGTGTCGCCATTAGCGCAGCGGACGCGTGGGCAGAGTTCGTTGCCCACGAACGCCGCCAACTGACGGACACGCGCATGACCGGGGTTGCAGCGTGAGTTCCCCGTTAGACACGGCCCGATCGCCACGTAAATGGGGGAGGGGCATGTCCAAAGAAGCGCAACGCGCCGAGTTGCACAAGACGATCTGGCGGATCGCTAACGACCTGCGGGGAAGCATCGACGGTTGGGACTTCAAGCAGTACGTGCTGGGCATGCTGTTCTACCGGTTCATCTCCGAGAACCTTGCCGCCTACATCAACGAACACGAGCGCAAGGCCGGTAACCCGGGTTTCGCCTACGCCGATCTGAGCGATGTCGACGCCGAGTTCGGGCGGGCCGAGACGGTGAGCGAAAAGGGTTTCTACATCCTGCCGAGCGAGCTGTTCGTCAACGTCCGCCGCCGCGCGAACTCCGACGAGAACCTGAACGAGACCCTGGAGTCGGTGTTCCGCCACATCGAAGGTTCAGCGGTTGGCAGCGATAGCGAGCACGATCTCAAGGGCCTGTTCGACGACCTGGACGTGAACAGCTCGAAGCTCGGGGCCACGGTCGCCCGGCGCAACGAGAAGCTCGTGAAGCTCCTCGACGCGATCGGGGACCTGTCGCTCGGCGATTTTGCCGACAACACGATCGACGCGTTCGGCGACGCGTACGAGTACCTCATGACCATGTACGCCTCCAGCGCCGGGAAGTCCGGGGGCGAGTTCTTCACCCCCCAGGAGGTGTCCGAGTTGCTGGCCCGCATCACCGTGGTTGGCAAGACGGAGGTGAACAAGGTCTACGACCCGGCATGCGGATCAGGGTCGCTGCTGCTCAAGTTCGCCAAGGTGCTCGGCAGGGACAACGTCCGCCAGGGGTTCTTTGGTCAGGAGGTGAACCTGACCACGTACAACCTGTGCCGGATCAACATGTTTCTCCACGACATCAACTTCGAGAAGTTCGATATCGCCCTCGGCGACACCCTCATCGACCCAGCCCACGAGGACGACGAGCCGTTCGAGGCGATCGTCTCCAACCCTCCATATTCGATCCGCTGGGAGGGCGATGCCAACCCGCTGCTCATTAACGACCCCCGCTACTCGCCAGCCGGTGTACTCGCCCCGAAGAGCAAGGCCGACCTGGCATTCACGATGCACATGCTCTCGTGGCTGGCGGTCAATGGCACGGCCGCCATCGTCGAGTTCCCCGGCGTCCTTTACCGCAGCGGGGCCGAACAGAAGATCCGGAAATACCTGATCGACAACAACTACGTCGACGCAGTGATCCAGTTGCCGCCCGACCTCTTCTTCGGCACCACGATCGCCACCTGCGTGATCGTCCTGAAGAAATCGAAGGCCGACAACAAGACCCTGTTCGTCAACGCGTCGGCCCTGTTCGCCCGGAGCGGCAACAAGAACAAGCTCCTGGAGGACCACCAGCGGAGAATCCTCGATTCGTTCATCTCCCGTACCGACACCGACCATTTCGCCCGATTGGTCGACAACGCGGAGATCGCCGGCAACGACTACAACCTCTCGGTCTCGTCGTATGTGGAGGAGGAAGACACCCGCGAGATCGTCGATATCACGGCGTTGAACGCCGAGATCGCCCGAATCGTCGAACGCCAGCAAGAGCTGCGAGTGTCCATCGACGCCATCGTTGCCGACCTCGAAGGTTCGGACCTCGAGGACGCAGCGTCATGACAGCGACGCCGACGTGGGAGCAGTTCAACGCCCCAGTCCTGTTGGTGCTCAGTGACGGAACGGTGCGTTCATTTAGGCAACTTCGCCGTGACGTGGCCGACGCCGTGGAACTGACAGTCGAGCAGCGCGCCGAGACGTTGCCGTCCGGTCAGCTCCGGGCTCACAACCGCATCGGCTGGGCAGCGTCGTACCTCACCCGCGTCAATGCGCTCATCCGCCCAACTCGCGGCCATTACTCGATCACCGAATTTGGTCGGGAGCTCCTCTCACAGCACCCCACCGGGATCACCGAGAACGACCTCAGGGCCGTCGCTAAGGAGGGGGATGAGTGGTGGATCACGCGCCGGTCGGCCGATGGAGAGCCATCGCTCACTGGCGATGCCCCATCGAGCGATCTCGACCCGACCGAGCAGGTCGAACAGGGCGTGGCGCGAATTCACGAGGAAGTCGCATCGGAGTTGCTCGCTCGCTTGGTTGAGCAGGATCCGGCCTTCTTCGAGGGAGCGGTGGTCGAGCTCCTGCTAGCGATGGGGTACGGCGGCGTGGGTGGGAAAGGCGTCACCACCGCCCTGCACGATGGGGGAATCGACGGCGTCATCGACCAAGACGTGCTCGGCCTCAGCAAGGTGTACGTCCAAGCCAAGCGGTACTCACCCACGAACACCGTGCAGCGCCCCGAGGTCCAAGGCTTCGTCGGCGCATTGAGCGGCAAGGCGGACGGCGGGGTGTTCATCACAACGAGCCGCTTTAGTCCGGGCGCCGTCGAGTGGGTCCGGACAGTTCCAGCGCGGATCATCCTCATCGACGGCCGGCGGCTCGCCGAGCTGATGATCGAGTACGGGGTTGGGGTCCAGGTCCAGCGGACCTACCGAGTCGTCAAGATCGACGAGGACTTCTTCACGTGAGCCGCATCGACGACCTAATTCGGAGGCACTGCCCATCGGGGGTCGAGTACCGAGCGATCGGGGAGATATGCCAGCTCGTTCGCGGGAACGGTATGCCGAAGTCGGACTTCGTCGAGGCCGGAGTCGGCTGCATCCACTACGGCCAGATCTACACGTACTACGGAACGTGGACAACGGAGACTCTGTCGTTCGTCTCTCCGGAGAAGGCGGCCAAGCTCGCAAAGGTCGCTCCTGGGGATCTCATCGTGACCAACACGAGCGAGAATATCGACGATGTCTGTAAGGCCGTGGCCTGGCTCGGTGGGGTCCAAATCGTGACCGGCGGCCATGCGACAGTCCTGAAGCACGACCAGGATCCAAAATACCTCGCCTACCTCCTGCAGACAGCGCAATTCCATTCTGAGAAGAAGCGGCACGCCACCGGAACGAAGGTCATCGACGTCTCGGCAAACCGATTGGCAAAGATCCGGATTCCGGTTCCGCCAATTGAGGTGCAGCGGGAGATCGTCCGAGTTCTTGATATGTTCCAGTCGC
>WPCG01006623.1_pt1 | contig 10534 bp, 10 predicted proteins | sample 5403311 | NCBI WGS metagenome assembly WPCG01 (sample SAMN12869467, study PRJNA574797) | sludge metagenome | isolation source: wastewater treatment of Control | place: China:Beijing | collected 2019-05-17 | reverse complement strand
GGCGTGGGTGAGGAACACGGCGGCATCGGCTTCGACGTCGCCCAGTTCCTCACCCACGCCGGCACCAGCCCCAGCCTGGTGCCGGAGAAATTCTTCGCCGAGTGGGGCATCGACCCCGAATACCGCCAGCGCGGCGGCCTCACCGCAGCGCACAGCGAAGCCGTGCCGCGCGAAGTCTGGCTGCTGCAGCGCAAGCCCACCAAGCCCGGCAAGGACCTCGGCAAGACCACCGGCTGGATCCACCGCACCGCACTCAAGCAGCGCGGCGTGAAGATGCTCGCCGGGGTCGAGTACCTGCGCATCGACGACGCCGGCCTGCACATCCGCGTCGGCGACGAGACCCGGCTGCTGCCTGTCGACAACGTCGTCATCTGCGCCGGTCAGGAGCCGCTGCGCGACCTGGAAGAGGCCCTCAGGGCCGCAGGCATGCCGGTGCACCTCATCGGCGGCGCCGATGTAGCTGCCGAACTGGACGCCAAGCGGGCGATCAAGCAGGGCACCGAGCTCGCCGCGTGCATCGAGACGCTGGCCGCCACGCCGCCGGCCGCAGCGCCCCTGCCCGGCCAGCCGCTGCTGTCGACGCTGAAGCTGAGCATCGACGGGCAGGTCGCCATCGTTGCGCTGAACCGCCCCGACAAGGCCAACGCCATGAACATGGCGATGTGGCAGGAGCTGCGCCAGGTCATGCAGTGGGTGGACCGCACGGCGCAGCTGCGCGCGGTGGTGCTGCATGGCGAGGGCCGCCACTTCACCTCGGGCATCGACCTGGAGATGATGATGGGGCTGCTGCCACAGGTGCGCGATGCCTGCGAGGCGCGCACGCGCGAGAAGCTGCGTGATCTGATCCTCGACCTGCAGGACACCCTGAGCAGCCTCGAGCGCTGCCGCAAACCGGTGCTCGCAGCCATCCACGGCGCCTGCGTCGGCGGCGGGGTGGATCTGGTGTGCTGCGCCGACATGCGCTACTGCGCCGCGGATGCGCGCTTCTCGGTGCGCGAGATCGACCTCGGCATGGTCGCCGACGTCGGCACCCTGCAGCGCCTGCCGCGCCTCGTCGGCGAGGGCATGGCACGCGAACTGGCCTATACCGGGCGCGACTTCGGCGCCGAGGAGGCGCAGGCGATGCGGCTGGTGAACCGGGTCTTCGACAGCCCGCAGGCGCTGCTTGCCGGTGTCTGCCGGATCGCCCGGGAGATTGCCGCCAAGTCGCCGCTGTCGATCCGCGGCGTCAAGCAGGTGATGAACCACAGCCGCGACCATTCGGTGGCCGACGGGCTGGACTACGTCGCCAACTGGAACGCCGCGATGCTGCTCTCCGAGGATCTCAACGCGGCGATCCGCGCCGGCATGACCAGGCAGGTGCCGAAGTTCAGGGACTGACGGCTATGCCCACAGCGGCGGCTCGTCCATCAGGGCGATCTGCTCGCGCAGTTCGAGGATGCGGTCCTGCCAGTAGCGCTGCGTGTTGAACCACGGAAACGCCGCGGGAAAGGCGGGATCGTCCCAGCGCCGCGCCAGCCAGGCGCTGTAGTGGAGCAGGCGCAGGGTGCGCAGGGCCTCGACCAGATGCAGCTCGCGGGTGGCGAAGTCGTGGAAGTCCTCGTAGCCGGCAAGCACGTCACCGAGCTGCCGGCTCATGTCCTCGCGGCTGCCGGAGAGCAGCATCCACAGATCCTGCACCGCCGGCCCCATGCGCGCGTCGTCGAAATCGACGAACTGCGGCCCGCGCACCTCGCCGCCTTCGCTCCACAGCACATTGCCCATGTGGCAATCGCCATGCAGGCGGATCTGCGCCACCTTGCCGGCACGCTCGAAGCAGTGGCGCACGCCGTCGAGCGCCTGCGCCACGGTGCTCGTCCACGCCGGCAGCAGGTCGGCGGGAATGAAACCGTGGTCGAGCAGATAGGTGCGCGCCGCCTCGCCGAACTCGGCAATGCCCAGCGTCGGCCGCGCCTCGAAGCGGCGCAGCGCGCCGACCGCGTGGATGCGCCCGAGAAAGCGCCCTAGCCACTCCAGCGTGTGCGCATCGGACAGTTCCGGGGCGCGCCCGCCAACGCGCGGGTAGAGGGCGAAACGCAGCTCCTCGTGATGCTGCAGCGTAGCCCCGGCAAACGCCAGCGGCGCCACCACCGGCAGCTCGCGCGCGGCCAACTCGGCGACGAAGGCGTGCTCCTCGCCGATCGCCGCATCCGACCAGCGCCCGGCACGGTAGAACTTCGCCACCACCATGCTGCCGTCGTCAAGACCGATCTGGTAGACACGGTTCTCGTAGCTGTTGAGCGCCAGCATGCGGCCGTCGGTGCGCAGGCCGAGGCTGTCTACGGCATCGAGGATGCGCTCCGGGGTGAGCGTGGCAAATGGCGTCGCGCTGACCGTCTGCGGCGCCCGCGCTGCGGCTGACGGGTTCTTCCGCTTCCTCATGGCCTGCGCCTGGCCTGACCGAGTTGCCCCGGCCTCACCCCCAGCGCAGCGCAGACACTGCCGGTCAGCGCCTTCAGGCGCGCATGGACGGCAGACATGGCATCGGCAAACGCCTCGCGCTCAAGGGAAACCCGGTGCAGCACCTCATCTGCATCTTCGCTGTCATCGTTGAAATCGTGGAAGTGGATGAGCACACGCCGGTCATCGAAGGCCATGTAATGGGCCATGGAGAGGTATTTGCAATGTTGCTCAGAGTGCTCGGCAGCGTCGTCATTGAGAATGTTCAGCGAGCCCGGAGAAGCGCGATAGCGCCGCAGCGCATCGACGGTGTTCTCCAGCATCTGCATGCCCACGGGCTCTGAACCGGAGAAGGTACGCGAACCAGTGGGCGCAGCGCTGTCGAAGATCTCGACTTCCACGGACCATGACAGGCAGTCGGACAGCAGACGCTCATCCACCGCCTCCTTGTGCTGTGCGACGAAGGCTCTCAGTGCTTCGACGTAGGCACCAAAGAATGCCTTGCCGCTGCTGTCGGCGAGGAAATCGAGCGACACCCTGGCCATGTCGACGGTAACCCCGTCATAGCTCACCCATGACTCGGCAAGCAGTGCATCGGCGGGAATCGCAGGCAGCTGCAACGGTCTGTTGGTGGCCCACAATCCCCAGAGCTTCTTCACGGTGATCGCGCGCAGGACGCCAAAGTTGCCACCTACCCGGTAGCGCGGATCAATCAGGGCCGCAGGCCCGGCGTTGTCAGTCATACGGATGGGATTCCAGTGCCGTCGCAAAGGCGCGATTATATGACACTGCAAACCACAGCCCGGGCGTCAATGAGCCACCCCGTTGAGCCAGCGACCGCAGCTCAGTAGTCGAGCAGGCTGCGGCAGGTCTCGCGGCGCCCGGAGAGGGCGGAGAAGCGCGCCAGGCGGTCGCGCACGAAGTCGTCGCTGATCGCGCTGTTGGCGCACCACTCGCGCAGCTGCATGGCCTGGGAGACGAGTTGCAGGCGCAGCGAGATGCTGGCCAGGGTGTGGAAGGGATAGGCACTGGTGTCGCGCCAGTTCTCGTCTTCCTCGTCCGCCGCGGCGGGCGCGTCAACGGATGCGGCCGCCGCCTCGACCGCTTCGCCGGCTGGCACGACCGGCGCAGCGGCCTCCTGGGCGACGGCCGCGGTGAAACAAAGCAGAAGCATCAGGGGCAGGATGCGGAGCGTCTTCATGCCCCTGATAACGGCAGCGCCGGCGGCCGACTTGAGCGGCCGCCAGCATTGCCGCTCAGCTCTCCAGTGCCTTGACGTGGGTGATCACCTCGGCAATGGCCTGCTGCGCACTGCCGTACAGCATGCGGCAGTTGTCCTTGTAGAAGAGCGCGTTCTCGATGCCGGAGTAACCCGCACCCTTGCCGCGCTTGACCACGATGACGTTGTGCGCCATGTCCACATTGAGGATGGGCATGCCGTAGATCGGGCTGGACTTGTCGGTACGCGCCACCGGGTTCACCACGTCGTTGGCGCCGATAACCAGGGCGACGTCGGCCTGCGGGAACTCGGCGTTGATCTCCTCGAGGTCGAAGATCTTGTCGTAGGGCACCCCGGCTTCGGCGAGCAGCACGTTCATGTGGCCCGGCATCCGTCCGGCCACCGGATGGATGGCGAACACCACCTCCACCCCGCCCTCTTCCAGCAGTTGCGCCATCTCCCACACCTTGTGCTGGGCGCCGGCCACGGCCATGCCGTAGCCGGGGACGATGATGACCTTGCTGGCGTAGCGCATCACCGATGCCGCATCGAGCGCGGAAAACTCCCGCATGCTGCCTTCGATGGCCTCGCCACCGCCCGCGGCCGCACCGCTGATCGGCGTGAACAGCACGTTGGAGATCGGCCGGTTCATCGCCTTGGCCATCAGCTGGGTAAGCAGCGTACCCGAGGCACCGACGACGATGCCGGCGACGATCAGCGCGGGATTGCCCAGGACGTAGCCCTCAAAGCCCACTGCCAGACCGGTGAAGGCGTTCAGCAGCGAGATCACCACCGGCATGTCGGCACCGCCAATGGGGCTGGTGAGGATGACGCCGAGCACCAGGGCGAGGACGAAGAAGGCGACGATGAGTTCGCCCTTCACCTCGCCGGCGGCGACGATGACGCCGCCCAGCCCCACCACCGCCAGCGCCAGCAGGATGTTGACGGCGTTCTGCGCCGGCAGTCGCCAGGCCGACTTCATGATCCCCTGCAGCTTGGCGACGGCCACGCAGGAGCCGGAGAAGGCCACCGAGCCGATCAGCGCGCCAAGTACCGCGAGAGTGGTGACCACGGTGCCATGAACCTCGCCGCGGGCAAACTCCAGCGCCGCAATCGCTGCCGCAGCGCCACCGCCCATGCCGTTGTAGATGGCGACCATCTGCGGCATGTCGGTCATCTTCACCACCTTGCCGGACCACCACGCCAGGGCGCCGCCGGAGGCGATGGCGACGATCATCAGGCCAAAGTTCTGCATGCCCGGGGTGGCAAAGGTGACCAGGGTGGCGGCAATCATCGCCAGCCCGGCCCAGACGATGCCGCGCCGCGCGGTGACCGGGGAGCTCATTGCCTTGAGGCCAAGGATGAAGACCACGGCGACGGCAAAATAGGATGCGTCGATGAACCACTTGGCGGTCATTGCGCGCCCTCCTTCGCTTTACCGGCCTTGTTGGCGCCGGGCTTGAACATTGCCAGCATGCGTTCGGTGACCACATAGCCGCCGGCCGCATTGGCCGCGCCGAGGAACACCGCGACGAAACCGATCGCCAGTTGCAGCGGGCTGTCGGGGTCGGCATGGCCGAGCACCACCATGGCTCCGACCAGCACCACGCCGTGGACGAAGTTGGAGCCGCTCATCAGCGGCGTATGCAGGATCACCGGCACGCGCGAAATCACCTCGTAACCGGTGAACGCGGCCAGCATGAAGATATACAGTGCAGTAAAGCCTTCCATGTGCCTCTCTCCGCTTACAGTCCCAGCGCCTGCTTCACCGCGGCGTGGCGAAGCTCGCCGCCGTGGGTGAGGCAGCAGCCCGCCATCACCTCGTCCTCCCAGTCGAGCGCCAGGGCGCCGTCCTTGATGAAGGGCGAAATGAAGTTGAACAGGTTCCTGGCATACATCTCCGAGGCATGCACCGGCATGCGGCTGGCGATGTGGGTGGGGCCGATGACCAGCACGTCGCTGATCCATACCTTCTCGCCGGCCACCGTACCCTCGACGTTGCCGCCACTCTCGGCGGCCATGTCGACAACCACCGCACCGGGCTTCATGCGCGCGATCATCTCGGCGCTGATGATCTTCGGCGCCGCCTTGCCGGGAATCGCCGCGGTGGTGATCAGTGCATCGCACTGCGCCACCGCCTTGGCCAGGCGTTCGGCCTGGCGGGCCTTCTCGTCGTCGCTGAGTTCGCGCGCGTAGCCCCCACTGCCGGCTGCGGAAACCCCGGTATCGACGAACTTGGCACCGAGGGACTCGACCTGCTCGCGGGTCTCCGGACGCACATCGTAGGCCTCCACCATGGCGCCGATGCGGCGCGCCGTGGCAATGGCCTGCAGGCCGGCGACGCCGGCGCCGATGACCAGCACCTTGGCCGGACGGATGGTGCCGGCAGCGTAGGTCAGCATGGGGAAGAACTTCGGGCTGTGGTCGGCGGCAATCAGCGCGCACTCGTAGCCGGCTACCGCGGCCTGGCTGGAGAGCACGTCCATCGACTGCGAACGGGTGATGCGCGGCAGCAGTTCGAGCGCAAAGGCGGTGATCCCCCTTTCCATCAACTGACGGGCGCGCTCGGCACTGCTCCACGGCTGCAGCATGCCGAGCAGCACGCTGCCCGGCTTCATCGCCGCAATGCACTCGGGGCCCGGGGGCTGCACGCACAGCAACACGTCGGCGGTGCCGAACACCGCCGCCGCATCGGCAACCAGCTCGACACCGTCAAAGACGCTGTCAGGGAAATGCGCCGGCACGCCGGCGTCCTTCTGCAGTACGACCTGGGCACCCAGGGACTGGTACTTCTTGACGACCTCCGGCACGACCGACAAGCGTCGTTCACCGGCCAGGCTTTCGCCAGGCACGCCGATGATCAGGGGCATGGGGCTTCCTCCCGCACAATATGGGTCTATCGGTTGCGCGCCGCCCCTGCCATGTGTGCAACGTGCCGGCACTTCCCAGGCCTGCCGTTGCTTAGTTATATGACTCCCTGCCGCGCACCAGAACAGTGCACGACCAGCGCACATCGGATAATACCGATATTCTTACCATACGCAACCGTATTGCGGGTAAACCTGAACCCACTCCCGGCCTCCAGCGCCCCCCCCCCCTGAGAGCACCACCGCGGACGCGCCCATCCACCTCGCGCCCGCCCCTCCTAGCAGTCTGTCGGGCTTGAGCGATCGTCGCGAGCCAAGTGGGAAAGCGAGGCCAGATTCGGCCGTTTTCGAGGCGCATAGTGGTTCTATGCAACGAGAAAACGGTCGGACCTGGACCGCTTCTCCCACTGGCGCAGCAGATCAGTCTCAAGTCCGACAGGCTGCTAGGCCGGCGCTCCGGCGCATAGCCAGGGCAACATGCCCTGCAGGAAGCGGGTCGTCGAAGGCATGAAGCAGCTGCCATGGTGATAGCACGGATCCAGCGTACTGACGATGATCCGCCCACCGGAGCTGACGGTGTCGTCATACAGCACGGAATCCCCCTCAACCGTATCCACCAGTGACTGTGCCCCCTCGGGGAGGCTCAGCACTCCGTGACGATGCCATGTCGCATCAGCAAGGGTCAGGTGCTGGAACAGCCCGTGCTGCGGCGCAGCCAGGCGCAGACCCGAATCCGCCCCCGGGGTCAGCCACCACCAGAAGTTGACTGGCGCCGCTTTCCAACTCACCCCCGGCACCCACTCCTGTGCCTCGTTGTCGCCCATCACCACCAGGGTCTTGCCGGCAGCAAGAAAGGCGTCGAAGCAGGCTTTTGCCGCAATCAGATCGGCAGGATCCTGCCGGCTGGCAACATACAGGCAGTCGAAGGCGTCCAGGTCAGTGGCAGCGAGTTCGGGCGCGTAGATCGTCGCGGAGAAATAACCGGCCAGAGCGGGGTCGTTACGGGTCGCATGGTGATAATAGGTACCCCCGTCAATGAAGGCGATGCGCATGGTCATACTCCTGCGGGCGCGCCGGCGTGAAGCCAGCGCAACAGTTGGGGGGAGATGCGCGCCGCGGTAGTCGCATCTTCGGTATACATCCACATCGTGTTGCCGGCATGCATCAACACCTGCCCGCCACCAGGGCGCTGCCACACCCAGTCGAGCGGCGAGCCATCGGCGCTCAGACGATGAAGCACGCGGGCGCCTATCGGCGGCGGATTTGCGCCACGGCCGTAAAAACCGGCAACGCCACGACGCAAGGACAGGTCGGCCGGATCGACGCCGTCAAAGACCGGATGAGCGCTGACGCGCTCGACCATCAGATCCTTCAGACCTCGACCACGAGCCGGCATGAACGCCGCCAGACCGGGGAGCACGGGATAGGCAAGATGACCATTGAATACCAGTGTTCCACCTTGATCGAGGAAGCGGCAAAGACCCGCGCTGCGCGCAGCGAGGGCTCGCTGGTCGATGTGCGCCGGCACGAGGATGGCATCGTAGCTCGCGAGCTCGTCATCGTTCAGGCTGCGCACGGCGCGTGAGTGGATTCCCTGCGCCTCCGGCAAACACAGAAAGGCGCTGGTCTCATGTGAGATCGAACGCAAATGCAGTATGGCTGTCATGCGTGGCAAACTCCTGGGTGGGTTGAGGGTCAGGCAGTCGAAGAAAATACCGGCACGGCGGCACCCGGCCCGGGGCGCCCGGGGAGGACGACGCGGCACACCGGCAGGCGGTAGAGCTCGGAGAGGGCGCGCTCGTCCATGACATCGGCGGGTGCGCCGAATGACTGGCGCCCGGCATCAAACATCAACAGCGCGTGTGTGGCGAATTCGAGCGCATGCTGGGGAGCATGGGTGCTGACGACGACGGTGATCCCTCCCGCCGCAAGTTCGGCAAGCAGGCGCAGGATCAGGGCCTGGTTGTGCCAGTCCATGGCTGCCGTAGGCTCATCGAGCAGAAGCAGATCGGCCTCGGCGGCCAAGGCCCGCGCCATCAGAACCAACTGGCGCTCGCCGCCGGAGAGCGAGGAAAAGCTGCGCGCCGCCAGGTGAAAGGCCTCGACGCGTTGCAACGCGGCCTCGGCCACCGCCCAATCGTGCCGTTTGGGCGCACCGAGCAGGGAGACGCTCACTGCGCGCCCGAGCAGCACCATTTCCAGTGCTGACAGCGGCAAGGCCGGGTGCACCTCCTGCGGAACGTAACCCACCCTGGGCGGGCGGCGAACTTGCCCTCCGCAGGGTTCGGACAGCCCCGCAAGGGTTCGCAGCAGCGTGGACTTGCCGGTCCCGTTGGGCCCCAACAGCGTGCACAGGGCGCCCCGCGGCAAGGAAAAGGAGAGTCTGGAGAAGATCCAGCGCTCGCCATAGCGCTGACTCAGGTCGCGCACATCGAGCACTGCCGCTGCCTCAACCATGAAGCGCCCTCCCCATCCGCCGCACCAGGAATGCGAAGAGCGGCGCCCCAAGGAGTGCTGTGAGGATGCCGAGCGGAATCTCCACTTCGGCAACACTGCGGGCAAGAGTGTCGACGGCGATCAGATACAGCCCCCCCGCGAACATGGTGCTGAGCAGGAAGCTCCGGTGATCCGCGCCGAATGCCATGCGGACCAGATGCGGTACCACCAGCCCGACCCAGCCAACGACGCCGCTGACCGCAACGCTGGCGGCAGCGATCAGCCCTACCGCGGTCAGCGCCAGCGCGCGCGTGCGGCGTACCGGTACGCCGAGGCTGCGTGCATCCTCCTCGCCGAGGCTCAGCGCCATCAGATGGAAGCGCAAACCGTACAACAGCGCCAGGCTGAACAGGATGCACGGTGCCGCCACCCACAGACGCTCGGCATTGGCCGCAGCAAGGCTCCCCATCAGCCAGAAGACGATCGCCGGCAGCTGGTTCTGCGGATCCGCCAGCAGCTTGATCAACGACACCGCAGCGGAGAATACGGCACTGACCACGATGCCCGCCAACACCAGCAGAACGGTACCGCTAAGCTTGCCCTGCGACTGTCCGCCAGCCAGCCAGAACACCGCCAGCAAGGCAGCCATGCCGAACAGCAAGGCCCCCATGACCACGGCCCAGCCATCGCCGAACAAGAGGAGCGCGAGCACGCCTCCGAAAGCCGCTCCCGACGACACGCCAAGTAACTGGGGCTCGGCCAGCGGATTGCGGAACAGACTCTGCAAGGCCGCCCCAGCCGCCGCAAGGCCGGCGCCGATGAGGATGCCAAGCAGCACTCGCGGCAAGCGAACCGACTCCACCACGCGCGCCTCCAGCGGGGACCACTCGTGAGAGAAGGAAAACCAGGGAGACAACAGGATCGCGGCCACGGTGCCGGGCGGCACGGCATAGCGTCCAGCGCCGAGCGCCAGCACAGCGCCGACCAGCAGCAAGGCAAGCAGGAGAAGCGGCACGCCGCGGTGGCGCATGCGCACCGGGATGCTCATCGCGCACCTGCCGCAAACAGTCGCAGGTAGTCCGCACTGGCGCCGTTCTCCGCGATACGGAGCACACGATCGATGTCGGCCTCATCGGCCGCATAGCCATACAGCATCTGATAGGCCGCGACGATGCGCGCGCGCAGGCCCGGCTGAGCCAGCCCGGGATGAAACAGCGCATGCAGCCAGTCCAGCGCCAACGGTGTTTCCTGGCTCGGCGGATCCCAGCGGAAGCCGCCGCGTGGGTAGATATATACCCTCCCCTGGCGAACCGCGGTGACATCGGCAAAACGCGGATCGCGCAGAATGTCCGCTGGACTCAGTCCCGGCTCGAAGTTGTTGAGCAGGATCACCTCGGGGTTCCAGCGCAGGATCTGCTCAACACCAACGGGGGCAAAACCCGGCACCTCGGCAGCGACGTTCCTGCCTCCGGCGATGCGGATGTCGCCATCCATGCTGGTTCCTCTACCCGCGGCCTGCAAGGCAGAGCGCGCACGCATCAGATAGACCACCCGCGGGCGCGCCTCATCCGCC
>WPCG01089549.1_pt1 | contig 10535 bp, 9 predicted proteins | sample 5403311 | NCBI WGS metagenome assembly WPCG01 (sample SAMN12869467, study PRJNA574797) | sludge metagenome | isolation source: wastewater treatment of Control | place: China:Beijing | collected 2019-05-17 | reverse complement strand
GAACATCTCCCCCGGCTCGCCTCCGCGAACGGCTGCAAGTCCGGGCAGCTTTCCAGAGTCCGCAAAGACCCTCTTCACGCTTCCCGGAACCAACAACGCCGCGCCGCCTATCCCCGCCGCAAGGCTCTTCTTTAAAAACTCTCTTCGATCCATTCTCACACCTCCTCGAACAGCTGTCGTGCTATAATATCATGTCTGTATTTTTCGGCTGCTCAGTAATCCCTACTATCTTGCCAAGGAGGCAAAAGAAACAATGAAAAGGTTTTTCTACTGCTTCGGCGTGTTCGCGTTTCTGTTGCTCGTCGTCGGAGGAGGCTTCGGCTTCTGGAAGCTCTCCCCGTTCATCTTCGCCCGGTCCGCGTCCGCCCCTCTGATCGCCGTTTCGGGAGAGCCGATCCGCCTTCCCGCTCCTTCCGTCGAGGGAACCGTCTCTCTGGAGGAAACGCTGGCGAAGCGGCGTTCCGTCCGTGCCTTCGAGAATACGCCCGTTCCGCTCGCCGCTCTCGGACAGATACTCTGGGCAGCGCAGGGGATCACCCTGCCGGAGAAAGGGTACCGTACAGCCCCCTCCGCAATGAGTTCCTATCCGCTCCGCGTGTACGCCGTGGTGGAAAGCGTCGCCGACCTGCCCCCCGGCCTCTACGCCTACCAACCGGAAGAGCACGCCCTCCTTCCCGTCTTCTCGGGACCGGCGAAAGAGCGGGCCATGACGGCCGTTCGTCAACCATGGATTCTCTCCGCCCCCGTCGTCCTCTTCATCACAGGACGGTACGGGCAGCTCGAAAAAGCTTTCGGCGATGCCGCCCGTTTTTGCGTCGACGCGGAGACCGGCCACGCATCCCAGAACGTCTACCTTCAGGCAACCGCCCTCGGACTCGGCACGGTTGCCGCGGGAGGCGTCGACGGGGAGGCTCTGAAAGAGGCTTTTTCCATTCCCGTCGAGGAGACGCCGCTCTACGCGATGCCCCTCGGATTCCCGAAAACGGAGTAAGAGAAAAACACCAACCGCGGCGCACCGGAGTTCCTTCCCCATTCCCGGTGTGCCGCGGTTGGTCGAAGACGACGTTTCGGCCATGTATCAGGGCGTCTTCGTTTCTTCCAGCATCTCCTCCAGAAGGCGTCGGACCTCTTCCGCCTCCGTTTCGTATTTCGCGATCATCTCGCGCCGCTTCTCCTCGGGTACGGTCAAGGCGGCGGGATCTTCCAAAAGATACCTCTTTTTCTTTTCCAGGATGCGCAGCAGCTCTTCCCTGTCCCGAAGAAGCTTCTGCCACTCAAGGTAGCTCTCCTGGTCCTCGTTCTCCTTAATAAACGCTCTGCTCACAGCTATCCCCCCTCTCAAACGATGAAAAGCGCAACAATACACAAGGCCACGGAAAGGATCCGGGGCCCTGTTGGCTCTTCATGATGACGACAGAAAAAACTGCGTTTTCGAATCTATTATCGCCCAACCGCGGAGCTTTTGCAAGCGTCTCCGCAGTCGAACCAGCCGTTCACACCGTCGATCCCGAAGCGATAGTATGAAGCGCGCGGGATCGATGTACGGAGACAGCCCGCGCGCTTCATTGGAGAACTCTCGAAACTACGTCGCTCCTACAGGTTCCGAAGCACCATCGCCACTCCCTGACCGCCGCCGATGCACGCGCTGACGATTCCGAACTCCTTCTTTCGGCGTTTCAGCGAGTAGATCAGCGTCGCGAGGATCTTTCCTCCGGTCGCCCCTATCGGGTGGCCGAGCGCGATCGCGCCGCCGCACGGGTTCAGCTTCTCCATGTCGAACGGCAAATCCCTGTGGCATGCGAGAATCTGCGCGGAGAATGCTTCGTTGATCTCGACGATGTCCATATCTTCCAACGACATACCGGCGCGCTCAAGCGCCTTCGGCATGGCGACCACAGGCCCGAGCCCCATGTGCAGCGCGTCGAGCGCGCCCGAAGCGTACCCGAGGATCTCCGCCAAAGGTGTGAAGCCGTTCGCCGCCGCCCAATCGCTGTCGGCCACTATATACGCGCTCCCGGCGTCGCACAGGGCGGAGCTGGAACCCGCCGTGATCGTCCCGTCCTTTTTGAAGAGCGCGGGCAGCTTCCCCAACGATTCCATCGACGTGTCGCTCCTGGGAATCTCGTCGGTATCGACCATGATGGTTCCCTTCTTCCTGTCCTTGATCGGAACGGGAACGATCTCGTCGGCGAAGAACCCGCCTTCTATCGCCGCGACTGCTTTCCTGTGGCTGTTGAGCGCGTATTCGTCCTGCTCTGCCCTGGTGATGGAGCGCTCCTCGACGAGCACTTCCGCCGTCGCCCCCATGAGCATATCCGAAAGAGGACAGTGGAATCCGTCCTTGTGGAGCGCGTCGAGCGCCTTCTTTTCGCCCATCCGGTACCCCCATCGGGCCTCCGGAAGAAGGTACGGCACGTTGGAAGCGCTCTCCATACCGCCCGCGGCGACGGCGACCATGTCCCCGAGCCGGACTTTGTCCGCCGCGAGCATCGCCGTCTTGAGGCTGGAACCGCAGCGCTTGTTGATCGTGAACGCGGGAATGGACTGAGGGAGTCCGGCGCGGAACATCGCGATACGGGCGGGATTCGCCCCGATGCCCGCCTGCCAGCCGTTCCCCATGATCACCTCGCCGATGTCCTCCGGGGAAACTCCCGACCGCTTCACCGCCTCCGCGAGAGCTACAGCCCCAAGATCGGGAGCGGTCAGATCCTTGAGCGCCCCGCCGAACTTCCCGCCGGGCGTTCTGCACGCGCTTAATAGTACCGGTTTGCCCATTTTTCTTCCTGTCCTTTCGTATTCGTTACTCGATGCCCTTCATAGGCGCGAGATCCGGAGCGACGTCGTACTCCATCGTCGTGTTCGCCTTCAGCTCCTCGGGAGTCACTTCCGGCGCGATTTCACAGAGCACCATTTTCCCGCCGATCCTCCGGATAAGGCAAAACTCGGTGACGACGACGCTGACCACGTTCGCTCCGGTAAGCGGCAAAGTGCACTCCTTCACCAGTTTCGGGCGCCCCTTCTTGTCGCAGTGCGTCGTGGCGACGTACACCGCTTTCGCGCCGGTCACAAGATCCATCGCCCCGCCCATGCCGGGAACCATCTTGCCGGGAATCATCCAGTTGGCGAGATTCGAATGACTGTCCACCTCAAGGGCGCCGAGCACCGTCGCGTCGAGATGTCCGCCCCTGATGAGCCCGAAGCTCATGTCGCTGGCGACGATGGACGAACCGGGAAGCAACGAGAGGCAGCGCCCCCCCGCGCCGATGAGTCGAAGGTCGTCCACATCCGGTTTCGGCCCTGCCCCGATCACGCCGTTCTCCGTCTGCAGCATCACGTGCACTCCCTCGGGGAGATAGTCCGACACGAGCGTCGGAATGCCGATGCCGAGGTTCACCACGGCGCCGTCCTCGAAATCGAGCGCGATCCGTTTCGCTATTCTATGGCGGACAACTTCTTCATCAAGTACGGGAAGCATAGTATCCGTCTCCTTTCAGAACAAGTATATCGACGAGCATGCCGGGTGTGACGACGTCGTTGGGGTCGATATCGCCCTGCGCCAGGATCATATCGACCTCCGCGATCACCAGGCCGGCCGCCGTCGCCATCGCGGGGTTGAAGTTGCGGCCCGTGCCGTAATAGGTCAGGTTTCCCCAGCGGTCCGCCTTGTACCCGCGGATGATCGCCACGTCCGCCTTCAGGGGAAGTTCGAGAATAAACTTTTTTCCGTCGACCTCAATGAGCTGCTTCCCCTCCTCGTGAATCGTCCCGACGCCGGTCGGCGTCAGAAAACCGCCGAGACCGAACCCTCCGCAGCGGATCCGCTCGACGAAAGAGCCCTGCGGAACCAGTTCGAGCTCCATCTTCCCCTCGTTGAAGAGTCTCTGCGTCTCCCTGTTCAGCCCGACGTGCGACGCGGTCACCTTGCGGCACTGGCCGTTCACAACAAGCTTGCCGTGGCCTATTCCTTCCGGGTGCCGGTCGTTGGCGTAGAGCGTGTCGTTCGATATAAGATGCAGATTGTCCGTTCCCTGCGCCACGAGCGCGTCGATCAGGGTATAGGGAACCCCCGCATAGTTGAATCCTCCCACCATCAGCGAGGAACCGGGCTGTATGTGCGTCACGGCCTCCTCGGCGGACATGACGGGCTTGATGAGCTTATGCGCCATGAAGAGATGACACCTCCTTTAAGATTGAGCAGCGTCGGACGAAGATGGGCGATTTGCCCGAGCCACCGCTTTTCGTTTCTGGAGCAGGAACACTCCCACAAGAATGACGAGCGCGAGAATGTCGGTATAGATGTTGGGAACGATCAGGAGGAACGGAACCGCGAGCAGCAGCACTCTTTCGAAGAGGGAAAGGACCGAGAAGTAGTAGCCCTGGACCGCTGCGGCAAGACCGATGATCGCCATCAGCGCGGTACCGAAGGAGAAGATGATCTGGAAAATATTCCCCTGGAAAAGCAGATGACTGTTATAAATGAACATGTACGGCACGAGGAACCCCGCCATCGCTGTGATCAGCGCGGTGAACCCCGTCTTGATCGCATTGCTCCTGGCGATTCCCGCCGCGGCGTAGGTCGCGAGCGCCACGGGCGGCGTCACGTCGGCCAGCACGCCGAAATAGAGGCAGAAAAGGTGCGCCGACATCAGCGGCACGCCCATCTGGAAGAGCGCGGGAGCTGCGAGCGTGGACGTGATGATATACTGCGCCGTCGTCGGGACTCCCATACCCAGGATGATCGAACCGATCATCGTGAGGAAGAGCGCCATGGGAAGCACTCCGCCGGAGAGGCTGATGACGAAGGAGGAGAAGGCCAGGCCGACTCCCGTGATGCCGATGACGCCGATGACTAGACCGGAACAGGCGCACGCCGACGCCACTTCGATCGCGCCCATACCTCCGTTGATCAATGCATCGAGAATACGCTTCGGAGTCATTCTGTACTCCGCCTTGCCCAGCCAGGAGACCGCCACCATCAGGACGATCGACCAGAAGACCGCCTTCACCGCCGAATAGCCGAGCGCCAGAAAGACAACGAGCGTGATGATGGGAAGCAGCAGGTGCCACCCCTCTCTGAGAACTCTTCCTATACGGGGAGCAGTTTCCGCAGGAAGATTTTTTATCCCCAGTTTTCCCGCGCGGAAATGCACCATCGCAATGATGGAGATGAAATAGAGCGTCGCCGGGATAGCCGCCGCCACGACGATATCCCAGTACGAAATACCCAGAAACTGCGCCATGATGAAGGCGGCGGCGCCCATAACCGGCGGCATGACCTGTCCGCCGGTGGACGACGCGGCCACGACCGCTCCCGAGAACGCCGGACTGAACCCTGCCTTTTTCATCAACGGGATTGTGAAAGCGCCCGTGGTCACGGCATTCGCGACAGAGCTTCCGGAGACCGTTCCCATAAGACCGCTCGCAACGACGGCCGCCTTGCCGGGGCCGCCCTGGCTGCGGCCTGTCAGGGCGAGAGAGAGATCAATGAAAAACTGTCCTGCGCCCGAAACGCTGAGAATGGCGCCGAAGAGGACGAAAAGGAAGATGAACGAAGCGGAAACACCGAGAGGAACGCCGAAGATACCGTCGGTTCTGAGATACTGGAAAGGCGCCAGCTCTTCGATCGGGAAACCGCCATGTCCGAGAATACCGGGAAAATAGGGGCCGAAGAGCGCGTAGATCGTCGCAAGAATCGCAACGATAGGCAAAGGCCACCCCATTGCGCGACGACCGCCCTCGATCACGAGAATCACCATCATGACGCCGAGATAGATGTCGGACGCGATCGGCATTCCTTCACGCATCGCGATGGCGTCCCAGTTCAGCAGGATGTTCAGACAGCCCGCCACAATCATCCCTGCAAAGACCCAGTCCCAGATATCGATTTTGTCCTTCGGCCGGGACTTGCTCGAAGGATACAGCAGGAACACCAAGCTCCCCATAAACATCCAGTGAACGCCTCTCTGGTACATGGCCGGAAGCAGTCCAAAAGCCGCTGTATAAAGGTGGAAGAGCGACGCCGAAAGGGCTATGCCCGCCACTACCCAGTACTGCCACCCCGAAAGCTCGCGTTTCCTTCCCTCGATCACTTCTTTCTGAAGCGGAGGTGGAATCTGTTCCACGGGGGGATTATTTTCCATAGTCATACACAGACCTCCAGACGGAGTAAAATAAGAAAACCTTCGAGGAAACTCCCGGCCGCCCCTTTCGGACCGGCCGGGTTGCTGAGCACACTCTCTTGATCTTTATACCGGGATACTTCCGTTTACTTCATATCTATTCCCTGTTCTTTGAAATACTTCTTGGCGCCCGCAGCAAACTCCGTAATACCGACGCTCGCCTCTTCCGGAACGAAGTGAGCTGCCTGTGTCGTGATGTTCATGAACTTATCCTTGTTTTCGATGAGCGTTTTCACCAGGTTGTAGGAGAGCGTCTCGTCCATATCGTTCTTCACTACAAGATAATTGCTGTCGGCGATCGTCCGGATGTCCTCCTTGATGCTCTCGTAAACGCCGGCTTTGATCGTGTACGGAATCAGGAAGGGGTTCGCCTCGATGATCTTCTGCACCAGTTCCTCCTCAAGCGGAATCATCACCACGTCGCGCTGCGCGGCCACTTCGAGCACCGCGGAGCCGGGGGCCGCGAAGTTCCAGAAGACCGCGTCCACGTTGCCGTCCTTCAGCGCCATAACGCCTTCCGGTTGGGTGAGCTGTTGTTTCGAAAAATCCTTTTCAGGATCGATTCCCGCCGCGGCGAGAATGAGGTTGGTGAGGATCTGGTCGCCGCCGCCGGGCGCGCCGACGGACACTCTCTTGCCCTTGATGTCCTCCAGCTTGGTGATGCCCGTCCCTTTGACCGTTACCAGGTGCTGCGGCGCGGGGTACATGCTCATGAGAATCTGCAGGGGGAGTTTGCCGTCCGGCTCGAAAGCCTCCGTGCCGGTGATCGCCTGGTAGAGCGCGGAACCCATGGTCATGCCGATATGCGCACGTCCGGACGCGACAAGACGGCAGTTCTCACGCGACGCGGAAGTGGAGCGCGATGTCGCCCGCACGCCGATCCCGGCGTTGGTGAGCACCTCGGCCATGGCCCCGCCGAGGGGGTAGTACGTCCCGCCCACGCCGCCGCTGCCGATGGTGATGAACGTATCGGCCATACCTGTGGACGCGAACACCATGATACCTATGAGCGCAAGTGCCAGAATTCCCTTCTTCATGAACAATTTCCTCCTTTTTGGTGCAAGATAAAGGGGCGATTCCTACCCCTTCCCTTTGAGCGCCTCCGCAGCAGCCTTCAGACCTGCTTCGAGGCGATCTGTCATCATATCCATTTCCTCTTTCGTCGCGACCAGGGGAGGAGCGAAGAGGAACTGGTCCCCCGCCACGCCGCCGATCTGTCCCGTTCCCGGGTACACCACAAGACCGCGCTTCATGCACTCCTCGGTGACGAGGGCGGCCGCCTTCACGGACGGCGAGAACGGCGCCTTCGTCTTCTGATCCGCGACGATTTCGACGCCGCGCATCATCCCCATGCCCCGAACTTCGCCGACGATGGGAATCTCGTTCAGCGCGGGGATTTTTTCATCGAACCGCGCGCCCATCGCGGCGGCGTTCTCGAAGACGTTGTTCGTTTTCATGTAACGGATGGTCGCCGTTACGGCCGCCGCGGTCACCGGGTTCCCGTTGTAGGTGTGTCCGTGCTGGAAGGCGCCGCTTCCGTCGCGGATCGTCTCGGCGATCTCTTTCTTGACGATCATCGCTCCCACCGGAGAGTACCCACCGGCAAGCGCCTTGGCGGAACAGATAATATCGGGCGTTACATTCCAATGCTGCGTACAGAAGGGCTTGCCCGAGCGCCCCATGCCGGTCATGATCTCGTCGGCGACAAGAAGCACGTCGTACTTGGAACAGATCTCGCGCACGATGGGCCAGTACTCCTTCGGCGGATGCAGAGCGCCGACGGTGGACCCCACGATGGGCTCGGCGAAGAACGCCGCCACCGAGGCCGGACCGATGCGCAAGATCTCGCCTTCGAGAGCGCGGGCGCAGGCCACGTCGCACTCGGGATACTTCAGGTTGTGCGGGCAGCGATAGCAGTAGTGCGCCTGAATCTTCGGCCCCTCCATGAAGAGAGGGGCGAAGGTCCGGCGGCGTCCCATGCTACCGGCGAGCCCCATCGTCCCGACGGTGCTCCCGTGGTAGGAGTTCCAGCGCGCGATCATCACGTACTTGCCGGAGCCGTCGCCGTCGCGTTCGACAAAATACTGCCGCGCAATCTTCATCGCCGACTCGATCGCCTCGCTGCCTCCGCTGACGAGCCAAACGTAGTCCAAACCTTCCTGCGTCAAGGAGGTAATCTCTCCCGCAGCCTCGACGGAGACCTTGTTGTTCCAGCGCGACGGATGGGCGAACTCCATCGTGAGAAGCTGCTGATGGATGGCGTCGGCAATCTCCTTCACGCCGTGCCCTATGCTTGAGAGCAATGCGCCGCAACATGCGTCCATATAGGCGTTTCCGTCCTCGTCGTAGATGTAGACGCCCTCTCCCCGGACGGCCGTTCTCAGGTTTCCCTTGAAGCTTCGCGGTATCAAATGTCCAAGATCCACTAAGAAGCAACTCCTTTCAATTTTCCAAGCTTTTGTAGTACATCCTGCGCAGCAGACAGTCAAACGCATTCCGAACGTCTCAGCGCCCCCTCTGCTGCGTGTACACGTCATCCTCCCGCCAGCGCTTTTCGAGCATCCCGAGTTTTTTCGTCACCTCGTCGCCAAGCTGCTGGGCGACGCTTAATATTAGACAGTTCAGGACGCTCATCGGCGCCGCGAAGGAGTCTATGAATGAAATCGGTTTATACGGAACGGCCAGGACATACTCCGACAGAACAGCAAGAGGGCTCGCCAGGTCGTTCGTCAGACAGGCGGTCACAAGCCCCAGTTCAGAAGCCGTTTCGAGTACTTGTACCGTCCACGTGGAATACCGAGGAAAACTTATCCCGAGGACAATACTCTTTTTCGGCGCATTCGCCAGCATCTCGAAGGGCATGTCGGCACTGACATTTTTCACGTTCGGCAGAATCCACGAGAGGTAAAAAGAAAGATAGTAGGCAAGAGAGAAAGAGCTGCGATGCCCCGCGAGATACACGCATTCGGCGGTGGCAATCGCAGCGCCGAGATTTTTCAGATCGTCGGAGCTGATGCTTGAAAGAGTGAGCGTCAATGTCTCGAGGTCCTTGCGGAGCGCCCGCTCGAAGAAGTCGTGCTCCTGCGTGGAGGCATAATCCCTAAGACGTTCGAGCGTCGACAGACGGTCCATCAGGAGATTGGTCATCGCGCTCCGCAGCTGCTGATACCCGGAAAACCCCAGAAGATGCGCCAGGCGGATCACGGTCGTCTCGCTTACCCCGACACGCTCTCCAAGCTGCGAAGCGGTCAGAAAAGCCGCCTCGAGAGAGTATTCGAGAATATAGTTCGCCACAAGCTTTTGCCCCGGCGTCATCTCATGCAGTCGTGATGCGATACATTCTCTGAGCATGCGCCCTCCTTGAAGGAAAAAAATCCTTATCCAATGCATATTGAAGTATTTCCTTCACGGATAATAATCGAAAAACTGCATTTTGTCAAATAGGACAAGCCCGGTGTTTTGAACTCCGCACGCATATGAGAACGAACGTTATTTGAACAAAAAAGCGTCCCTCTTGAAGAAGGACGCTTCGGATAAATGTTACCGTTCGAGGCAGGAAACTAAAGGAGTTGCCTTTTCGCCGGGAGATTGAAAAACTCCCGAAAAACTCTCTCCACCGGCGTTCCTTACGAAGCGGATTCACCCGCCGTAAATCTTGCAGCGAAACCGGCAAGCAGGGCGGCCCCCTTCGGCAAGGACTCGTCGTCGACATTGAACTTCGGGTTATGGTGCTGGTTTGCGGTTCCCTTGGACTCGTCGGCGATCCCGAGGAAGACGTACGCGGCAGGAATCTTCTCCCCGTAGTAGCTGAAGTCTTCGGAACCCATCGCGACGGGAAGCTCCACAACGCGCTCCTCGCCGAACACATCGACGGCGACGGAACGCATGAGCTTGGTCACGACAGGATCGTTCACAGTCACCGGGTAGATCGGGGTATAGACAAGGTCGGCCGTGCAGCGCATCGCGGTGCAGATTCCGTCGGCAACCCGCTTCATAATATCCTGCATCCGGGCGCGTATCTCCGGGTTCGTCGTACGGACGTTTCCCGCCACCCGCGCAGTGTCCGGGATGATGTTCACGGCAGTTCCGGCTTCCAATTTCCCTATGCTGAGCACAACAGTCTCCTGCGGATCGATCTCTCTGCTCACGACTGTCTGCAGCGTCGAGATAACGGTCGCGGCGGTCACGGTCGGGTCGACGGCATGATGCGGCATCGCGCCGTGCCCGCCCTTCCCCTGGATCTTCAGATCCCAGATGTCCGCCGAGGCCATAGCGGGCCCTATGCGGTACCCCAGCTTGCCCGACTCCAGAAGCGCCCACACGTGCAGACCACCTATGGCTTCCACGCCCTCGAGC
>WPCG01100388.1_pt1 | contig 10542 bp, 5 predicted proteins | sample 5403311 | NCBI WGS metagenome assembly WPCG01 (sample SAMN12869467, study PRJNA574797) | sludge metagenome | isolation source: wastewater treatment of Control | place: China:Beijing | collected 2019-05-17 | reverse complement strand
GGCAAAAGGAATTGATACCGTAAACTCAGATCCCTTACCCTCCTTTGAATTAACTTGAATATAGCCACCCATCCTATCTACAAGATCTTTTATTATAAATAATCCCAAACCAGTACTCTGTTCACCAGCTGTACCAGGTTTACCAGTATTAAACTCAAGATTAAAAAGATTCTTTAAGGTTAAATCATCAATACCCACACCGTAATCTTTAACAGTGATCTCAACCCTTGTATCTGTCTTTATTGTTAGATCGATAACAGATTTAGAATAGGAAAACTTAATTGCATTTTCAATTAAATTTCTCAAAATAATACCCAACATATCTCTATCGGACTCAATAACAGGATCCCCACTAATACTATGATTAATTGATATTGACTTATTATTGAGCTGCTCTTTAAAGAAGTCCAAAACCTCACTAGAAAACTCATCTACAACAATCATCGTTGGGGTATATCTTATCTTTCCAACTTGAACCTTTGACCATACAAGTAAATTTGACAAAAGATTTAAAGAGCTATTTGAGGTTGTTAGTATCCTTTTAGAGCAATCAATTAAATCTCTATTATTGGTATCTTCAATCTCTTCTACAAGTATTTCGCTAAGACCAATGATACTTGTAAACATATTTTTTAACTCGTGAGAGATAATTGAGAATAATTTATCCTTCTCCTTATTTGCAAATTCAACAACTTTCTGAGATTTATAGAGACATAGATGTGTTTTAACACGCATTTTAATCTCTGTGGTGTTAAATGGTTTTGTTATGTAATCAACAGCCCCCATATCATAACCTCGTTTTATATCCTCTGGCTCTGCTTTAGCTGTTAAAAATATAATAGGAATATCTTTAACAGAACTGCTCTCCTTAATATATTTACAAACCTCAAATCCATTCATCCCAGGCATCATTACATCTAATAATATTAGATCTGGTGAGATTTTTTCTAATAACTTGAGAGCATTATGTCCATTATTGGCAAAACTTAAAGAGTATTCTCCTCCCAAAACACCTGCAATTACCTTTAAGTTATTAGGATTATCATCTACTATTAAAATTAATCCTTTATCCTGTTTTGTCTTTATATCTTCCATCAGATAAATAATTTAATATATGGAGCTTATGGATTTTAAAGTTTTCTGAATCATCTCAAAATTGAACGAATCTATATACTCTTCTAACTCTTCTGCCTTAGAAATAATATAAGTAATACCTCTTTGCTGACCAAACTTCTTTAAATCATCGGCTAATACAGATAGATCTGTTACAATCATTGAATCCGAAAGAGTATCTATTCGTTGATCAAAAAGAGATTTAATTTCGTCTAGTATCTCTTGAGAAATATTAGAGATATCATCTATAGAAACCTTCTCTTTGACATTATTCTCTACAGCCGCATCATCCTTTTCTGTAATATATGGTAAAAACTTAAGAAGTTCATTAACCAATGTTCTTTTTTGGACAGGCTTCCTTAAATATCCATCAAACAGACTATTAATTCTTGCAATTTCACTTTTCATTGTAGATGCTGTGAGAGCAACAATAGGGATATGCGATGTCTCTGGAATCTTTTTAATAATCTCTGTTGCCTCATAACCATTCATTCCAGGCATTCTAATATCCATAAATATAAGATCTGGTTTACTATTTTTGGCAATCTCAACAGATGTCTCACCATTTTCTGCATCTATTAGATCAAGATTATACCTCTCAAGAAATGTATGTACCAGCTGTCTATTATGAGGGATATCGTCAACAATCAATATCTTAGATCCCTTGAATTTAATTATATTCTCGTCCCAAACAAATGAACTATCTTGCTCTATCTGAACATCGGAATATTTTATATCGCTAAATACAATAGAAAATCGGCTTCCTTTTCCAATCTCACTATCCAATGAAATTTCTCCTCCCATAAGTTCACAAAGCCTTTTGCTAATTGCAAGACCTAATCCTGTTCCTCCATATTTCTTTTGATCAATACCAGATAGCTGACTAAATGAGTCGAAAATTAAATCTCTATTCTCTTTTGCAATACCGATCCCAGTGTCTACAATATCTATCTCAAAATCAATAATTCCACCCCTATCTTCTATTAGTTTAACAATAATAGATACGGAACCTTTTTCTGTAAACTTAATAGCATTTCCAACAATATTCAGAAGAATCTGCCTTAATCTCATCTCGTCAATTACAATTGTTCTTGGAAAATTATTATCAAACTCAATGATAAACTCAATACCCTTCTCTTCTATTTTATGAACAAATAGTTGTTTTATCTCCTCAGCAATGGCTCTAATATCTGCAAATTCTGGGGATATTTCCAATCTTCCTGCCTCAATTTTTGATAGATCTAAAATATCATTAATAAGAGACAATAGTGTTCTTCCACTCTCAAGAATAGTTTTAAGATAGCTCTTTTGCTTAGGATCTGACGATGTATTTAACATAACCTCGCTAAAACCCAATATAGAATTCATTGGCGTTCTAATCTCATGACTTATATTTGCTAAAAACTCCGTTTTTGCCCTATTAGCAGCATTTGCATTCTCTTTCTCTTGTATAAGCCGATGCTCTAACTCCACCTTTTGATTTAAGTTCGCAAATATCTTAGCCAAAACAAACAGCAGAGACTCCTCTTTTTCTGAATAAATATGGTGTTTTCTAACAGAATCAAATCCAACAAACCCATAACAGTTATCCCCTTCAAAAATTGGGATTGCCATCAGACTCTTTACACCTTGAGGCTCTAAAGTCTGCCTAACCGTATCATCCTCAGGCAAGGCAAAAACATCTTTAATATTAATTGGTCTACCAGCTTTATGAGCTGTTATCCATTCTGTCATATACTCAACTGGCACCTCTTTAAGATTATCAATCTCTGGACTTATTCCTGGGGCACACCACTCATGAGTGTTGCAAGCAATTCCTTTATCCCAGTCATACGAAAAAATGTAAGCTCTATCAGCCTCAACAAATCTACCAATCTCCTCCAAAGATTTAGAGACTGCACGATCAATATCATTAATATTTATATTTATATATTTTGATGCTGTAGACATAATAATTCTTTGCATCTCAGATAGCGATCTTAACTCATTCTCCACATTATGGCGTTCTGTCTCCTCTCTTAAAATTATTAAACAACCTATCTTCTTACCTCTTGCACTCACGATCTCTGTAGATGACTTTGAGAAGATTCTACCTTCTATTTCAATATCCAACGCCATATTTACAGCATTAATAAACTCACACTCTCTATCTTTAAACTTTGTTGAATCTAACAAAATCTTTGCAGTAGGGTTTGTACTTATTATTTTGTTATTATTATCCAATACAAAAATTGAATCAGGAATATTTGTAAATAAAATATCGTAGGCAAAAGGGGTTATATCAAATAGTTTAGATGAAAAAACAGCTATTGCAAATGCTATTCCCATAATAACAAACGCAATTGGGGTTGAATCTAATACTCCAAAAGGTCTCCAACCAAAAACATATAGAACATTAACCAAAAATGGGAAAAGAGATGAGATAAAAATATAATATATTCTCCTACGCCCCTCTTTAGAGACTGAAAAAAAGAGTTTTATAACTATAGCAAAACCAATAAAGAAAAGCATATATGAGTATAGAACGTGAATCCACCAAAAAACTGCTGGTTCAACCTTTTTTAAGGTAATCCCATCGTATTGCACAAACTCAACGGAAGAGTAGTATAAATTATGTAATGAGTTTGTAGATACCATAATTATGGTCATTATGGGCACTATACACAACAGTGATATTGTATATCCATTGATCCAACCATCCATCCTAGAGTATCTTGCTGTAAAAAACAACCAAAATAGAGGAATTGTCGCTATTCCAATATATGATAAAGAGGTAAACAAATTAATTATTTGATGATTATAAGACATCAACTCTAACCCATAGAACAGAGACCATACTCCTGAAGATAAAATAAGGAGTGGGAGAGATATTCCCATGGAGTTTTCTGTGCGTTTCCAAATAAGAAGAAAAACAAATAGTGTAATCATAAAAGAGAACACCATTAGAAAACCCGGCAAATTAAAAGCTATACTCATTATAACAATATTATTATATACATTTTATTATTCACTCACTCCAGGTAATAATAATGAAAAAGAGGTACCTGAACCCTCCTTAGACTGAACTGTCAGCCTACCACCTTGTTTCTCTGCAAACTCCTTACAAATAATCAATCCTAAACCAGAACTAGATTCTCCTTGTGTACCTGGACGATTAACATTCCTATCTATCTCAAAAAGTCCATCCAAAATCTCTTTAGGCATCCCAATACCACTATCTATGATTGATATAATTACACTAGACTTATCATTACTCTTACAACTAACAAAAACATTTCCTCCTGGGTGTGTAAACTTAATGGCATTAGATAGTAAATTTCTTAAAATTGTTCTAACCATATCTATATCTGCATATAAATAATGATCTGAATTTATGGAGAGCGCTAGAGAAATATCTTTTTGTTTGGAATTCTCACGATATATAGACAACACCTCTTCTAATAAAGGTTTTAAATCAATTTTTGTAGGAGAAACCTCTAATCTATCAGTCTGAGCTCTTGCCCAATTTAGTAGATTATTCAATAAATCTAAATAGTCTTCGGAAGCCTTTAGGATTAATTGCGAATACTCATCTATACCAGCGAATTCACCTTTTTTAATTTTATCACTAATCATATAGCTCAGCCCCATAATTCCAGTAAAGGGACTTCTAAGATCGTGCGATATAATAGAAAAAAATTTATCCTTCTGCTTATTACTTAAATCTAACTGTTTATTTGCTTGGTGAAACTTTATATGATTTTTTACTCTAACTCTAACCTCTGTAGGATTAAATGGTTTGGTTATATAATCTACAGCACCACACTCAAAACCCTTAACCATATCGTTTATATCGGTTTTAGCTGTTAGAAAAATAATAGGGATATTACTAATTGCAGGATTATCCTTAATAATCTTACACACTTCAAAACCATTTAAATCTGGCATCATTACATCTAACAATATAAGGTCTGGTGTCAACTTTTCTAATACCTTTAGAGCATTTGTGCCATTATTTGCAATGCTCAAAGTGTAATCTTGAGATAGAACACTAGCTATAACTTTAAGATTGTTAGGCTGATCGTCTACCACTAAAATCACACCTTTTTCGTTAGAATATCCAAAATCCATTTACACTAAATTGAAATCTATAATCCAAAGTGTAAAAGTAGAAAAAATTAGATTATAAAAGGCTCTAAGGCCTATCTTTTATCCATTTTATTACATTTTTAGCAACTGCACAATTATAATTATCTAATCTATAGTTATAGTTTCTAAACTTACTCACAGCATCCTCCATTCCATTTACTCTTACAAAACCATGATCTATATCTGGTATTGAGATAAAAGTGGCCTTTCCTGGAGTTTTTTTATTAATTATTTGAGCCAAAAGCCGATGATCATATTCACTAAACGCAATAAAATCTCCTTGCCCCCACATAGAGAGAACCTCTCCACCATATTTTGACCATGCCATAATGATATTTGCGTCTTGGAGCTGTTGCCAAAATTTATAGTTCCTTCCAGACATATAAATTGAATCGCTATTATTCCAGTGTTGTGTTAATATTTGTGCAAAATTGCTGTTCTTTCTCAGTTCATCAGGAGATTTTTTCTCCACCATAAAATTATAGTAAAAAGAAGCCCTTGTATTAAATAAAGAGTCATTCAATAAATAATCCTCTCCAATGATAAAACGCTGAACTCTCATCTGTTCTATAAAATATTCAAACCAAGATCTTACTACTGTTCCAAATACTGCAATCCCTTTTGGCTGAATATTAACATCCAATAGAGGAGCATATACACCACCCATTGAGTGTCCGAATATATATATAGCATTAGTGTCCACAAAATCATACAGATGCAACTGATTATAGGACTCTTTGAAAACAGCTAACTCTTGATACAAATCTGCATCTTCACAACTAACAGTGCCAACACAATCTCCCATTCCTGGCTTCTCTGTTTTACAAACAGCAATCCCATTTTTAACAAGTTCCAAAATAAACTTCTCATATGGGTGATCCTCACCCATATTATCAATAGAAGAACAGGTATAACCAGGAATAAAAAATAGTGTAGGAAACCTCCCCTCTCCCTTCGGCTTAATTAATATATTTCTGATAAACCCCCCTTGATAAACAAAACTATCGTATACAACATCGGCAAAATCATAACTATCATAAGGGACGCCACCTAGTTCACCAGAAATACTCTTACCCATATTATCTCTTAAAATTTCAATAAAAATTGAGTCTCCCTCTCTCATTTTTGATAATATAGATATTGCCTCTATATGGTTGGAGAGAGCCATATTATTAATTGTTAACAAAACATCTCCGTCTTTCAATCCAATCTTTTCTGCCGATGAGCCTTGAACAACAGTTTTAACATAGCAACCTAAACTATCAGTTAATAGAGCTCCAAGCCGAGCTCTTCTTCCAATCTGCTGACTAAAAATAGATTCTCCAAATGCGATAATTAATAATGCGATACACAAGATAGTTTTTTTCATAATATTAATGTTTAACTCTCTTTATTAGACGAATAGAGTTCATAGAAAGTTGCAACAACTCTGCTTAACATTATAGCAAATCTACTCCTTGAGACTTTAGTTGATCTCTATGATAATCGGACCATATTCCAACTTGAACTTCACCTACATGCACTCTCTTTAGCATAAACATACAAACTCTAGATTGCCCAATACCTCCTCCAATACTCTCTGGTAAAAGATTATTTAACAATAACTTGTGAAAATAGAGGTCTTTCCTATCTACGCATCCTCTCAATTCCAATTGTCTTATCAGAGCATCTCTGTCTACTCTAACACCCATAGAGGATAGCTCTATAGCGCAGTTTAATTTAGGGTGCCAAACTATAATATCTCCGTTAATACCATAGTGACCATCGCTATTTAGAGTACTCCAATCATCATAATCTGGAGCTCTAAGGTCATGAGGCGCTCCATTAGATAAGTTCCCTCCAATTCCTACAATAAAAATAGCACCATACTTTTTAGCTGCCATGTTCTCACGCTCTTTGGGTGAAAGATTGGGATACCAATCGAGTAGCTCCTGAGAATGAATAAATTTTATATTTTGAGGCAATGAGGGCTCAATACCATATCTAGTATATACATCCTGCTCTGTCAATTTTAAAGTATGAAATAAACTCTCAACCGTCTCTTTAAGATAAGAGAGATTTCTACTCTCTTTTGAGACTCTCTTTTCCCAGTCCCATTGATCTACATATATAGAGTGGAGATTAGTATAATCCTCATCAGGTCTCAGTGCATGCATATCTGTCAATATGCCCATATTATCTTCAACTCCAAGCTCCATGAGTCTTACTCTCTTCCATTTTGCTAAAGAATGGACTACCAATGCTCTCCTTTCTCCCATAGATTTTATTGGAAATGAGACTGGCCTCTCCACTCCATTAAGATCGTCATTTATACCTGTTCCGTCTAAAACAGCAATTGGTGAAGATACTTTAACCAGTTGTAAATGTTGTTTTAAATAATCTGATAATCTCTCTTTTACAAATGAGATCATCTCCTCTGTTGATAAAAGTGTGCTAGTAAACATAATTATATTTTTTTAATTAAACTTTGATTTTATTAATAAAAAAAGCCCACCATAAGGCGGGCTATACACAATAAATATATACTCCCGCCTTATGGTGGATAATTATTATTATTGTTATTACTATTTGATCCTAAAAAAAACATCTCTATATTTTTAAATAAACGTTATAAAAAAATAGCCCCCCAAATTTGGGAGGCTATTAAATATCTATATAAAATATTACAATAATCTCCCCATCCGAATTCTATTATTATTCAGATTATTGTTGAAATTATTATTATTTATAAACATTACTCGTGCCATATTCTAGAACAAATTTATGAAATATTTTAATTAAACCTATTTATTTGGCTTTTTTTTTCTACTAGATAAATAGACCAAGATAGATCCAACAATAATCAGCAAGAGAGAACCCCAGACATACCCTTTTCCGTAACTAGACAAAAAAGAATAATCTACAGCGTACTTACCTCCCTGATATAATCCAAGGATTAGTAAAAGAATACCTATAATTAAACTAATTTTTTTCATATAAAAAAGGTTGGTTAATGCTAACCAACCTAAAATAATTATTACTTTTTAACAATAGTAGTTGTTGGAGTATAGATACCAAATGTTAAGGCACTAATTAACCCATCAATAAATGTGTGTTGAATTGTAACTGTGTAGTTTTTTGCACCATCTGCCATTTTAACAGGATCAGAAACTTTAATTGGTGCTAAACCATATACTACATAATGGTTAGCCTCTTTGATCTCTTGTCCTGTTTGAGAACCTTGACCAACTGAAAAGGTCATTGTGTAACAAGAAGATAGTAAAAAGGTGATTGAAAGTAAAACTACTAAATTTAAAACTTTCTTTTTCATAGATTTAAGATTATTCTATTCCTACTCATATGGCTTTTCGGTAACGCCCTGTTTTTTAAGGTGGGTTCTAGACTCCACAATAATGTGAATAATAAATCGAATACAAATATGGAAAAAAAAATCTACGAACAGTCAATAAACACAACTGAATTTACACTTTTTTTACAGAAAAGTTAATTAAGTTTATCTAAAAAAGATCTGCTTCCATAACCTTTACCCAAGCATTTATAAAATCTTTAACAAATCTCTCTTTATTATCGTCTTGAGCATAAAACTCACTATACGATCTTAAAATTGAATTTGATCCAAATAGAAGATCTACGCGTGTAGCTGTCCACTTTACACTTTCTGTCTTTCTATCAATAATTTGGTATAGATTATCCGAAACAGGCCTCCATGTATAATTCATATCCGTGATATTTACAAAAAAATCATTTGTTAAAACACCCTCATTTTCTGTAAACACACCATGCTTAGTTTTTCCATAGTTTGTTGCTAAAACTCTCATGCCTCCAATTAAAACTGTCATCTCTGGCGCAGTAAGACCCATTAATTGGGTTCGATCTAATAATAACTCCTCTGGTTTAACAGCATAATCTTTTTTAACCCAATTTCTATATCCGTCATGTAAAGGCTCTAGTACTTCAAAAGACTCCTCATCTGTCATTTTTGCCAAAGCATCTCCTCTACCACTAGTAAATGGCACAATTAGATTGTAGCCTGCTTTTTTTACTGCCATCTCTATAGCAGCAGTTCCTCCTAAAACAATCAGATCTGCAATAGATATCTTTTTATCTAAACTGGCTTGAAGCTCCTCAAGCTTGCTCAACACCTTTTGCAATCTCTCTGGTTCATTACCAATCCAATCTTTTTGAGGAGAAAGCCTTATTCTTGCACCATTTGCTCCTCCTCTGTAGTCTGAGCTTCTAAATGTTCGAGCACTATCCCATGCTGTATTAATTAGTTCTGACGGCGATACTCCAATAGAGAGAAGCTTTTCTTTTAACACCTCTATCTCATCGAGCGAAAGGGTATAATCTACCTTTGGAATAGGGTCTTGCCAAATTAAGTCCTCATTTGGAACATCTGAACCTAAATATCTACTTTTAGGGCCTAAGTCTCTATGAGTCAACTTAAACCAGGCTCTTGCAAAAACTTGATCGAAATACTCGGGATCCTTATAAAATTTCTCTGATATCTCCCTATAAATTGGATCTTTTATCATAGCCATATCGGCATCTGTCATTATTGGATTCTGCCTTACTCCAGGCCTATGGGCATCCAGCGGCTTATCCTCCTCTTTAATATTTATTGGTTCCCATTGCCACGCCCCCGCAGGGCTCTTTTTCAATTCCCACTCATAACTGAATAGAAGATGAAAATAGCCATAATCCCATTTTGTGGGATTAGATGTCCAAGCTCCCTCTATACCACTAGATAAGGTATCTTCTGAGTTACCTTTACCTTTTGGATTTTTCCAACCAAGACCTTGTTCATGTATATCGGCAGCTTCTGGATTAGGCTGTAAAAGAGATGGATCTCCATTTCCATGAGCTTTTCCTACTGTATGACCACCAGCAATTAAAGCTACAGTTTCAACATCATCCATTGCCATTCTTTTGAAAGTAGTACGAACATCTTTGGCCGTTTTAAGTGGATCTGGATTACCATCTACTCCCTCTGGATTTACATAAATCAAACCCATTTGTACAGCAGCCAAAGGATTTTCTAGCGATTCTCTATCTGCATCTTTCTCATACCTATTCTTTGTTGCTGCAAGCCACTCTTTTTCACTACCCCAATATATATCTTTCTCTGGATGCCAAATATCTTCTCTACCACCAGCAAAGCCGAAGGTTTTAAAGCCCATTGATTCATAAGCCATATTACCAGCCAATATAAAAAGATCTGCCCACGAAATCTTGTTACCATACTTCTTTTTAATAGGCCATAAAAGCCTACGCGCCTTATCTAAATTAACATTATCTGGC
>WPCG01162695.1_pt1 | contig 10548 bp, 17 predicted proteins | sample 5403311 | NCBI WGS metagenome assembly WPCG01 (sample SAMN12869467, study PRJNA574797) | sludge metagenome | isolation source: wastewater treatment of Control | place: China:Beijing | collected 2019-05-17 | reverse complement strand
AAAGCAACTTCCCTATCACTTTTAATTCTTTGGTCTAGCTCGTCAAAATAAATTTCCCCACCTTTAAACCTTTTTAAGCATTCTTCAACGTATGATTTCATAAAACACCTCGTTTTTCTTTTATTATAACAGATTTTATTCAGTTTTGCAACAAAAAGTTTTTTTGGGTTTCGTTTAACTTCCAAAAAAAGGGGATTGTACGATTTCCTACAACTTACAAAAAAAGGTAGTTATGCGAAGTGCCCACTGAGAATGATTCTCAATAGGCACTTGCTTTTTTAAAGTCTATTTTTGTCAAACTTTGTCAATCGGTACGGAGAGCCAACAACGTAGTTTAAAATATCTGAAAGTTTAGGTTTTTTACCCTTCATTTCTTTAAGAACATACATTAATATGGCATATTCGATTTCGCAATCTTCAACACTCATATGTTCCTCTTCATAATGGGGATTGTTTGTAATAAAGGCATAAAAGGTTTCAGCGTTTGTTATGATGTTTTTTGCCTTTGTGTAAAAACCATGTTCGATACAAAAATCGTGATACTCTGGCTTTGTTCCAATGTGAACGCATGCAATAGTCCATATGTCAATTCTGTCATACTGATGATAACGATTGAAAAACTCTTTCATAAACTCATATTCACGAACGGAGAAAGCTAAAGCCCTTTCATCAAACCCAATATTAAAAGCCCCTAGAGTTTTAACATTAAAGTCCTTCAATATCTGATTAACAGAACGTGCAATCTCCCAAAAAGCCCCAACAAAAACACCATTTGCAATTTGTTCATCATATTTAGGCATCTTACAGCTATAAAAGGCAGTTTGCATTTTTTTATTGGAATACACTTCTTTAACGATAAACTTTTTCTTAAAATAGACATTACCCTTAAAATCGGCTATCACTAAGCCAAAATCATAAACACGAGGTTCTGTTACTCCCAGTGTTTCGGTGTCAAACACAGCAATTTTTTTTGTTGTGCTATTGTAATTCGCGATACCATATTTTTGTTCTATCTCTTTTTTAAGACTCATATTTTTTTAAGTGGGGAAAGGTTTTTCCCCTTCCCCTTTATTTATTTTGCTTTTCTCTATCAGCAATTTTTTGAGCTACAATCAAAGCTTCCATTGCTTCAAGCTCTTCTTGTGTCATGTTCTTTAAATCTAAATCGGCAACACTGACACGCTTCTTTTCCCCACTGTCTTTACTTTCTGACTTTGCAAGTTTCTTTTCATACTCTGCAACTTCATCTTCAAAATCGTAGTCCTTTTTGAAAACTGCACCAATTTCAAAGAAAAAGGTTTCTTCTGAAAAGTCATCGGGTGCAGGGCTACCATCTTTTAAAACACCAATCGCAAGCCCTTTTTCAACTACTCCAAGAAAATACCCTTTTTCTTCTAGGGCTTCTTTAACCACAGCATAAACATTTTTTCTTAAAGCTCTTTGTTCTGTTTGATTCATTTTAGCCATTTTTTACCTCGCTTATAATTTTTTTTGGTGATAACTTATTATAACATTGTGTAGCTCATTTGTCTATTACAGAATGATTGCAGTAGTGTGACAGTTTTGCTACAATTGAGAATCGCTCTCAACCATCGGCGTCGTATAATTACCATTTACTGGAAGATATACGAATCGTATAATTAACTATATATGGTAGTTATACGAACGGAAAAAGGGAAAAAATCCCTTTTAAAGTTTAACAATTAAAAATACTTCTTCTTCTACTTCTTTTTCTTGAAAAAACCTTTCAATAAAGCGGTTAAGTCCTTTTTGATTTTCAAAGTCGAATCTAACTGACGCACCCTCAATTTCTACTCCCACACTTTGTTGTGTTTCGTTACCTACTTTAACCGCAAGGGCTTTTTCCGCTTGTTGTCTAGTACCTCTCATTTTGTACCTCTTTCTTTAAATTATTTCAAGGTTGTTAGCCTTTGCCACTATTTGTAAATAAGTTAGCGTTTCATCGTCTAAGGGTTGGTTTGAATGTGCTTTTTTCTGTATTATTCTTTTACCTTTAATCTCGATTGTGCCGACTCTTTTGCCGTTTCTCTGTAAGCTTATTATGTTTGTGTTTAAGTCTAAAATTTTTCTAAGATAACTAAAGACACAATGATTCAACTCTTCACCCTCTAAGGCTAGGTCTGGGATACTTTCTAAAAAATCAACTGTGAAATCTTTGAATTTTGGAATGATAAAATCTTCTTTAAAGAGTTTCGCAATACTTTCATAAGCACCACTTTTATTAGACCTAACAAAAATTTCATACTGGTTACGAATTTTAATTTCTTCTGAAATTATGTTTTTAGGAATTTTTGTGGGCATTTTTAGGTGTAAATACGAATAATACTTTATAAAATTTACTATTTTTTCTAATTCATTAAATGAAAGAAATTCGTTTTCCGTATAACTAATACAAGCATTTTTAAAATGGCTAAAAGAGGTAAAACAACTTAGGAGATTTTCCAATAGCCCATAGGAATAAGCATAGTGAAAAAGTGCTAATGTTGAAGGCATTTTAAAATAGTCCATTTTATCTTTATTCTCTTCAATTGTTTTATATAGCTCATCAAATGAAATATTTGTTGTTTGTCTCAATAGCACAAAAGATTCAAATACATCTTTATTCTTTTTTAACTTTGCAAAGTTTTCAACCTTACTTGGAAAAGATGCAAAATCAAAATCCGAAGCTAAAAAACCAACCAAAGCCAACATTTCAAAGCCATCTTGCCCCAACTCAACAACCATTTTCGAAAATGTTTCCAACCTACCTCTTTTTTGAGTTACAGACCAACCATAGTAAATTTGGTCTAAACCTCTTAAAATGATATGTGAATTTTCTTCTTTTCTTAACTTACTTCTAAACCTTCCCCAACCCTCGGTCGTTATTCTACCTTCCACTTTCAAGGTTTTTGAGCATATGGAGAATTTTGTTCCCTTATCCGATTGACTTTCATAAATCATTATTAACAACTCCTTTATTTAGGCTATAACTAATTATAGCACATATAAAGCGATTCGTCTATTGCAAAATCATTTCAAAAGTGTTACAGCTCTATTACAATTGAGAGCTATTCTCAATAAGCGGGTTGGGTTCGCATAATTTACATTTGCTGTAAGTTAAGCGAATCGTATAAATTACATTGGTTTCCAATTATACGAAAAGCAAGGCTTTCGCCTTACTCTTTTAGATTATTGAGAATCAATCTTAATACCTCTACAATGTTGTTTTCATCAAAGGCAATTTTATTTTTGCCTTGCCATTCGTTTCTAACTTCTGCGTTATCATCAAACAGTAAGTGATAGGCTTTTTCTTCTTTTATAATCGCCTTATGTTTTGGGCTTCCATATGGTAGCGCAATAAAAGCTGAAACTGGAACAAAGTTTTTTTCTGTCCATTGTATTTTTTCATCAGTATATTGTATCATTTGAGGGATTGTTGCGTCCATTGGCAACCATGTGATTATGTTGACCTTTACATCATCACTATACTGTTTTATTTTATTCAGATATTTTATAATTTTGTCTGTTTTTGGCATTTTTTTCAACTCGTTGAAAATTGACTCACCATCTCTGATTTTCTCTAGCCAGTTTTCATGGTCGTATAAATCTGCGATTGTTCCGTCCATGTCAAAGTATAACATAATTTTTCTCTTTTTCATTTTAACACTCCTTTATTTAAGCTATATCTAATTATAACATCATTAAGCCACTTTGTAAAGTTACGGTTATATTACAAATGAGAATCTTTCTCGTTTAGAGGTCGTATAATTTACAGTCGTTTCCAGTTATACGAAAGCAAGGTTGCCCTTGTTTTAGAAGTTTAAAATTTCTTTTTCTAATTCTTCTATTATTTTCAACAATCTTGCAAAATCTTTCTTCTTTTTTTCTTCTTCTTTTTCTATTTTCCTTAACTCCTTTTTACCCAATGTAACAATCGTTCCTGCTATGTTACCGATTGCTTCATAAAGAATATCAATTTTCTCAAGATATTGGAACTCCTCTGTATTAGAAAAACCTAGGTTCTTTTTATTCCAACTTTCTTTTTTTAATTCGCTACGACAAGGGGAAAAACTTTCAATACTATCTCTACCAATTGACAAAGTTTCTTTTCCATATTTTTCTGTCATTTTCTGCACCTCTTTCTTTATTATATATTTATTATACCATATAAAACCATAGTTGTCTAGCCGTTTTTTTTCTAGTTTTCGTATAGTTTACATTAAATACCAGTTATACGAACTCCGCAAGTGAGAATGATTCTCACTTGCGACTTCTTCTAATCTAAAAGACTTTTGTCAAAATTCGTTAATCGGTATGGTGCTGTTTTTACGTTTCCGTAAATATCACTCATTTTGATTTTAGATTGACTTTTTAAAATATAGTCGAAAATCTCATATTCAATTATACAATCGTCAATAGACAAATGTTCCTCTTTATATTTTGGATTGCCGGTTATAAAAGCATACATAACCTCGGCATTTGTTTTGAGGTTGCCGGCTTTTGAATAAAAACCGTTCTCAATGCAAAACTCCCAAAACTTGGGATTACTTCCAATAAACTCGCATGCCAATGTCCATAAGTCAACTCGCTCATATTGGTGCTGACGTTTGATAAATTCGTCAAGGTACTTGTAATGACGTGCTGAAAACTTCAAAGCCTTTTCATCAAATGGTAGGTTAAAAGCTCCCAAAGTCTTAACATTGAAATCTTGGAGTATTTCGTTTACTTTTTTAGAGGCTTCCCAAAATTTTCCAACTGTAACAGATCCTTCGCTTATTCTTTTGTCATAAATCGGCATTTTACTCTTGTAGAAAGCTGTTTGCATTTTCTTACTCTCATAAACTTCCTCAATAATAAATTGTTCTTTGTAAATGACATTACCGTTTAAATCACCTATTAACAATCCAAAATCGTAAATCCTCGGCTCAACAATACCAAGCGTTTCAGTATCGAGAATGGCAATTTTTTTCGTTCTGCTACTATATCCATCTAATAGATATTTTTCTGTTATTTGCTTAGAAAGTGACATTTATAACCTCTTTTATTTTATTTTTGTGGAGAAGGGGAATAAATCCCCTTTTTATGCTAACTTGTGTGTAGTGCTTTTTGCCTTTTCAATTGCTTCGGTAAGTGCTGTCAATTCTTCCTCGGTAAGCTGTTTAAGGTCAACGTCTTTTAAAGAGGGTTTAGTCTTGTTGCCTTCTTCTGCTTTAGCAAGTTTCTTCTCATATTCGGCAACTTCGTCCTCAAAATCATATTCCTTTTTGAAGATTGCTGAAAGCTCGAAAAAGAAAGTTTCCTCTGAAAAATCATGAGGTACAACATCGCCTGTTCTACCAACACCTACAGCTAAGCCTTTTTCTACTCTACCTACCAAATATCCTCTTTCCGTTAAAGCATTTTCCACAGCTTCGATTACAGCTTTTCTTAACGCTCTTTGTTCCGTTTGATTCAGTTTTACCATTGTTTTTACCTCTCTTTTAATTTTTTTATTTGGTACATTATCATTATATATCTTTTATGGTTTTATGTCAACACTTTTTAAAAAGTTTTTTTTATTCCTTTTTTTGTAGGTTATGTGAAAAGTGGTAAGCCATATCCAGTTTTTTCCAGCTCCCTTCTAATTGAGAATCATTCTCAGTTGGGTTTTGGGGTCGTATAATTTACAAAAAATGTAAGTTGTGCGAATCGTATAACTGGAAGGAGGTGGAAGTTATACGAAACTAGAAATTAATCTAGTTTCAATTTTATTATAAAGCTTCGCTCTTTTGCTTGTGTCTTGGATATACGGTAATGCAAGTGTTTTTACTATTGAAAAAGAAATATAAATCTTCATATTTAACAACTTTTATTTTTAAATCGAGGTTTCCTTTAATTCTTCTAAGACAAACTCTTTTTTCCTCTGGTGTAAACTCCCGCATAGGGATACCGTTTCTAAGGATTTTTTTCAAAACCTTTTCGGCTTCTGTTTTAGAGAGTTTCAAGTTTGTGCGTTCTAAAAATCTTTCGTAACCATGCTTTGAAAATTCGATTTTATTTGTTGTTTTCATTTTGAACACCTCTTTTCTTTATTTGTTTGTTAATTAATTATAGCATATCTATGATAAAGTGTCAACCCTAGCTCACCAACTTTTTTAAGAGCCTACCATTTTTTTATTTTTGTAGCTCATTTGACTTTTTAAAAGCCACTATAGATTTTTTTCTTTTTTCGTATATATGGTAAAAAATTGACACTGGAATTTTCGCATAACTTCCTTTTTTTGACATGGAAGATATTGTAAGTTGTACGAAATTCATATAGCTTCCAATAAAAGGAAGCTATACGAAAGAGATTTAAAAATCTCTTTCATTCAGTTGTTTTATTAAATCTTCTTCAACTTCAACGTACAAAGGAAAAGAAACCTTTTCCAGTTTGCTTGGGACGAGGACAACTAGCGTCAGGATAGATTGTAAAGTTTCTACTTTATACTCAATTTTTTTATAAGGAGTTTTAGAAATCCTAATTTCTAAACCATCTTTCACATAGAGTAGGTTTTCAATATTCTCTAAAATAATATTATCATTTTCAATTTTAATTTTCATGAAACCCTCCAACAAATTCGATGAAAAAAGATGCACTCTTTTCCGAAAATATTTTTTTAAGAACAAAATAAAAGTTTTCATAGATTAAATTGATTTTGTAGGATAAAAATATATTCCACAATTAAAAAGGTTAAGAAGCAAAGCCCAAATAAAACCGTTAAAATCTCTAAGCGATGAAAAAAGATTTTTCTTCTTCTCTTTTTTTGCTTTCCCTCTTTAATTGCCATACCCACCATATACCCATTCAATGTTTTATTGTTGTCCATTGTCTTGACCTCCTTCAAAATGTACATTTAAAATTAAATCTAATAGCTCCTCAAAAAAAACTTCTTTTATTTCTAACACATTAGATTCACTTGAAGCAAACAATTCAAAAACCTCTTTTGTCGGCATTTCACCAAAAAAATCCGTCCAAAGCTTTTCCTTTTCTTCACTGGAAAAACCAATAACTTTTAAAACTTGGTCTAAAGCCATAAGTTTTTTGTAAAAATTCATATCTGTAACACCTCCTCTATACTATTAATTATACCACCATTTTAGATTGTTGTCAACAACCTTGTTAGATTTTTTCTAAACTTTTAGGTCGGTTTCGTTTAACTTCCTTTTTTTGCAAGATGTGCGAATATCGTATAGTTTCCATCAATTGGAAGTTATACGAAAAAATCCTTAGCCATTGGCTAAAGATTATAATCATCAATTATTTTTCTTGCGGATAGACTAGATATATTATATTTGTCGGCAAATTCTAAAACCCTTTTACCAAACTCCGTTCTTTGAAATTGCATTTTTCGTAACGACCATTCAAAGACATTGCCATTTACGTCTATATATTCAACATCGAAAGTAGTTATTAAATCGAACATTTCTTTATGCTCTTGAATTTTTTCGCTGATGTTCTTAAACTTGACATTTAAAACAAGGTCTTTCCCTTCGATTGCAGTTTTAGGAACGGTAATTTCCGAGATTTTCAACTCTGAATTTGTGGTGCTGAAAGTGTCTTTACCATCTGTCAATGTTATTTTTTCGATCTCAAACTCTGTCTTTTGGTCTTTAAATAGCGAGTAGGACCAAACTTTTTTTTGTAACAGTTTCATTGTTTTCATAAAATCACTCCTCATGTATTTGATAATCTTATTATATCATAGTTGAAACATTAAAACAAGCTTTTTTTCTTTTTTTTATTTTCGCATGGTTTCCATTGGTTGGAAACTATATGAAAGTGGGGAACCCACTTAAATCGGCTTCATTTCGAGGATTCTAAGATCTTCGAAGCCATTCAACTGTACATAGTGACTTAGAAACACCTTTTCATTTTCCAATTGTAGCATTTTTCCAACAATTACAAATGTTTCAATCTCATTTTCAGTAAATAGCTCATGAAGCTCTGTGAAGGTTAGAATCTGGCTCCTTCCAGTTTTATCACTATATTTCTCAAACAACAAAGATTCTGTTCCAAAAACCACTTCAAAAATCTCAATTAGATCTTCAAGCTCATTCGTAAAATTAACCGTTCTTACTTCCCACATAGACTTTTTCATAATAACACCTCGCTTCACTTGATAGTTCAATTATATCACACCTCATGACAAAAGACAAGCTTTTATTTTTTCGCACAATTTCCATTAGTTGGAAGCCATACGAATTTGTTTAATTTCCATTGACTGGGAGTTATACGAAAGAAAATGGGCTTATGCCCACATTTCAGAATGTTTCTGTTTTATCATTTCAATTGTTTTTGAATAGTCCATTTGAACAGCAAATACTTGATGATACTTTTCGCCATACTCCAATTCTTTTTTTAGATTGTCCATGATTTTTTTGTCAATTAGTTTCTTATAGTCTGCTATTAAAAAATCAATCATTTTACTTCTATGAAATGGGTTCCTGAAAGTGTTTTCAATAACCCATATTTTTTGTTCGTCTGTCAAAAGTGGCTCAATTAACTTCACCAAATGAATATTGCCGGATAATGAAACTCGACTTGGTTGGTCGTCTTTTACTCTTTCAAAATCAAATGTTTCATCAAGCCCTGTAATTTCTACGGAAGGGTCATCAATCGCGCCTGCCCAGCCATAGTTTAAGATTGTATAGATAGAAATTTTTTCTTTCATAAATAACACCTCTTTCCTTTATTTTATAATTAATTATAACATTTCTAGTTTTCAATGTCAATAGTTTTTTAAAAATTTTTGATTGTTTCGCATAGTTTCCATCAACTGGAAATTGTACGAAAAGAGCTTTCGGCTCTTTAAAGACATATTAAAATCAACCAATATGAAAACAAAACTGGTGAGAGAATCGAAAGCCAAAGCAAAGAATAATCCAAGATTTTTTTCATTGTGACACCTCTTCAATTCTTATCAGCGATGGGATCCAATATTGACCGCCATTAATTGGAACCATAAAAAAATCTTCGTCGTCATTGCGGTCTTTGCCTTTAATATAGGGAACGTTTAGAGCTTCAATCCCTTCCTCATAAAACTTGTCGTCTATAAGTCTTAAAATGTCGTCGTTTATGTCGCCATCTACAATAATGCGGTTTGCCCAAGCGGTCTGACTATTAACGATTAATCTTAACATAAAATACACCTCTTTTCTATTTGATAATTCATTTTAACATTTTTTAGAGGTCTTGTCAATAGTTTTCTAGCTCATTTAAAATATTTTCAGCCCACCAGTGTTTTTCCTTAGACTTTTTCATTTTTTAAATTGTGTGAGTTGGGTTTTTATTTTTTTCGCATGACTGGAAAATGATGGAAGTTATACGAAATTCTAAAAAGTAAAAAAAGGGAAGTTGTACGAATTTCGTATAAGTTGTTGACAAGTTATTTTAGACATGATATAATTAGTTAGAATCAAAAAAAAATTGAAGAGGTGATTTTTATGTTTACAACAAATAACAAATTTAGGCTTAAAGAGATTGAAATGGCTAATCTGCTAGTTGATAGCGGTTATCAACTAATCGAAATCAATGACGGCAACAACGTGTGTCACCATGACCGATATTACAACAGTGATTTTATGACAAAGGAAATAAAAGGAAGTTTTGAGCCTTGCTCCTTTAAAGCCTTAGGGAAAAACAAAGCCCAATTAAAAGCGTTTGCCCTTAGAAATATTATTTCAAAAGAAATAATTGGAAACAGCTTTTCAATTGAAGAAGGGAAAGTAACAGTTGAGAACAGTTATCAACAAGCCAAGGTTAACTACTTTTATAAAATAGCGGAATTGTTAAAAACCTCAAAATCAATTATGCTGGCAGAGCATTTTAAACCTTCGCCACAATTGATGAATATGGTAAAATATGGAAGTCAAGAAATAAAGCAAATAAAAGAGTATACGCCAAAATGGTATATAATAGAAATTGATGGCGAAATTAAAGCGTACACTTTGCAAGATGTTTTTAACGCTTGCATAGTTTATAAAAGATATTCCACGAATAAAAGCCATGATGTTGACATAACCAATGATGAAGGAAGAGCGTTAATGTTACAGTTTAACATCAAGGCAAAAAACCTTAAAAATGGTATACCACTAGAAATATTATTTGAAAAGAAGTAAAAAGGGATTAATTCCCTTTTTTCTTGTGTCAAAATAGTTATTATATTGAAAGAAATATTCTCATTAATAATCATTCTCAATTAAAAAAATTTCATTCTTATCAAAAAAAAGATTGTGAAAGTTTTAACAATCTCAGCCATGCTACTACAATAATAGTTATTATATAATAGTTACTTTATAATAACTAAATTTTGCAAATGATAATGAGAATCATTCTCAATTGGGCGAACTTGGTTCTTATTAAAAATTTTTAAATTGTATGAATATTCTGACAATTCAATCGACCCATACAAGGCGTTTAGAGGCATTCGAGCTTTTGTAGCTCGTTTTTATAGCTCGCTATTTTTGTAGCTCCCTTGAAAAATAAGATGCCTGCGGCTCGCTGTAGGCCTAGGCTTGGGGAATGCC